>Ga0209208_10008111_pt1 | contig 14089 bp, 9 predicted proteins | sample S1TSphfallax_3_FD_187694 | JGI IMG/M metagenome (GOLD analysis project Ga0209208, IMG submission 187694) | Host-associated microbial communities from peat moss isolated from Minnesota, USA - S1T2_Fd - Sphagnum fallax MG (SPAdes) (version 2) | ecosystem: Host-associated > Plants > Peat moss >...
CTAAAAGTCAGGAATCGACCTCTTCCCGACCTCCGAATTGAAAGCGCGACACAACGTTGGAAAGATCTCGACAAGGGCTACAACTTTTGTTTAGACCTCGTCGCGATTAGACTCTGCAGTCGGGAGTTATGAGCTTCCTAAGTCCCGGGACTCCAACCGGGACAGTTTCGGGACAATTTCGAGACTCCAACTTGGGAGTCCCGGGAAAAAGAGCCATTTGGATGTAGCCCCCGCGGAGCGTTGCAAAGAATACTATATGGGGGAAGGTGGTGGCTTCCCCCGAATCCGGGCCGTGGTGAATCTTGTGTGTCAAAGTGCCCGTGGCTTGTCCCAACACCCCAGGGTGTCCCGAATGTGAACTAACCCTCTTGTGGTTAGTTCTTGGATGCATATTCAAGCTTGATCTTCTAGTCCCTCTTCCTAGTCTAATCCCGGGACTTCTAGCACGCCCCTCTACCCCTCTATAGTGCTGGAAGTCGGGAGCGCCTTCCGAGTCCTAACTTTCCGCAACTCTACATAGTTGAACCCTCAAGTGGATTCTACCCGGGACTTGGGAGTGCGTCACCAATGCACAATAATGGAACGTTAGGAAGTGTAAATTGCCAAATATTATTTGATACCCTTTAGTTATATTTGTGATTTACCAAAAGGAGAGAATGAATTACATGAATAACAATAATGCACTAACATTCATGAAAATTCAAGAGGGAATTGCAGTAGATTGGGCATAAATTCTATTTAATAATTTGTGCAATGAGTTGGATAAATGGACAAAGATGCAAGAAAAAATGTATTCAGGAGGAAAACATGAGGATAAAAAATAAATTTGTCATTGAGCATTGAATCTAGAGAAATTGTTTAGGTACATGTTTTAGGAAGATTATGAGGTTACAACAAAATAGATAACAAGAACTCAAAAAAAATCCATGAGGTCTAAAGAGGAGTTACAGTAGGTGTTGGACAATAGGAAAGGAACAACAAGGTGATTTCCAAGATCTCTGTAGAAAAGAAGGAACACATATGAGGTTGGAAAAGGATCAAATTAGCGAAGGAAGTTAGGAAAGGATGTTAGACCTTAAAAAGTCATGTGTGGAAGTGCCAAACCAATGAGAGTTATAGCTCTAGGAGTGGTAACCAAACATATTCCATACAAACCACAAAGGGATCATAGCTCAAACATGAGCAAGAAAGGAAGGAACATTTGTAATAGATTAAATCATAAAGGAACATATCACCTCATGGATAGTAGCACTACAAAAGCAACATGAATAGATGCAATATGATGAAGTGGAAAATTAATATGATTTTCATGCTCAACTGGAGGTCCATGAGGAGGCTCCAATGGAAGTATAAGTCACACAACCACAAATGGAACAACTACAGCCACATCCATTTCAAGAACCATAGACATGGTTTATTAGGACCAACATTTAATGCTTTTAGACTACTTACTATAGTGATACCATAGAGTAGACATCAACAAAAGGGTAGATGTTGGACATGGATTTAAGTTTACAAATGAGGGATAGGGGAATGTCATCGAAAGATGTTTCTAAAGAAGAGACCCACAAAATTTGACACTTAAATCTATAGAAAAGTTAGTAAAGGAGGTGTTGGGAAATAATAAAATTGTTGAGATGTTTCAAGCAATGGCAATTGTGAGTATGAATATGGGTAATTTGGGTTTAGAAATTCAATTTTTAAAAGTAGGTTAACCACACTAGAGGGGGGGAAATAAGGATTATTGAAGCAAATGAAGCAAGAACATACAAGTATGAAGAGTACAGATAATGTATAGCAAATTGGAAAAAATAAAAGGAGATGAAAAAAAAAGTCAATGTAAAAATGTTGGAACTAACCACAAAAAATAAGGAGTTGAAGAGGAGGATGGTGGAATGGACAACTTTATAGAAGGAATGTCAGGAGTTGAAGAAAAAAAAAAGGCATGGAATGATGATGACCATGCATATCAAAAGGCATTAATAGAATATAAGCATAAGATTGAGGGCTTGGAAAGAAAGAGGGTACTATGGTTGTAGGAACATGATACTAGAAATCAAACCATGGAGAAAATGATGACACAAATTTTGCAAATTAAGAACATGATTACAAGAAAGGAGTTCTATAGATAAAAAACATAGTAGCATAAGGAACAAACAATCATGAAGGTGAAAGAAGGAGATCATCAAAACCAAGTCAAAACTAGATGATTTGGTGGAGAAGAACAAGGATTTGGATCCAACATTTGTCAACAACAAATTGGAAAAGTATGATGAGTTGGTACAATATTATTCAATAGTGTGTACCAAATAATGGATGGATGATTCCAATGTTGAACGTAATGAGTGGTGGAAGTTAGCAAAAGCTAAGTTTTAGGAAGAAATGTAAAAAAACTTGGCTATGCATAAAAAGGATGAGGACACTTACAAACGACATCTATCTGCCTTTAAAAAAACCTTTCCAAATTTTATATATCCAAGTCCAAATAGTTTAGAACCGTCAAGTTCAGTATAGGAGGTTGAAGAAAATGAGTGTAGTGGAACAATTAAGGAGAAATAGACAAAAGAACCATAGAATTTGAGGGGAGGAGGCCAAGATATTCCAATTGTGATGGCTAAGGAATAAGCACAAAAAGCTTCACAATAAGAAAACAAAAGTAATAACTGATGATACTGGCACACAAAGGGATCAAGCTAATAAAAGGTGTGAAATAGGTGGTGGAGCATACACAAGAACAAAACCAACAAGGTATAATAACACTATATGAAGTTCTAATTATTTTAGTGAGTGCAAAAACTAAGGGTTATATAAAACAACAAGTTGCAATGTAGGTAAAAATACCAACAATCAGGAGGAACAAATCAAGCCATAAATATTAACACAATGATATGAAAACAAAACATTTTTTTATATTGAGGTAAGGATTTTGAGGACGAGATCTAGAGTGGAAGGAGGCGAAGATGTGGAGGCATCCTTTAAGTTGGGTAATGTTACCTAATGAATGGAGCAAATTCAACAAGGCAATGATTAGTTAATGAAGGGTAGGGATGCAACAAGGCAATTAATGAGCTAGTTAAAACTAAGATTGTAAGGCATTCGATTTGGATTACTTTTGGAGGGAAGTGAATTTAGGATGTAGTTCTAGAATTTGTTGGAGTTGAGGAGATTTTTTTTTTTAGTGTGCACACAACATAATTAAAATTATAGTTGTTGGGATTATAGTAGAGATAGGTGATGACATTAAAAGTTTTATTGGTATTAGAAAAACCACAAATTTTTCATGTGTTCAATTGTGATTTCTATTTTTAATACTATAAATGTAGATATGTTCAATTTTAAATACAAAGAGAAATGTGAAATTAGTAAGGAAATAATCAATAGATATTCTAAAAACTTATGTTTCTTTTAGTGAATAATCAACTTTCACCATAGATTCCGTTTATTAAATAATGAACCAAAACTTGGAAATAATAAACAATAATTGTGATGATAAAATTATGTAAGAATTTAATATATATAATTGTTTTGAATAATGAAATATAATTTATTACAAGTGTGGAATTGACTATTGGGGGTAAATTTTGTATTGTTTTAAATAATAAAGAGCAATTCAAAGGTAAAATCTGCACCTGCCAACTTCCAATTAATTTCCAACCCACAAAACCAACAACATGAAATGTCATAGAACTTTGATTGTTCTTTATGCACCCACATAACCATGTACTTCAAGAACGAATTCAACTTGAATCAACAACAACTTCCAAATCATACACAACAACCTTCAAACCCAAAATCCTCATGCCATCAAGTATTTCAAGTAGAACAACCTTTTTGGGCTACTTGTTCGTGTTAGCTTCTTGATCAAATGCATTTGAGTCATAAACTTTAACCAATTGTTCCATTCTATATTTTTCCAACTTGTTTCTATCATATTTTTATTCATAATACCATAACCTACAAATTTTTGTTGCCATCAACCAACTCCTTCCATGTTTTGTTGTAAAAATGCAAAGCAAATAAAATTTCAAAAATATTTGCTACTAGCCAAATTTCCAATATCAAAGGCCAAATGTGTTTCAAAATCAATTCATTAAATAGAAATGTGGAGAAGTCTCCCATTGCCACTTAACTTTTAACATTATTAAAACATCTTAAACTTGGCATTTCATTTTCCAAACTTTTTGTCAAACTCCATAATTAATAATAGTTTATGATGGCATGATCTCACAATTCAAACTATTCAAATTGTAGATTTTAGGTGTGATGCCACTTGTAGTTCCAAACAATGCCACCTTCCCAAGAAAAATAACATCACTTTGAAGTTTCCAACAATAGTACATCTATGTACATTTGTCCTTTTATGAACATTTCAAAATTGCCTAATGTTAATTATCACAAGATTATGATTAGGGGATTGAATTGCCTTGCCTAATCCATCTAAAGTTCATTCTAGCATTACAATGAAATGGAGTATAACTTTAAGTAAAGGTTGAAATCATGTCATGCAATCCTTTTGGTTAGATGAAGGCTAAATGAAAGGATGCCTCGCCTTGATTAATTTTGAAGAATTTTTTTCAATTATTTGGAGTGTGTAGTATAATTGCAAGCATCAAATTTGAATGTCTAGAAGCTTCCATAGGACCAACACAATTATTGTAATCTAGTTATTGATAGAATCACCAAGTTTCAATGTTCTCACTATCCTAATGCCTTACATGATGGTGACTAATACATATTTGTAATCTATCACTTGACTACCACCTTGGTGAGGAAACAACTATTGCATCAAGACCCAAAATTGGAACTTAAGCCAAAACTACAATTGACTTTGACAAAAACATTAAATCTAATCAAATACCATAGATCCACAAAGGGCTTATTGTTATAAAAATTAAGAACATGTTGAAGTTGTTGACTCCCATTTTTCTTGTTCTTGTTATGGTTGCCAATAGATATTTTGTTGTTTCAAAACTACCCAAAAATGGTAGATAACTTCAACAAAAAAAAATCCCATGTTTTTTCCCATAAATGTAAAGAGATTCACATAAGACATTCAAAATACCAGTTGAATTCATCTCAACACTAGTTTGTTTCGAAGTCCACACAAATGTTAAATCCCAATAATCATAAGTTCATTGTTGGGTAAATCTATTATGATAGGTTATACATGGATATAAGGTCTTCATTATGCATTGCACCACAACAAAGTGAAGGATGTCCAATACCTCTTTAGAAAATCAAACTTATCTATATGATTTACCATGAGCATATGTGGATTTTAGTTAGTTGAGTAAAAAGTTCAATGTCAAGGTTCATCTATCTAAATAAATTATATGGATGCAAGGTCTTCATAATGCACTACTCCACACCAAATTGGTAGAAGATATATGATTTGATAGAGGCATATATATACATTATAGTTAAAGTTTAAAAAAGGAACATTAGTAGAAATATTGTCATTTACAATTGTTGGATGCAATTAATTTTCAGTTGCAAATCACACATGCAACTACTAGATCCCATAGTTACATAAAACAAGTTGCACATGGCATATAGTTGTTTGCAACAATATGTATGTAGACAATAAATACGGTATAAATTCATATTTCATCCATTTGTATACTTTACAAAGGTTGCAGATACAACTAGGGTGCAATTACTATGGTGACCATTTGAATTTTCAGTGACCAATTATATGGTGACACATGGCATTTGATCCATATTTCAGTATTAAATATTATTTATAAATTAATAATATCTAAACCATCCAATAAACTATGAGTGGATTTTGACATGTATCAATATGTTGAGGCCAATTTATGTAGTGGCACATGGCAATTTTTAAAAGCCCAATGATTATTTATAAACTTATTATTAAGTAGGTAGGTAGGGCTAGATAGGTAGGAATGTAGGCCTAGGTAGGTTTAAAATAATCATATTTTTTATTTAGGTCAAGCTTCTTTCATTGGTTCATCCCAAAATTCTTTTAGTATTTGGTTTGTGAAAAAGACTATAATGCACCTACTTATATAATGTACACAATTGGAATGTAAAACAAAACATATGAGATAAAAAATTCAATTGCAAACATAACCAACCTAGTTGCATGGTATATGCAACTATTACATTGCACATATGCAATAACTTAATTTGCCAACTACCTACATTATTTATGTTATAAGTAATAAATATAATAATATTAACAATTAATGATACTAATAAAAATAATATTTTGATAGTTATAATTACCTATAATGATTCACAATGAATATTATTATAATATTATCAATTTAAAACTAGGAGCTAGCTTAGCCTAAGGTATTTATGCTAAGTAATGTAACTTACTAGCCATAGGTATATTAGCATAATAAATAATAATACAATTAATGATATTAATTGTGGTTAATTTATTTTTGATTAAACTAACCATGGCTAACTTACGATGGATAAATTAAATTTGACTAAATTAATGATGGCTATACCAACTAGAAGGTCAAATTAGTTAGTTTCACCATGTGTAGTTTAACCATGGTTAGTTTATATTTCTATTTAATTTAGCCATGGTTAATTTAGCCTCTTAAATAATTTAACCATGATTAATTTAAATTTTTCATAAGTTTAACCATGTGGTTAATTTAATCAAAATTAGTTTTAGCCATGATAAGTTTAACTTTGCCAAGGTTAATTTAACCAAAGTTACTTTAACTATGGTCAATTTAGTTATGGTTAGTTTAGCTATGGTTAATCTAACCAAAGTTTATTTAACCATGGTAAATTTAACCAAATTTAGTTTAGTCATGGTTAATTTAACTAAATTTAATTTAACCATGCTTAATTTAGTTAAAATCAGTTTAGCCTTGGTTAATTTAGCAAAAGTAAGTTTAGTCGTGGTTAGTTTAGTCATGCCTAAGATATCCAAAATAAGTTTAACGAAAGTTAGTTTAGCTTCATAGTTAGTTTAACCATGATTAATTTAGCTTAACGTAATTCAACTATGTTTAATTTAGCCTAGGTTAGTGTGAATTTAGTTCAGGTTTAAGTAAAGTTTTGCCTTGGATAACATTAGTTAACATGTCTTTAGTCTTAGTACTAAAGGTATAAGATTATTATATATAGTTTAAGTATATATATTAGGTGTGTTAATACAGGTATGTATTACCTTAGGCCATGATTTTTATGACACGTGTCCATTTTGTACAACACTAGTTGCATGTTAATTGCATACATAACTATATAACCAAAAATTATACAATACTCATTTTGTAATTGCAAGCACAATCAATCTAGTTGCAAAACGACACCTAATTACACTTAGTTGCATAGTGATTGATAAAAAACGACAAGATTTCTACTATTGCAAATGTGATTCAAACTGAACTCCCAACATATCATTGGACAAGTTTTGAAATGTAAGTGTTGAAAGTGAATTCACATTCTCAATTGGAGTTGTGAACTAAAAGTTATGGCCAAATTGGGTCATGAATTTATCGTAGATTCTGTTAAAATTCATTGGCCAACATGTTGTAACTTGTAATTTCCATGTTGGGTCTTTTAATTATAGTCCACCAATATGTTGCATTGCGAGTAAGTTTATGAAAGAACAATTCACACCCAACCCCTTTTCCAAAAACATAGGAATCTCGATTTGACATTGAAATGTGATGTGCAACCATTGCACACAATTTATGTTTTAGTTATAATTTTGAATATTACATTACACTTTCACAATATTATTTTACATAAATCCAAATGATGATCCTAAACCATATAAGTTGTAATGATTATTCAAGGTACATTGATATAAATCTTTTATAAAAAAATTTGGATCAATTTTGAAAATTCTTAAACTATTTACATAAGACTTCAAAAGTGGTTACAAATCTTAAATTAATGTTTTTCCATCTTCAATTGTTAATAGAAATGTTTTTTTGTTTTTTTTTGTTTTGGGTCATTTTTGAATGTATCTTACATCACAACACATAGGTTACATGAAAAACATAATATCTTAAATAAAATCAAAATTTACAAATATGCTATTTAAAAATTATTCCACATCCAATGGATCATGTTATCGTATACTTACCTTGCACATTTTAATACTATCATATCAAGATATGATAAAAAAATGTTGATGAATGAAAGAAGGTGAAGGCTGATGCTTTTATAGGAGGGTTGGACAACGAGAGAAAAGGTCATAAGTTGAAATAAGATGGAGTTTGTGATGTAATGCTATTAGGGTGAAAAGGCAAATAAGGCACTATGATGTTACCCAACATTCATTTGTAAACTTGCTTGTTAGAATCTTAAACCTAACATTTTTTTGTTGTAAGATATTTGAGAGTCAAAAACATAAATTTACTTATTGGGCAATTCCCTTAAGTACATGTCTTGAGATTGAGATAACAAACAAATATCCACCATACTTGCATATGGGTAAGTAAAGGTCACTATAGTCATGTGAGAGAGAGAGTACCCAAAACTTGGGGAATACTAGATGTTTGTAGTGGATGTCAGAACTTTGTTGATTTGGTAGATTTTGAGAATGGCATAGTCAAAAAGCTTAACTTGGTATATAAAAACCTTCTGATTGTAGATTTTCAACAATCATAACCCTAAATCTAAACTGCAATGGGGAACTACCTCCTATTTAAAAAATGAAAACTATTGTAAGTTATATAGCCCATAACCACCTTTGGGAAAAGCCAAAAATTAAAAATTAAAAAATTAAAAAAAAAATAGACTAAAAAGGAAATAAAAGAGAAATAAAAACTTGTTGTCCAAAGGTTTACACATTTTTCAAAACTTCCTCAAAACCTAACATAGAGAACCTTCCGAAATTTGATTAAAATGTCAAAACATGGACTTGTGTGGTTTTGTTGAAAATGCAAAAACTACACAAGATTTCATGGTGTATCCCAAATTCTACAGCGATGCAACAACAACAAAAAAAAAAAGAAAAAGTCTTTGCAAAGTCTTTACGGGCAAAGGCAACAAAACATAGGTCAAGCAATTGCAGACATTTCTTTTGTGTATTTATATTTGGAGGGCACCTTACATCCATGAATATCCATCCCTCTTAGTAAACCTCGGAGATCTTTTACACCTACTCCGAAAGAAGTGAGAGGTATAGCCCGAAGCAACAAAGGGTAAAGCCCAAAGGCAACAAAGCTATAGCCTGAGGCAACAATGGGTAAAGCCTGAATGTGACAAAGGTATAGCCCAAGGCAACAAAGGGTAAAGCTCAAGGTGACAAATGTATAGATAGCCCGAGGCAACAAAGGGTAAATCCCAAGGTGACAAAGGTATAGATAGCCCGAGGCAACAAAGGGTAAAGCTCAAAGGCGACCAAGGTATAGCCTGAGGCAACAAAGGGTAAAGCCCAAAGGCGACCAAGGTATAGCCCGAGGCAACAAAGGGTGAAGCCCGAGGCAAGCTTGTGACCCTAGGCTTTTACCCTACATCACCACAAATGTCAAAACCGAAGGAAGCGAGTAACTTGGAATTAACTACGGTATTCAGATAGGGTAAAAGACCTAAAGAAAGAATTAATTACCTAGGCAGGAAATATTTACCAGGACCTCCCTATCACCGTGCAGCACGGGCAGGGAAGGAAGGAATGAAGGAAGGGCAGACGGGCAGACGGGCAGGCAGTCAGGCAGTCAGACAGACGAAGAGGGATGAACGACGACGGACGGCAGCGGAGCCGACACAAAACAACGGCAGTGTTGTGTCGCCGTCCTCGCGGAGCTTCTTTCCCTTCTTCTACTTCTTCTTCTTCTTCTTCTTCTGTTTGTCTTATTTGCAGCTTTTGTGGGGGGAAAGCATAGATAGCTAGCTCAGAGAACAACACTCCTGGCAGTAAGTAAGTATCGTACTCGTGTAGTGTTGTGTTTTTTTTTTCCTCGTGCTTTAGAGAAGTATATCCCCCGCCCCTCCTCCCGGAAATAGATTTATTATTATCATTTGGCCATGGAAAAGTGATTTGCACACTCCTGAATAGAGCGGCCGTGTGTGGGGGTTTCGAGGGGGGCGGCCAACATGAAACCCAGCATGAGGGGGAAGGAGGTCAAGCGAGGTCTCAGAGTCACAGTCCCTAAGCAGGAGACCACGATCTCCGACTTCCTGTACATTTTCGTTTTGCCTTTCCCGCCTCCTATTGCTCCTCATGTGTATGTGTGTGTGTGTGCGTGTGTGTGCCCGTGTGTGTGCGGTTTATTTGCCTCCCTTTAAGTGCACTTTGGAAGGCAAGGGATTGAAGAAGGGACATAGGCAAGGCTGCATGTTTTTTCGCTCTATCTGAAACCCTAGCCTTACCGACAATTGATGGTATTGTGTCCATTAGAAGCTTTAGCTCTCTGACTAGATCGCTATCTCTCTCTTTTGCCTCTGTTTTTGTGGCTTTCTGAAACTGCATGTGAAGGAATTGCTATAATAACGGATGCCGCAGGTTTTCTACGTCTGGATGCCCTAGCATTCTCAATAGTATTCAGTCACCTCACACCTGAAATAATCAGTCATGCTACTAGTTCGCTACACATCGAGATCTGGTCCAGAGATGACAGATTGGTCTGTTTGCGTCTGACCTTCCATGCAGGACGGCAAGCGGCACATTTCAGGATGGTGACATCTTGCTTAACAAGGAAGGCCTGCGTGTGGTTTCACAAGAAACCACTCCAACAGTAGGTCCCTGCACAACTTGGAACCCTATGTTTACTCTAGTATCCCTGGTTTCCTGTTTATTGAAATCATGGTGTACTCACAGAACTTTGTTCCTACGGTTTGCTGTCAGCTGTGTGGCTAACCTATCATGGTCTACTTACAGAAATTTGTCCCTAGGGTTTTTTGTCAGTTGTGTCACTAGCGTATGGTAAATCAATGGGAACCATTGCCTCAGAGGTTTGAAGTCACATTGCAGTGTAGAAGTATTGATATCTTAGAAGTAAGTCTTTCTGTTACAGCTCAAAAGAGATTCAGGTGAGACTTTCATTCTTTGTTTCCATGTTTGAAGCTAGCTGACCAGGTTCTTAGTGACTGTGCAGTTTGCCCCTTATATGTTCCTGATTATAGCAACTTTATGTGACATGTTGAGTGGTTACAGGTGCTTGTGAGCTGTAATTGAGATCAATTGGTAATGATTTGTGATAGCTTGGTTTAGCATGATTTGAACATGGGATTTGGGGTACAGGTCCAACCTGCAGCAGAATCTCAGTTGTCTCTTGCAGATTTGGAGACCGTAAAAGTTATTGGCAAGGGCAGTGGTGGGGTTGTGCAGCTTGTCCGCCACAAGTTTTCAAACAACATGTATGCTTTGAAGGTGATATTCTCCTTTTGATCTTTGAATCGCAATTTTGCTGAGCCCACATCCGATGTTCTTATTGAATCTCTGTTCTCATGGAAATAGCAATAATATGTGCAGGTGATTCAAATGAACATTCATGAAACAGTACGAAAGCAGATAGTCCAGGAGCTGAAAATTAATCAGTCTGCCCAATTTCCTTATGTGGTGGTGTGTTACCATTCCTTTTACAACAATGGTGTCATCTCTATTGTGCTTGAGTACATGGATGGGGGTTCCCTTGCTGACATCATCAAAGAAGTGAAGCAGATCCCTGAGCCTTATTTGGCAATTATCAGCAAGCATGTAAGCCATAGCTGTTCCCCGGTTTTCCTTGCTGATTTCTGTGAAAAGTATCCAATTTTGCACATGTGTAGAACCAAAAATTTAGTGGTGATTCTTCTGAAACCCCAATCTTGTACACAATGTATTATGTTCCTCAAAGATTTTCCAGGCAATGCTGACTGATGGAAAATCTTTTAGCGGAGCAGTGTTGACATTATGTGTGCTCTTTTGCTTGGAATTCTTTTGAGTATCAACAGAACAGGGTCTTCAATGAAATGGGGTTGAGGGTTGGTAGGTATTGAAAGGGTTTGATTACCTACATCAAGTCAGGCATATCATTCATAGGGACATTAAGCCCTCCAACTTGCTTGTAAACCACAAGGGTGAAGTCAAAATCTCAGATTTTGGCGTGAGTGCAGTTCTGGCAAATTCAATGGGCCAACGGGAAACATTTGTTGGCACATATACATATATGTCGGTATGTTTAATAGCCTTTAGGTAATTTTTGTTATGTTAAATGTTACCATTGTCCGTAATGTAGATGCAATCAGAGCAGGTAAGTGTGAAGTTGAATGCTTTGAGCAAGTATTCAAAAGTGATGCCTATATTTGTGAAAATTTGGCAGCCAGAGCGCATCAGTGGGAGCAAATATGGGTATGACAGTGACATATGGAGCTTAGGGTTGACATTGTTGGAGTGTGCACTGGGTCGATTCCCTTACCAGCCACCTGGAGAGGATGAGGGCTGGCTCAACTTCTATGAGCTTCTTGAGACCATTGTTGAACGGCCCCCGCCTGTTGCTCCTGCTGACAAATTCTCACCAGAGTTTTGCTCTTTCATTTCTGCATGGTGTGCCCCTAGTCTTTCTTGTTAATGAGTCTGTGTGGAGATTAGGGTTAGGGTTAGGACTTGGGTCTAGCAAGACCTTGAATGAGGTGATCACAAAGTATGCATTATGTTGTCGGAGACCTGACATCTTCAAACTCTATTTTGTCTATGCAGTGTTCAAAAGGAGCCTAGAGATCGCCTATCAGCTGCAGAACTTTTGGTAAGTATAATCTTTTGCACTTACAGCAATGCTATTGTGTTCATCTCACCCTCATCCTGTAATCTGACTGGCAGTGATTGTGTAACCCTTCAGTGGATCCCAAAATGGCTTGTCTCCTTGTCTAGCTGAACAGGTGTGGTTGTAAGACACGTCAAGATTTTAGACCATTATTTGTTTCCTCTTGTAAGGTAGTAAGCTGCATAGAAGGAAGTCTGTGATGGAAATGATAGGTGACAACAATTGTCTTGAGTACTGATAATAACTGTTATGTGTATATGTGGCAGAATCACCCGTTTTTGCAGAAATACTCAGAACAAGAGTATGGTCTGGAAGCATTACTACCCCCTTTGGTACCCCTTGCATAGGCCATAGAGTTGAGCTGCCAAACTATTTTCAAATGATGTGGAGTGTCAGCAAATGTCAGTTTTCTGTCTCCATCATGCTGCAAAGGGTGGACAGATGCTTATTGTGTGTTGGAATCCTGTGTGTACTCTATGGGGATATCTCTGTCCTGTAAATGTTGGGTTATGTTCTAGATAGACTTGGATATATCAGAAGTCTTCTTGTAAGTGGATGCAAGGATAAATGAGCTAGTCACATTCAAGTTGCTAGGAGTATGGGGTATCACAAACAAAATCTTCAATGTTTGAGTGATTTTCATGTTAGGCAAATGAAGTGAAATTTGTGTGAGTGTAGGTGGTTTTTTTCCATGTCAAGTTTGTACAATACAACTTGAGCACTCAAAATGGGCCTGTTGTGAAACGTTTTGCACAACTGTTTCTTAAGATTGAATTACTTTATTATTGATCAGAGTGGGCTTTTGAACTTAATATCTTCATCCTTGTTGAGTCATTTGCAGCAATTGAAGTCATTTTCCAGCAATTCTTTTTTTTGCACAAATGTTCAATTTGTATGACATAATCTTTCCATGACTATGGCTACACTCATACAATTGGAGAACATGATCTTTTCAGAAAAATCTTTGAATGTGTGACCCCAGACCTTAATGTTATGGAATGGCCCTGCCCTGGCCTAAGGTTGAGGTCATTGCCAAAAGAAGGGTTGTACAAGGCTCCCACCTTGTTTGGCCCTGCTTCTAGTGATGCCCTCATCAAAGGCCTTACCCAATATTAATTACTTGTCAAAAGAAATTTTCATATGAAATTATCTAAGAAATCACAAGGTGGATCATTATCTACAAGACTCAAAGTAGAAGATTCCTACATTAAAAAACAGGAAATACCTCCCAAAAACTGTGATTTGCAAGGGAAAATCATAGGAGCTGAATTCAAGCATAATTTCAGCAAAAATATTCAATATAGAACCTCAAATAGCAAATCATAACTTATCACAAACAAGTTGATTTGAACTCACCAATGTGCCTGAGGTGATCTTTTAATTGGTAGAGTAGGAGATTACTT
>Ga0209208_10008112_pt1 | contig 14089 bp, 13 predicted proteins | sample S1TSphfallax_3_FD_187694 | JGI IMG/M metagenome (GOLD analysis project Ga0209208, IMG submission 187694) | Host-associated microbial communities from peat moss isolated from Minnesota, USA - S1T2_Fd - Sphagnum fallax MG (SPAdes) (version 2) | ecosystem: Host-associated > Plants > Peat moss >...
ATGTGGAGAGAAAATTGATTGTGCAAAATTGTACAGAGCATATTAAAGTCCATGCTGTTGATTCAGATCTCACTCAACAGATCAAAGTGTTCACAATGGAGAATTGTTTAAAAAATATGCTTAAATGTTTTGTAAAATCCTTGGAACCTTTGATTTGACTATGGCCAAAGAGTGTTGTCCTCAAACCCACAAGTGTTACAGGACTCTGGTTACCATGTGTAGCAGACCCCGACAGTAGGCCCTTACCCAGCCTAACAACTGAGGAACTCCATCCTCATCATTATCTTTAAGAGATGGACGGCTGTGCCACTTCTGTGTCAAGGGCTGATCTCTGGACAGGTGTGAGTGACAGACTATGAAGCTCCAGCCATCACAAGATGATTATGTTCAAGACCTTGCAGTTGTCCATTCTTGCACCCACCTTTCCACATATCCATCTCAATCCAATCACTGTTGCTTACAAGTGCTAACAAATGTTTGCATTGTAGTGCAAGGTTTCATTTCCTTATGATGTTATTTTCGACCACTTTCTGGTGTTGGACAAGTTTCCTTCTGTGCACATTATCTTAAAAGTCCAACAACCACCATACCAGCATGGCACAGTGAGAGTTCATTGCCTTCTGTATCTGCAAAATCTGAGCATGTATAACAAGTTCCCATGTTATGTTGGCAGCAATATTCAGAAAACTAGATCTGATATACCAGACTTGCCTAACAGCACATATCAGCTTTCACAATGCAGTAAAAATGCAGACTGTCGATGTTTCTTGTCAAGCACACCAGAGAAGCAACGAAGGATGGTCAGCAGGAGCTGGAGACAAACTTCCCTTCATCACCACCTTGTAACCACAGAAAGCACTGGTAACTAGAAGCACATCAAAACATGTCACTGCCTTTCAACTTGGTCTATATGTTGTTTCCTTAGGTTGTGCAATTTGGGGGGCAAGGTCTTCAGCCTGTTGTCCCTTGAGTCACGTGATCCTCCATTCTTCTTTGCACTTCCTTAAGACAAGTGTCCAATGCTTTGTACCCAGCAGACCCAGAAAATTGTTCACCCTGATTGTATGTCCACACACATGACAGTATTGAAGTAAGTTGCATTTTTGAAACAGCAGCATCCATTTTTGAGGTTGAAAATGCAAGTTCATAACAAGAAGGAGAGGACCCTACCAGTTTTAGTGTGTTTCTTAGATGCATTTGTGCAGCTGAAAGCTCCCGCTTTCCATCACTCCCCAATTGGACTACATCCATATATGCCTTGCAGAGTTGTATGGAAGCTTTCACAAACTGCTCAAATTTCTCCTCATTACGCTGCCAACTGGAGCCCTATTCCACAAGTCACATGTCCAACAATTTCTAAGCACATAACAGTCTCCCAGTGTTCTGATCACAGCTTGTGCAAATGCAGTGAAATCAACACAACATGTCAGAACATTATACCTGATATGCTCGGACTTGCTTTAAAGCAGCTTCTTTGCACATGATGAGGTCTCCATTGGCATGATGCCAGCGTGCTTGTAATCCCCATGCATCTCCTCCACCCTCTCCACTTCGCACCACCTGTTCCTTCAAGCAATTCTCACCCAGAATCAAGATACCTTTATCTCAGCACAGAAATGCTTTCTGGCAAGCATCAAAGTGATGATGCCTTCTGGTGAATGAGCACCTTGGATTGTGGGTTCAATTCACCTACATCATGCTAGATGCTACTTTGTACCCATATTAGTCAACTCAACTATAATGGGGTCAATGAGTAAATCAGTCATCCAACGTTGATGGAACCAAGGATCTTATAAGAGCCTGAGGAAAGAATTGACATTACAGCAGTTAGAATGTGTCCACCTTATGAAGGTGGTAGCCCTAAGGGTAGAGATACTCAGTCACACTTGGTTGCTAAACTTCATATAGTTCCTATTCTACTTGCTGACAATCAATGACAATCAAGACAAACTAACATGGAGTATGAGGAGATGGAAGGGCTAGAAAACATCCAAATAATCCTAGACTATCTTGAGCTGCAGAAGTTGATGAGTCATCCATTCCCACTTAGATTCCCCCATGAGTCTGTCTCAAATTACTCACAAACCTATACTGGAAAAGGACTGAAGAGTACATTACCCTTGCCAAAAGCTTCCCAACTGGTTCCAACAATGTCTGTGTCTCTTTTTGTTCCATGGCTGGCACATTAACAGCTTCTGGAACAGCTAAAACCATCTCACCAGTTGCAGAGTCTGGAGATTCCTGGGTCCCCGGCAGGTCCAAAGTAGTAGTATCCCTATTTTGAGTTGAACTGTGATTGCAAAAATCAGGGGAAGATGCTAAGCAGGCTAATGTTCCTTTCTGGGACTCAATCTCCTCAACTAATCTTGTAAGTATGCCAATGCTGACACGTTTTTCTTGAGAAAGATCCAACACTTTGTGAAGTGCCATTATTGCCTGCAAAACATGAACAAAGTTGAGACAACATTTGGCATCCAACCCAAAGTAAGGATCTTAACTTCAAAAAAATTAGTCACAACAGACAGTGTCTAGTTTGTGGATCAACAGCCCTCTTACTGCATATCACAAATTTGCTCTTGATTGACTGAAACCCTCAATTGCAAATAGAAAAAAATGCTGTCTTCAGGTCATAGTGAGTAATGTAACTATAAGTTTCGGAGCGTTTGGGAGCTCCAGTCAACATGATCTACAGCATCCAAGAAGACATTGGACCAAACCTGGCCAAAACTTGAAATATCCACAGCGACCTCTGCAAAATTCTCCCACATCTGCCAGCTATTCCGCCTGTCTGCATCATACTTGGTTAGAGTGACTTCTTTTCTGCCTGCAATAATCAATATATTTCCTTCATCTATTATTTGCCCTCCCTTCTCTGCAAGATGATCCATCAATGTGAGCATTGAACTTGATGTTTCTACTTATAGCAGCCTCAGGTGATGCTATCTATGGCAAACTCTAGTTCCAAATTTCTTGCAGAACATGGCTTATGTGAAAACCAATGGAATTGAGAACGCACTTGAACTTGAGTGCCTCCCGGAATGCAACAAAGGCCTCCTTGCTCTTTTTCTTATGCATATTACTGCATCAATTGGAAAAAAACAATATCAACTTGACATCCTCAGATAAGGTCCAAACTACTTTGGAGTTTTGACCACCACAATCATGTGTTGTTCACAATCAATGACTCAGGCTTTGACAATAATACAGATGTAAGCTAAGATTTGAAAACACAGGTCTTCACAGAGGGGATGCTCACAGGGCTGCTAAGTTATTCCAGGACTCGCCATTCTCTGGATTGAGCTGAACTGACCGTGTGAATGCGTTGATTGCACTATCCAGTTCTCTTGCCTGCAACATCCACTTGTAAATCAAGAGAATATGAACCCAACACCCAAGGAAACAAATTTGACAATGGCAAAAACAATTGGGAGATCAATCCTACCTTTAAAGAAGCAGAGCCAAGGGCAAACCAGCCGTCTGGATGCAGGGGGTTCAGTGCCAGTGCTAAATTCCTGTCAGACATCAAGGACAGGAGATTATTGCACAAATGACCAAGATCAGGACTGCTGCAAGTAGTTGCTTCTCCCATGGTTAACCATGTTTAAATAATGTGACAGAATTTCCAGTGAACAAAATAATTGACTCAATGCAACTAAATAATAATCATAAGAGTGGTAGACTTAGTGAACACACCATTTGAATACTATGAGCAAAATGACTACTGAAGATCAGTCATGAGGAGGAGAGCGACATGGACTCCATACAAAGGAAATAGCCATTACCAATGCTCCATGGATTTAACATAGTCCCCTCGATTGTATGCCATTCGTGCAAGTGAACGCTGTAATAATTGCAGAATTGTAATGCTTGTGTCAGCATGCAGCATGGTGTTCAATTTGAAAACAATTCCCATCCCAGAACTGTTGTTGAATCATTTCTCATCAGGTCAGAGTCAGGCCAGTAATCACCCATGGAAGGACACACAGTGAGTTGTTATGGAATGGCATGCTGTGAGTTTTTGTAGAGACTTCACTGAGCATGCAACTTCAGAGCATTAGACAACTAGAAGAAAAGTTCTCCAATATGGTTTGCAGTACCTGTGCCCGGGCAAAATGATGACCAGAGACCTCCCAGGCTTTCTTGTACAACTCATCATCAAGTGTTACATCACCCAAAGAACACCTGCACAACATGTATCCATACAACAGAAAAGTAGTTCAATCTGTTGGCTCCTTGACAGTCATTTTTTTCCAATTTTGTGATGCAGCGAAAGTGGCAAGCATCTCAAAACAGATTTTGCATTAATTGAGAACTGTTGAAACAGTAGCCAGTAGACATAATTGGGGCAACACTCTCCTGCAAAAGAGAAATCCTTGAAATTTGGCATTTAAAAAAAAGGGAATTTTCCACAGAATATTCCTTTTCTTAGTGTCTCCTTTTGGTGAATTTTCATTTAAAAAAAGTCACTGCTCCTATATACACCAAATTAGCAGAAAGCAGCTACTTGGGGATATAGAAGGACAAAAGAAAGGACGGCATGCACAAGTAAAACTTCAGTGCAAGACAGATGTTCCAAAATTTGGTCTGGTATTATATTGCTCCAACAAGGTGAGAATCTGGGCACACCAGAGGCGTGGGTCATTCGGGCACAGTTGTAATCGCTGATTAATAAGGTCAGATGCAGCTGCCTTCTTCCCCAGCAAACTGCAGCATCACAGATTTCACAATCATCCACCATTTCCTTTGCTGCAAAGTCAACCTGAACAACCTTATACAACTTCTACAGTAAGTAGCAACCACTGCATGACCACAATTCTGAGTAAAAGAGGTAAAGCTATTAAAGGAGGACCAAATAGCCATACTAGTCCTTTCAACAGGCAACACACTCAAAGCTGGCAAAAGCCAGGAAAGAAGTACCAATAGCAGTCAATGAGGTTGTCCCACAGCTCAAGCTCCTCAAAGATGTGCATTGCTTCCCCTACAAGTCCACAGCTTACCATCATCTCTGCATGTTCTCTGCCACACCCCATGTAAAGTCGACACCATGCCAAAATTTCCTTCAGAATTGAACAGATAACTCACAACACCAGAACACATATTTGTACACTATTGAAAGCACAAACAGAGCCAGAAAGTTAACAAGCGAAGAGATGTACTTCAAAAGAGCTGGCATGGTGGGAAACAAGATGCAAAAAGCATAGCATAGTCTCAGTGCTACATTTTCTGTGCCCTTTCGTCTCTCCTCCACCTGCACAGAAATACCCATCAAAACCATGAGAAGAGTTGTGAAATGAAATTGACAGCTACTTTCCCTACCAAGTCATATTGACAAAGTCAAAAAGGGATGATCAGGGTGACAGCCTTTGTTACAAATTTCTTTGAAATTATAGATAACAATGTATAGCTTGAGCATCAACAAAGCAACAAAGCCAAAGAGGGAAACACACTAGATTCTCCATCATGAGGAAGGCACGCTCCCTTGTTCGTGAGCGAAGTCGTTCAAATCGGATGCGAAGTAACTGACATAAGGCTCTCACCTTCCCAAAGACCCAGTACACCATAAGATTCAGCCATAAGGGTGAAAAGGAGGGACATGTAAAGCTGCTGTTAAAGTGATTTCATGAACCAAGGGGATGAAAGAAAAAGAAAAAGAGGTAATTACAACCATTGGGTGTGACTGTCGCTGTGCATCCACTGCCTCTATAAATGGTGCCATCTGCCAACCTACAGGAATCACATGCACAGATAAGTGTTCAGAGCCCTAATGCAACCCTGTGCCACTAGAAATGAGATGTCTGCCTACAATTCTCATTACAATTATTGGGACATGATCCCAGGCTCAATTATCTAGAAACAAGGACTGAGAAGCAGAAGTTCTGTCATGCATTGAGAAGTGCAAACAGTTCACATAAATAACTCCCTGATGTAAATTCAATGTGCTCTGAGCAGACATAGAGGAACATGCTGATCAACATGTTTGGGCCGTGGAGCCAAACATTTCATTTAACATACAAAAGTAACTTCCACATTCAAAACCATTGGTAAAGTGAATACATACTTCGGAGTTCATCATCGGGACTATTTTTTTTCACATCCAGACACTTGGCCAAGACAATGGCCTGCTCAATTGTGCTCAATGCATGAGGGCCACTGTCTGCAACTTTCATCTCCATGGAGTTTGCTGGACCTTGCACATCTTCCACAAGCCTGGGAGCCAGCAAGATTTCACTCTTTTCACTGAATTCAGAGCACCCTGCTTTAGGAACCCCTGGCCATGAATCAATCTTGTCATCAGCTCTGTTGTTTGACTTTGCCACTAGAACCATTTGTGCCTTTGCATCAACCTGTGGATGGAAGGTTTTGAACCATTAGAAGGACAGGAAAGCAAAGAAAAGAGAAGCAGAAATGAAAAAGAAAAACAGAAATGTAACAGAATACCAAATGACCTGTCTCCACCTCAGAACAACAGGTTGTGGAGAGGAAGCTCACCTGATATATTGTGCGGAATCCAAGGGAACCAGTGAGAGAGAGTTCTAATCCACAAATGTTTTCTGCATGCTCAAAACACTGCCTGCCAAACATGACCAAAACAAGCTTGGTGAAGCAAGCTTTTGCACTCCACACTCCTTCTAAATGACAACACTTATACAGGAGTTGGGGTAATCCAGCCCATTCAAGTGGAAACTCCATTAACTAAGTTTCTTTTGGAAAATTATATTCTAGGACCTTCTTGGCTCTGCCAGGCCACCATGAAGTCAATGGTACAGGGCACCTGGGTTTGAACACATGGATGTCTAGATGTTTTGAATAATCAGCGTAAGTTCCAAAAGAGGCCCTGGAAGTTTGATTGAAAGACCAAGTTATCAATCAGAAGTCAAAGTGATACCTGACTGGCTGGCCTTGATGTTACCCATATGACCTTTGAAGAGTGTTGAACTAACTACAGCAAGTTCCAAGTGTCCCCTTTGGAAATAGAATTGACCAGAGTGATCTCTTTCTTACCCTACAGTGTTGCATCATAAAACGCTATAGAGTATTTGATCAGAAACCAGGTGCAACAAATACCTCTAACACAGGACTTACCGAGCTGTTTCATTGTGACCATATGCATGCTCAATGAGACCTGCCTCCAGCTGAGCTGCTGCTGCCAAAACTCTGGCCTCTCCAGCAAGCAACTGCTGGGTCCAACCATGCTCTCTTACTGCTTCTGGGGACCCAAATTGTGTTAACATGGTAGCAGAAGACTTGAGCAGAAGCGATCGAAGAGAGCTTGAGCGCTCTGCCAGTACACGCTGCTGAGTGAGCAATGTCCGACAGGTCCACCATGACCTGCTATTCATTGCATTTGAACCTTTTGTACCAACCAGCAAGTGATTCGCAAGCAACAAATACTGCACAGGGCACACAAATTCACAACATCAAATCTGTTGGCAATGTTGGGTAGAGAATCAGCATACCCTCATGCACTCAAATATAGGCTCAAGAGAACATTTTTCAACAAGCAGAACTCCCAAATTGGTAAACTGAGCCATGATCTGAGAGTCTCACTTACTGAAGACATTTACTAGGACTTGATCAACAATGTGTGTCCCAAACTTCCAGTTTTTATCAAAATTAGAGACCTTGGTTTACCAAAGCTCATAGAGGCTGAATACATCAAATCAGGTTTACCTGGGGAATGGCAAATTTGCCTATAAGGTCACATCCGTCAATCATGAGCTGCTGTCGGGCCCATGCATCACTGTCACTGGCATTACCTCCCATACACACAACCTCTGCAGGAAATGCTGGCCAATCTACTTGAGGCCTGTCAACCTCCCAACACTCCTGTTACATAAGTCACCAATCAAGCAAGAGCATTGTCTAAGTTCAAGAGCATCTGAATGAGGAAAGCTGATGCTCCTTTTCCTAAAATTGCTAATCTAACACAATCAACTCAGAAAAATTCTGCAGTGTGACATTTGTTAAAGAGACAAGCCAAAAGATGAATGTAGCAATATTTTCTTCCTTTCCCCATTTACAATAATAGTATATTATACATCTAGACATATGCTACAGAATTCCACCCATTTCTGTTATCACATCTCTTTTGTATTAATCCCAAACCAGCACACAAAGAAGAAAGAGAGAAAAGAACACACACAGAAAAAAGGGGTAGCACATACCCCGTCAAATTAGCTTGCACAAACGAAAACAAGGTTGCTACTCCAACAGCCATAGCCAGAATTTCCCGTGCACCCGAATCGTCCTCAGGTTCCAGCGTTCCCCCATCTACCTGACCCCATTTCCAACCCTTCGACACAAAAATCAGGGGGTTTAGGGTTTAGGGTCACTGCACCCCCACATAGATTCAACATACGCGGGAAAAAATTCAGGAACAAGCATGCTACAAGTGACTGACCTCACCAGCGACGAATGCGTTGATCCTGGACGTGAGTGCACCATAGAATTCGCTCGTCGTTTCATTGCTAATCTTATCTTTGCGGGACAAAGCTCTGAAAAAGGATAAGGCTGCTTTAGAAGAAAGAGCACGCCTATATTCCCCTGCCTCTATCTGCTCCACAAGATAACCTATGGAGTCATTGAATTCCTCCTCGCCCGTGAAGTCGCGACAATCTCCACTATTCTCCTCTGCAAATCTACTCTCATCAAGCTCGTCAGGCTTTTGATCTAATGGCAGTGGTGGAGAGTGCTGTACAGCGGCTGTAAGAGAGCAACGCAGCAAACGTAGCTCGTAGGACAGCTCCCTTATTCCCATCAGGACTCTCTTTTTCAATTCCAACTCAAAAAATACAATCTCCTTGCAACCGCTCAAGTTCTACAATTTCGATAAACCTCGCTTCAATGCGGTCATACTAGGCACATTCCTCACAATCACTTCATTTCGATTTTGTCGATACTCAGAAACGAACTCCTCAAAACACTATGCCCTAAACCCTAAACCCTAAACCCTAACTCCTCAAACCCTAAACCATGAATACCCCCCTAAAACCCTGAAGCTCATATTCAAACTAAGAAGCTCCAAAATGGGCTATGTGAATGTGTCCAGGTATGCAGGCGAGACCGGCAGGGGAGCTTGAATGCAATTTGAGAGTCGGGTGTTAGGGACGGAATTACATTGAGCTACAACGAGAACGGCATCTGCAAATCGCAATTGCCTGTTTGGATAGAATTGTTGAATCTCTTGGGTTTGCTAAGGAAGAGTGATTCAAGGACTCTTCTCTTACTTAGGAATGTCAAATTCACCATCTTATAGCTCTCATTAGAATACAATATATAAAGATCACTAAATTAAAAAATGTTTCATCTCTCTGAATCTCATTCTTAAAAATCACTTGCAATGCCATGGACTTTTCCTAACCCACCCATTTTTGTTTTGCTCTAACTTTGATCATGAGCCCAAAAATAAAGTTATGTATAAGGGAAGACACTGTTGTCACTGCAATCCACCCTCTCGAATGAGGGCAGAGCTTGAGAGTGCAAGGTGGGAATGCACTGACAGCAGTTCCTTTGCCCTCAGTTCAGAAGGTGGAAGGCACTAAGATCAAAGCTTTTCCCCTATATGCAGAACACCTTTGAACCGAGGTGATCTGACATTTCAGATCACCTTACACACAAGCACTAAACAAGATGCTTCAAGCTTATCTTAATTGTTGAATATATAATAGTGTCACCTTTTATTTTTACTTCAAAAAACAAGTTATGCCCTATTGTTCATCAACATTCAATGTTTAGATAATTCAATAAAAAAAAAAAACGATGAAAGAAAAAACTGATTTTCACACTTTTATTTATTTGGATTCTTTGTTCAATGTCAGAAAGCACAAGATCAATCCCCGCGCCTTCGTACTAGTCAACACAAACTATCTGTGTCTACCAACAGAAACTACCTTTTGTTGTACATACTTCCAACACAAAGAAAGGTGCAAACTGTTGTAAGAACTTTTGGCATTTTACATGTTCAAATTCAAGGATACGGGGACACCCATTTTCCATTCATCAATTTACTTGTGTGAAAATTGTCGATTATCAAGTATAGGATCTATACAAGTCAGTCTTCAGATAAGGCTGTCAGGGGGGCATAATGACTTTGACAGCAGGGCCTTCCCAGGCAATAAGAGTGAGTTGTTAGTTAGGTACGTGGACAAAAAGGTTGTGTTGCAAGTTGTGTTTACATCTGTCCCTGTTACACATGGAACAAGTGGACCCGGTGCCCTCTGTAAAGTCTCTACTTATTAGTAGATATGGTAAGAAATCCAGGATTGGCAAATCTCCACACGCCGAGCCAAAGAGTATGAGTGGCGGTTTTTCTTGAGCACACTTGTATTGAGCTTTTTTTTTTGGAACTGTGGTAAGTGACGACGTTGGAGTGACAGTAGTAGTGGGGGTGGTCTATCTATCTCTTTCTACATGCTGTTGTGTGTAGGTGCCAGTGTAGTTGTGGGCTATGGATGCTCTCATGTGGGCTCCCGCAACGCTTGCCACCAGCGCGTCTTGTTTGAGCTCAGGAAACTGCAGTAGTGATTATTCAGTCGCTCGTCTCGGAGGACAGCAGAGCAGGGCTGTGGCGAAAGAAGTTGGTGGTTTTACGAGTTTTCGGGGTTGGTCTGCACTAAGGAGTCTCGAGGTTGTGCCGGTTTTGGGGCCACTTGTTGGAGCGAGAACATTTGCATCGGCTCTGCTTGGTGGAATGCTTTGTGGGGTCGTCGTTGATAAGTTTTGGAGCCTCGGACAAGAGTCTTGTGGCTCTGGAAAGTTTGTGGAAAGGTGCTTAGGAGGTGGTGAGGGAGGGATTGGCGATGGTGACCATTGTGTTCGTGGCGCCAGTAATAGGATTAGGTCAAGAAGTGTGAGTTTTAGTACCGAGGTGGAGGTGGCGACGACTTCGTCCGGGGTCAGAAAGGAGAAAGAGACCACGAGAGGGATTGCGACAGATAGCAGAAATATTTCCCTGGGAACCGTTTTGAACAGTCCCCCTAGTTCTGTTCCATCACCTCCCGCCGGTGATATTGGGTTCGAACCTTCAGATGACTCAGACACAATATCTACTGTGCTGGGTTCATGTCGAAATTCCACTGTGCTGTTGCAACAAGATTCAGTCTTGAATTCTTCTCATGCCCACAAATTGTTGGAGCAGGAGAACCCCCTAAGAGTCGGACCATTTGTGGAATGCTTGGAGATTGCAGGAGGAAGGACGCTCTCAGGGGAGGTCAAGATTAGTGGGGCCAAGAACTCAGGTCTGGCAGTACTAGCAGGAGCTTTGTGCTCAGAGCAACAACTTTGCCTGAGAATGATACCGGACTTGCATGACATCCGCCGCATGTTCCAAGTCCTGCAATCTGTTGGTGTTCAAGTTCAAAGAACGCCGTCGGGCAGTATCAAGGTCGATGCCAGCAACATAACATCAGTGGAGCCTTGTCCGGAGGCTGTTCGGAAACTTAGGGCAAGTTTTTTTGTGATTGGTGCATTGGTGGGACGGAAAGGAGAAGCTGTCGTTCCCTTGCCAGGGGGTTGTAATATAGGCGCTCGCCCGATCGATCTCCATGTCCGTGGCTTGGAAGCTCTTGGCGCCCAGGTTGAGATAAGGTAAGCCCTTGATGCCCACGATCTGGAGCCTATTTGTATACTGCTTTCATCGAACGTATGGCAGGAAGGCTTCAGCTTCTCCATGACAGTCTACTCTAGCAGCAGAGTCCATCATTGTACGAAACATGCTGAGGAATCACTCAGCCATTTTGACACAGATATGAGGTTGAAATGGAGGTTTACTCATAGGCATGTGGTTGTAGGCAAGGCAAGGTGCACGCCCGTGCTATGAATGGCAAGCATCTCGTTGGGGGCCACTTTTGTCTTGACTACCCAAGTGTAGGAGCAACAGAGACTCTCATGATGGCAGCAGCTTTGGCTGATGGCAAGAGTACATTATCAAATGTGGCCCAGGTACATAAATTATTAACGAAACAATACATACCCACACATTCCCGTCACTCCTTTCTCTTGCACCTCTCAGTCATTGTTAGCATGGCAACATCTATGTCTGGAAAATGCCAATACATGTCAGTGGTGTCAGGAGCCAGAGGTCAAGGACCTTGCAGATTTTCTGATTTCATGTGGAGCAATCATCCATGGAGCTGGGACCAACACACTCAACATAACTGGAAGGAGGAAGCTGCATGGTACTGACTACCAAATTATTCCTGACAGAATTGAGGCTGGAACATTTTTGATAGCAGCAGCCATCACACATTCCACAATTAACATTGCTCCTGTAGTTCCAAGTCATTTGACATCTGTTACAAGCAAACTCTGTGCCATTGGCTGCCACATTCAGCAAACATCATCTAATGGTTTGAAGGTAGGTTGAAGCTTTCCATGTTTTTTGTTCACAATTCATTTGTTTGATCATTTTCCTTAGTTCCACCAGTGTGAAGTATATGATGGTCAGAGGGCTTGGACTTGTGGTTGCAGATCAATTCACCACAGCTACTGAGAAGCATTGACATTAGAACACTTCCGTATCCAGGGTTTCCCACTGATTTGCAACCACAGCTCATGTCTTTATTGACAACCTGTAATGGGCAAAGTATAGTAGAGGAGACAGTCTTCGAGAGCCGTATGCGCCATGGTGTGCACATATGTAACCTTTGCAACTTGATTTTATGCACATTTTGTATACCTATCTTTAGATTTTCCTTTTGCGAAGCTTGCATGAGAAGCATGAAGCATGAATCTTTCTCATTGTGGGATGACTCTGGTAATTTATCATTGCAGTCCCCATAATTCCTTCAGCAATTGTTTTTCTATTCCTAACAGCAAGACTCCTGCCTCTGGAATGCATCCTAACAGATATGCAAAGTTAGTGTGCAATTTCCGAATATTACCTATGGGTAAGCAATGGCTGATAAGGTGTTTTCTCTGACCTGGCCTATACAGTGGAGGAACTACAGAAACTTGGAGCCAATGTGAAAGTCAGCCAAAATATTGCCATAATTAGTGGCAGGGATCAAGGGAGGTAAACTGCTTGGTCCCAAAGAATGCTTTTTATTATGCTGGAGCTTCTAGGTTACTGAATTGTGAGTGATATGTGGGAGTCTGTGTTTCCACCTGGCTTTTCTGGTTTCACAGTTATGATGTTTGTTTCTACCTGCTTTCCCCCAGCTGTCTGTGAGTAGCACACAGTCCCAAATTGTTGTGAGATATAAGAATTTCCAAATCAAAGTGTTCTCCCTTGGAGGCCACTGTGGTTGAAGCTAAAACACAGAAGCCTGCACAAGTGGACCTTGACATGGAAGCAACTATTTCTTGACATGTAAATTTTACTGTTGGAAGGCTATTTTTCTTGCTTATGTTTGCTGCTATCTTTATCACATGTGCCACTTAGGTGCTGCTTAGGCAGATTTATACAGCTTGAATGGGTACAGTTATGACGAAATTAGCTTTAACCTGGTCTAAATTTCAAGGGCCACTTCATCTTTCGCCCAGTTTGAGAGTGCTTCCCTGACAGATCTTCAACCTGTGAGTGTTAGTACCTATAGTAATGATGTTCTAAAGATTGACTCTCATAAAGTTATGACCACATTCATTCTCATCTTATTTTCGAAGTGTCAGGGGGATTCTTTGTAATCTCACAGAAATGGTCTTCTTAAGATCTCTTATGAGATTGATTTAGAATGTAAAACAGAGGTTTAGGTGAGTGACTATACATTTCATAGGCCTATTGCCTTCTTTCTGGTAATAAGGCTAATAATCAAGTGTAGAGGTTATATGTTTATAGGTTTGACAAAATATTCAAAATGCATCATTAACTTAGTTTGTATAGGCTTATTGTCTCCTTTCTGGGTGTATTGAGTGTATCACTGTACCTGGGGGCAAACCTTTGGGGACAATTGGCAACCAGTTGCAAGATGACCATGAGTCTCCACCACTTGGGTCACTGGCTTGATGCTAGAAGAGGGCACATTTAGGGGGGATTTAACTTGGACACAGTTAAGAATAATGTATCTGTATGTAGGTCTAATTTTGGGTAAAAGCTCTTGACTGGCACATTTTGGGTCAAATTGAGGTGCTATTTCTTGTTAGCAGTGACCGG
>Ga0209208_10008113_pt1 | contig 14089 bp, 5 predicted proteins | sample S1TSphfallax_3_FD_187694 | JGI IMG/M metagenome (GOLD analysis project Ga0209208, IMG submission 187694) | Host-associated microbial communities from peat moss isolated from Minnesota, USA - S1T2_Fd - Sphagnum fallax MG (SPAdes) (version 2) | ecosystem: Host-associated > Plants > Peat moss >...
TAGTTCACATCCCGGGACACCCTTGGGTGTTGGGACAAGCCACAAGCATTTTGGACCACGAGACACACCACGGCCCGGACTCGAGGGAAGCCACCACCTTCCCCCATATAGTATTCTCTGCGACGCCCCGCCGAGACTACATCCAAATGGCTCTTTTTCCCGGGACTCCCAAGTTGGAGTCCCGAAATTGTCCCGAAATTGTCCCGAGTGGAGTCCCGGGACTTTGGGCGCTCATAACTCCCGACTGCCAGGTCTGATCGCAACGAGGTCTAAACCAAACTTGTAGCCCTCGTCGAGATCTTTTCAATGACGTATCGCACTCTCAATTTTGAGGTCGGGAAGAGGTCGATTCCCGACTTTTAGTGGTCGGGAGTCAAACTGCCAATTTGACTCCCGGCCCTTCTTTTGCCCATAACTTGGGCGACAGATATCCAAATGGCCAATGCGAGGCCATTTTCGATATCTACGCTTCAAGACCTTTCCAATGACACCAAGAACACTTCAATGTGAGGTGTTTTGGGCCTTGCTGTCGAGCTCTGAACATTCAGGAGTCCCGGAGGACTCCAAGTCCTCACTTTTCCCAAGTGTTGGGCTTCACCCCCACACTTGGCCAAAGTAGGGTTGCGACAAAGCTTGCATTCGCCTTGTCCAAATGTTTGAGCTTGTAATAACTATCTACATCTATTAACCAATTGAATGCCCTCCAAGAGCTTCATTTGCAGGGGTGTTTGAGCTTGCAAGAATAGATGTATGTCTATTGACCATTCAAATGCACTTCAAAAATTCATAATTTAATATGGGGGTGTTTCAACTTGCAAGAATTAATCCTACATCTATTGGTTACTTGAATGCAACCCAAAATCTTCATTTGTTGGTACATGCATTCAAAATGGACCAAAAATAACACATTATAACTTCCCAAAAAATCCAACAAATAAAGGCCTATTGTGGATGTCATGTAAGAAAATATTAGTCACATGATCCAAACAATGCAATTTACATATGGCCATTTGGTGACAATTAATTCTACCAAAAAAAAAATTATAATATTTTTACAACAAAATCTATATATCTCAAAACATACATTCCAAGTTTTATAAAAAGAAACATTATTGCAACAATGATTTTGTACATCCTACACATAGTTTTTTCATCATTGATAAAACAACCACTGTTGTTGTAGATGAATAGGATGGTAGGTGGTAACCTACATGAAGTAATGAAAGTAATATATGTTGCAATGCCCCTTTTCATATTTTAAATCATGTTTACTACCTTTGTTGGCTTGTAGCAAGGTAGGTGGTAAGCAATAGGCAATGTAGGGCTATAACAACAATTACAATCCTTATAACACTTTTCCTTGTGTTTTTATTTTCATTCTTGAGGTCTATTACAAATGATGTAGTTTTTTTTTTTTCATATTATGTTTTCTAAAAAATTAGTTTTCAAACCCATTTAATATAACCTTTTAAGACCCAACAAATATTGACAACCCAAGGAAAAACATCCTAGGATTCTTGCACACTTGCACAAGTGTGGGATGGAAATGAGCCCCAAGCATTTTTAAGTGCAAATCATTTTGAAAGTTGGAGTTTCGAAGTGTTTTGAATCTTTGGGACAAAAATGTAAATAATAAATTAAATCCCCAATATATTATTGTAAAGGTCTTGAAGTGTAAATATCAAAAGTGGATTCGCACTTTGCAACACTTGGAGTTTTGAGTTGAAACTAATGGCCAAAAGAAAGGTCATGAACCAAATTCACAATTTGATTCTTAACAATTAAAACCTAAGAACGTGGATCAAATGACCTTTGATTGAGGTGTGCAACATGGCATTGGAAAGATCTTGTCCAAAATTACAACTTTGTAATATGAAATTTTTGGATCAAAATTCATGTGGAAATTTTATGACTCCATAAAATCACGAGATTCATAACTTGGGAATTCATGAATTGCACTTGGGAGTTGCAAGGATTTTAACCATTTTGGTACAACCTACACCATCAATCAAATACATTATTCATAAGGGAGAAGGGTGGTGGTTTCTTTTCCAAATATGGGTCATGTGAGTGTAATGAATACAAAACAAGTTTATGACAAAAAGTTAATTCCATTTGCATTAACCACCTACATTTTTTGGCTTATGGAGGTGACTTGTCCGTGAAATTCTTATGATTATCACATTGTCCTGGTCCCATTTTATGTTTACAAGCAACTATTTTTTAAATGGGCCTAGGGTTTTACTATGGTACAACCTTGGGTTTACCCAATTTTTTAAATACGGTCACAATAAGTTGATGATTACATAAACACAATGTTCACAAGGATATTAAAAGTTGGTAGAGAAATTTTGACTAAGAAAAATTTATAGTAGAAGTTGCCAAGTATGGACTATGGTCGACTATAAACTTGAACTTCACTTTGGGTAGGAATTGTGTGTTTGGACACTCCTTCCTATTTGCATTTCCCTTTTCATGAGTGTTTGTTGTTCCCTCACATTAAAAGGGGAAAAAATACACACTAAAACCCTATGGCCTGGAAAAAAATTTGGATTAATCCAAGGTTATATAGTGTTAATTCAAAGATTTTATAATTAAATATAATTAAACCTTATGATTTATATATTGTAAAAATAAATTTAAACATATTATTCTTAAACATCTACAATGGTAGAAAATGTATTCATATTCTTGATACCAACCCCCAAGGTAAGGTGTGAAAAAATCTCCAAAAAAGTTATGAATTAAATCTCATTGGTTTTGCCAATGATCCATCACAACAAGGGGTTTCCAAATTCTCCATCTACACTCCCTTGTTATAAGAATATTTTATATATTTCTCTACTGCCCCTCCTCCCATTTTCCTTTTTACCTTTCATTTTTCATCACTTGTGTATATATCACAAAAACTAAGCTCCTTTGGATCACAACTAGTTGGATTACATTACTTTGATGATGCGACGGTGGACCCAAAACCAACTGGCAAGAACAAAAGAATGAACAAGTAGGGTTGGACTAGTAGGAAACCCTCACAAAAGATTATGGTGGGGTTGGGCCAAGCCATCATCATTATTTAATGAAAATTTTCAAATGGTTTATTTAGTTCACCAACTTTTTTTTGGGTGAAAGCATGGTAAAGTATACACAAAAAGTAATGAACTAGTGCAAATAACATTCCTCCCCAAGGATCCCCCCCTCATATACCAAGTTTAAAAATGATTATGAGATCCCCATGTTTAAAAGCCTTTTCAGAAATACAATGGAAATGGGCATGTGTAAAATTAATGAACAAATAGGAAAAAACTAATCCAAGATGCTAGTATAAAATTTCAACTCTTGAAAAATGGTTGTTTGAAATATTAAATTAAATGCGTTTCAAACATCCACTTGTAATACCACCCACTCCGAATGTAAATCCAACACAACTCTAACCCCATGAACCATTGTCTTGCATTTGCTTAACATTGCCACCCCAAACTGGTGTGGACTAAAATGTTTTGCAAATGTATCCTTGAACTAGATAACCAATGTGTAGGCAACTAAACGATAAATCACCTTTCCAATCATGATGAGTCGAACGCCTCCAACTTGTTTTCCTAAAACCAATAATCATGTTGTAACAAACATGTGTGATACTGATGGAGGAACATGACCACAAGTGATGTGCATGCATATTTCAAAACAAAAATCAAAGCCATTAGCAAAGTCATTAAGGACAAAACAATGTCACACAAGTTCATACACCATATTCAAAAGACTATCGGATGAAAGATGTGGTGAATGCATCAAAGCATAAATAAATGCCTTTTTATCTAAAACAAGATCCATTTCTAGATTAAAATCATCAACAAAAGGGGGAGGTCAATTTCAACCAATGGATGAAAATGGTGAAAGGTATGCTCCTCTTGGAATGTTTCCCAATTCCTTGCCATGTATCGACACAAAATGGGTGTGAGTATCTTGGTGGCCTTTCTCACCACCCTATGGTAGAAATGATAAACACCAAGAATGGAAGAGCAAAAATGCATGCCAAGTTGTTGTGTTAAATGGATCAATGGCCAATTAAACTAAAAGGATATGCAAAACATGTTAAACCTCAACACGAAGAGCATATGGAATATAATGGTACAAGTTGGTGCATGGTAAATCAAAATGGAAATCATTGCTCATATCTAATGATGCAATCCATGTCCAAGTCGAAGGAGGAGGAGAAAATAATACTACCAAAGGCATTGACACCCCATAAATTAATGACTACATGTGTGTGGTGCATGATGTTTGGTGACGTGCCAAACCTACTCATGCTACATATATAATTACAATTAGGACAAGGAACACACATACGTTGTTGATGGGATAGGTAGGCCCCTAATGTAGGTACAAATGATTAAGGAATAGCCCATGGTTGATGAGGTAGACAAGGTGTGAAATGTAAGGCAAATTAAATGCAATTAAAGAAATTGGATGAAACAAAGTATATGCAATGGGAATCATTAGGTGAAAGGGTGGAGATGTTTCATGATAGTCCATAAAAGTTGTCACAATATTAAAATCTTGTTGTGATATTCATCAACATTTTGATGACGGTCAAATTGCAGGGCTTGCCATGACCATATGCATTAACTAATGAAGCCCTAAACCCTAAATCATCACATAAAACAACCCCTTTTTATTTTTACATCTATTAGAGTTTCCTTTAAAACCATTGCAATGGACTAATTACCCTCGCAAAGAGGATTTTTACCAAAAATATAGTCCATTTAGGTGGCTCAATATACAAAAATACATGCCATTCCTATTAGGGTTTTATTGTCTCTCACACGCACGTTCATAAAGCTAAAGGGGCTATGGCTATCCTAGCACATGGTTGGTGATCATGCAAACAATAAAATGAAAAAATAACTAAAAACATTAAAATTAAAAAAACTCATAAACTGACAAAAGATCCTTAAAAATGTTGGTGACAAAGAAGTTGTCATTTGTGCAACATAGCATCGATCTAAGCTCCTCCCCTTATTTTCTTTGCAACCCAAACTTGAAAGGCTTGTAGAGTCTTTAAAGGTTTTGTGCTAGCAAATACAATCTAGTGTTATCTTTTGTCATAACTTGGAAGTGTTTCTTGTTGACAAATTGTGTCAAAGGATTATTGAGGTCAAGTTAAGGTTTTGTACAAAACTTCATTAAAACGCAAGGTGTGGTAAGTGTAGGAGATGACAACCTTGTTGTTTCCATCCTCTTTTTCCCTATGTTTTATAGTTAGAACTTTTTCTGTTTTCGTCAGACATGCGTTATTATTTTCATGGTGCATTAGTGGTGCTTTGGTCATGTGTAGCGGGATCCGTGCATTGGCCCTTTGTAGTATTTGTCTTGAAAGCCTTGATTTATCTCTCTCTTTGTTGCAAATCTATAATTGGTCATAGACTCATCTACTAACATCATATTTGATTTGGTTTTTTTTTTTTAATTTAATTTTATTACTTTGTAATAGATCCCAATTATTTTTGTTAAATTTTTATTATTCCAATAGACCCACCCAATTTCTTCTCTTATTTTCTTACTTTGAAGTGATAGATCATGATGAAACCCTACCAACCATAATTAACCAAAACACCCAAACAAGGGGAAAACAAAAAACAAAATGGAAGGACCCAAGTTTAAGAAGACAAATGAATTACCTAAAAAGGCAAAACGAATTGATCCAATTATTTACTTGCTCACCTTTTTGTTTACTTACTGACTATTGGTTTTAATTACTTTTCTTGGTTTCTTATTCACAATAGATCTAATCAATCACTTGTTTGTTTAACTTACGCATAATGGATATGATTACCTCATACCTACCAGATGACTAGCAAGGTCTAGACTCTAGACATCCAAACTCTCTTCCCTCTAGCAACTTAGTTTGTTTATTATAACAAAACAATTTTTTTCTAAAAAATTCTTCTTACAAAGTTTTTTTTTTTCATAATTTTCTTTCACAAAAGGACTTCTTAGTTTTCATAATACAAATCTAATTCACTAATGTTAATACCATACCAACTACCATAGTTTGGCATATTAATCATTCCTCAAATGGTGTGCAAAAAAAAGAAGAAAAAAAAATGGAAAAGAGAAAACAAGGGGAAAAACATTTCCAACTTCCCTTTCCCTCTACAATGAGGAAATTGTCATAATGATTTCTTAAAATTTCTTAAAAGAATGACCCTCCTAGGTTCGTAAGCTTTTGGTCTACAAATTAACATGTTTTTTCTTTTTAAAGTAATTAAAAAATAAATAAATTATAATGCAATATCATAATCTCTTAAATCACCATCCAAGAAAGTAGTTTTTTCCTTTGAATTATAGTATATCACAAGGAATTATTATGATAACTAAAACCCTGTGATTGGGGAAAATTTTCTAAATTGATCCAAGGTTATGTAGGTTGGTTGCACTTGGCTTTATCACACCTTTAGAAGCCTTGTAAGAGCCTTCTAGTCATAGTTAAAGCATGCCACACACTTGGAGAAGAAATCTAGAGCATTGAATAGGAAATGTGTATCTTTGTTTTCTTTGATCTGATTCATTATGAAAATCAGTGCCATCCCATCATTTAAAAGCTTAGACCTCGTTGTCAACAAACAAACAGCCAAAGATTATGTCATGGAAACAATCTATCAACATTTATTCATAAAAAACATAAAATATGTTTTTCATATTGACACAAGCTATATGATTCTTGAAACCTTGAAAAACTAACTAAATCTTCATTTTTACTAAATATTGAAGAAAAGGTTATAATCACTTTCACAAGAAAAAATTACATCATTGAGGGCATCCAGGGCATTCCTCTTCAAAATAACATTATCATCTGTAACCTACAAGTTCAATGCAATTTGAGATTTTGTGACACAATGTTGGGTGTCTAAAACCTCGAAAGCCAATGCATGCTTATTTTCCCACAAGGAGAGGTGTTATACAACTTGGACCTAAACACATTTCAATAGTAGGTCATTCATTCATCATTGTCTTCCCTTCTTATTCCCCTTTAAATCTTTCTCCAAAGGAAGAAGCAAAAGTAGACCATGGCAAGCAGCCCCTATATGCACCCCAATTCACAGAAATCAATCCATGTGGTAATTGCAGTTTCATTTAGAAAAACCCCATATTGCCACAAATGAAGCTTGAATAAATTATCTATGTAGAAGAGGGGAAAAAAACATAAAACATTGACTTCTTTTGGGTAGCAATACAACATCATTTGCCATATTATCTTCACAACAGAGGAAAAGAGGACAAACACTCTATATGGTCAAGTAGACCATAATACTTGCATAGAATTTGAAGCAAAGCACAAGCTATTGCCGAAAGTAGATGTCCTCTTCAGACAACATAGATGCAAGAATGGGAAGAAGCCTAACACAACACAAAATTTTCATGCAAATCAAAAATATATGGTGCATCAAACAAATATTATGCAATTGTTCTCCAAACCTCAACGTCAAATCTCCATGAATCTCCTCATTGTCTAATCTTTCACAAATAGAAAACAATGTCCATGTAACAACCATGGTGTATTGATCACTTTTATCATCTAGAGATCAAAATGGTCAAGCTTCAAATCGGATGACATAAGACATTATACTTTGTTGTTTTAATGGCATGAGGCATTTAAAACTAGCCAATTGTCCTACATTCTTTCTATTAATCCTTGTATTGGGCTCAAGAAAAGTCAATTGTCTTATAATTTGTTAATGCACAAGAAACATAAAAGAATAACATTGGGTTTATATTGTCCTAGGCCTTAATACACTTGTCTTAGGTCCTAAGCCAATTGTCATGGGCCCTAGGCCAATTGTCCCAACCCTTAACACCAATGTCTTAGGCCTTAAGCCAATTGTCTTAGGTTCTAAGTTTGTTTTAGGCCCTAGGCCAATTGTACTAAGCCAAAAGGCCAATGAAGACTCTAAGCCAAGCATCATTCGCAAAAGGCCCAAAGTCCCATGAGCACCCTAAGCCAAATGTTTTTAGCCGCACTTTGAAGTCACCTGAAGCCACAAACCCAAAAACATGGGTTCAAAATAAATGAGTTTTGGCCTAGTGTTAGACCCCAAGCCACAAAGTTAAGCCAAATCATGTTTTGACGTGGGCATTTTGGCGTAGCGTTAGAATATTGTTGAGCACTTTGGCATCTTGACCTCAGGTTGACCACTTTGCCCATAGTCCTAGGGTTAGAACCAGTGTGGCTCTTTTTGTATTCTGTATTAGTCACCATTTTCGGCCTAGGCTCATGGTAAGGAGATAATTTGGGGATATAGTTATCTCTCATATTAATTAGACAAGGTGCCTCCCAAATTTTTTATTTTTATTTTTTTTGGCGACATGCCAATTTGATTGGCCCATTGCTGAAAAAAATGAAACTATGGAGACTCCCCAAATCAGAAGGCTCTATTTTGAAGTATATAGTTCCTCCCCTTTGGCCCACCTATCTGAGTGAAAGGACGACACCAATTTCAAAGGCATATGGGATAAAAGTGAGGTGGTGTGGAGAACATGTTGGGGAAAACATTGCGAAACTGGGGAACATATTAGGAACTCATTAGGAACTTGAAGGGAACATAGTGCGAACACATTGGGAAGCTGGGAAATATGAAAAAATTCCCCACCTTGAGTGCATGCTTGGGCCTTCCTATTGGCTGCATGAAATTTCTCTTCCCCAAAGACTTGGTCACCATTTTTGGCCTGGGCTAACACCCCTTGCAAAGAACACCCTACCTATTCTGTGTTGGGGCATGTTTGATTAAAAAAAATCAACTGCCCGGTTTTTCAAACATTTCAGATCTAGAGAACTGCCAGTTCTGGATATATCAAAACCTTAAAACAATTGACAGGTTTCACAAAAGAACCGGTGGTTATTTGACTAATTCAAATTCGCCTACTGTCAAAGTTGAAAGAATTAGGAATAGGCTTTTAAAGCTGGTAGCATCTACCCTCATAATAATTATCTGAGTTTATGAACTAAATAGGAAAAAAATTGAGTTAATCATTACTAATAACTAGATAATTGAATTATTGAGATTTCAGTTAGAATTTTTATAAGCTAAATTACTATTAATTAACTAATTCTTAATATGTATTTACCATCACTTTGCTTAATAAATATGAATTATAAGTTGAATGCTAATTGAGTCACTAATTGTAGTATTAATGAACTTTTAGTAAATTTTTAATTAACTAGTAAAATAGTTATTAATTCTAAAATTATGGACTAAATAGTAAATAAATTTAATTAATCATTAATAAAAACTACATAATTGATTTATTGATTTTAATTAATTAATTAATAATTAATAACTCATCTACTAGCTATATATAGTTTTTAGTTTGATTAATAGGTCGCAATGAAAATTTTATCAAATAAATCAGCATATACTGAATATTATATATTAAGATATTTAATTCGTTAAATAATCAGATTAAATTATTGATTAGAATTTTGTAAATTATTTGTTGATTTTTGGTATGAAACTATTAAATATTATTTATATTTATATTAAATAATAAGAAAATTAAAAAGATGGTTATTAGTTGTAAAAATTATAAAATATAATTGAAAATGACAAATAATCACATATAATCACAAATTGACTGGTTACATAATGCAAGATTTCTTGGAATGATTTAATTCCATCCATGGAACATCGTTTAAAGTTTTATTTTGTCCATGAATTCAATTGTAATTCATCCACAAAAGTTTATGCATGAAAGTTTATATATTCTTCCAATGAAATTCATGGTCGAAATAAAATTTTAGATGATTTTCAATGGATAAAATTAAATTCATCTTGAAACATCTTGAACAATCGTCCAATTGTTTCATTCACCAACTAGGAATATTTTCACCTAGTTGGGTTATTTCTCATTCATCAAAATTAGTGTTCTTGCACTTAGACATTATTCATTCCAATTAATGGGGTTAGATTCATCTATCAAAATTAATTTCATTCATGATCCTAGATTACTTGGGGTCATGTTTTATTTATCAACAAACATTTTGTTAGTCAATTTCACCCATCGTCCATTAAACCCTGGGCCTAAATCTCACATCATTTGTAAAGATTGGACTTGAATGAAACATAAAATTTGAGTTGAAAAACTTTCCAAATTGCTCACCATATGTCTTTGAACAAAAAAATTGGAGGCTGATTTGAAAGGTCTCCCTTGGGGCTTCAAGAGAGCAACTAAAAAGAAAAAGAAGTTGATCCCTTTGCTCAATTAGGCAGCCCGGGAAAAAAATCAAAAGTGGGCAGTGCCTTGAGATCCCAATAGAATTTTGGAGAAGGAAGGCTTAAATCATCAGCCCGTGGGAAGCTTGCAAGTGTTTCAGAATTCAAGCATTCTAGATGACAAAGTTGGGATGGTGAACGGGTAGAATCAACGTGGCTAAATAGCTCAGCAAATGGTATTCCATTATTATTTTATGGGCCTTGCCTACCAAGGTTAGGATATTGTGTTTAGATGCATTATACAGTACTAGTGTGAACCCAGTGCATAATGCACCCCGTCGATCCCCCCCCACCTGGTCCTTTGCATTTCCCACTCCGGTTCTAAACGATGACAAACTCTTTTGGGAATAGAAATTTCATGCAGCCAATGGAAGGCCCAAGGGTGCATTCAAGGTGCCTTGCTTTTATTTTTTTTTAAATTTTTGGGAGGAGAGGCTAGGGAGGGGTGGGGGGAGGGTTTCTTTTCATTTTTCTTTGGTTCCCAATGTGTTCCCCAACATAATATTATAATGTGTTCTTTCTCACTTCCACCTATTAAGACCCCGGGGAGACGGGACCTCGTTTCTGTCAGGTCGAAATCTAGGAGTGCTGGGCTGGGTTTGTTTGTAACAGACCTCTCCCTCCCTCACCCCCCACGCCGGGCCTGGTCAGTCAAAATCCAAGAGTGCCAGGCTGTCGGGCCAGGTTTGTCTGTAACAGACCTCTCCCTCCCCACCCCCCACGCCAGGCCGGGACAGACTGACAGACTTACTGAATTAAAATATAGGATAGCAACTTAATGGATTTAAAAGTATTAACCCTCAAAGTAATCCTATTTCTCAAAAAGATGTAACCCCATATTACTCTTATTTCCAAAAAGTATTAACCCTCGAATTAGTTCCCACAAGTAAAAATAAAATTTATGAACAGTAAACTTTTGGCACTTGGAGCACAAAAGAGATTTCAAGGAGAGAGAGAGAAGAACAAATCAGGTCTCAAGATCTCAAATCGGCAGGAGTGATGCGGCCTCTCACTAAGCTCTGTCCGGCCCTTGTTTTTCTTGTCTTCTTGTACATGTCTTTAGGCCATGCATGGTTCTGCAGAGAACCAAACAGCAGGGTTCTATGCGTTTTTTTCATTCTGCAAAACAAACTTACTAAGTGTTCTTTTATTTCACCACCTTTCTTACTTTTTGCAGCACCAGCCCAGCGAAATCGAATCCTGGACTCTACAGGTATAGAATAAGCTTCAGACCACTGGGATAGGTTCTGGCGCTCGAAGAAGGGTGGTTTCTTTTATGTTTCATTAACTTTTACAGTCCAAAAGTCAAACTCTGCGGCCGAACCACATGGTTCTCTGGACCAGAAGGGCGCCGGCCAGTGCTAGATGGGGGGCTATTTAGCCTCTCGCCTCCTCAAAAACTGCTCACCAACTCTTGACCGGGTCACTGACTTAACTATTTTTTAATATGGACTGGGTCAGTAATGGGTTGGGCCGCAGTTGATTCCCAGTAGCGTCGTACAGGTGAAAGTGCCTTGCGTGGTGTGCCCACCAACAACGCCTGCTTTTTCAACACATCCACAAATTTCTCTTGTGTAAAGATGTGAGGCCCAGGAAGCGCTCATTATTTCATTGCCCACCCTCCCGCGTGTCACTCGTGTCTACCGATATCATCAGCAGTGTCCGGGGCAAATTTGATTTTTACAAATGACTGCTTGGGTTTTGAAACATTTCAGATCCGGAGAACCGCCGGTTCTGGATATATCAACACCCTGGAACAACTGCCGGGTTTCAAGGAAGAACCGGTGGTTATTTGACTAATTCTAATTGCTTATGTGGACCATGGGGTTATACATTAAAAAGTGGGTATTTGATATTTCTGAGAATTGTGATGATGAACCTTCAAAACCGCCATGATACCCAGCAGGGGTTTGTGCAGTTTATAATACCCGCCCAACAATGGTCTACATCCCTAGTGAGCCATAGGTCTTCTCAGGACTCTCTACCCAGACATCATCGGTATATTTACCTCCAAATTGATGTAATAGGTTCACACTTGGACCAATTGTGCATGCCACACTATTTACTTTGCAAAACAATATTTATATGTTGAGTTCACACCATGTTGAGCAAATGTCACATTAAAAAAAGTGTCCATTATATCTAATTTTCAAAATAAGCTTTAAGAATTGAACTATTTCTTTAGTATATTTTAAAGAAATCCCATTTCAAATATCCAAAAAGGATATCAAATGCATTTTAAAGATACTTGACCAATTTTTGAGAATGTCAAATATATAATCAAACAATATCTATCAGATATTCAAATTAGTTTTCATAATCCGCATTAACGTTTTTCAAACCTAATTAAAAGCTTTCAAAAACTTAGGATACTTAATTTACATACCTTTAAACATTCACTTTATAGCCCTGTCAACTACCCTACACCTTATACCCTATACCTTACCCAAAACCTTTTCCTTTATGCCCCCGTACCTACTTGATATGGACATCTAGGTAAGATTATAATATCTACCTAGGTAGGAGTATGATATCCTACCTAGATGTGGAAATTTGAAATTTAGATTCTACTTCGGATATCACAAGACCATAACCTTGACATATTTCATCAAATATGATATTTCCCGACTATCCCTTCGTCCTAGGTCCCTTATTTTGAAAATGTCCCCACACTAGGGCTTTACCCTACGCATAGTGACTTCTAAATCAGTTAAGCCCACAAATAATTGTATTTAGTTGACCAAATTTACTCTTATTTCCCAAAAGCATCAATCCTCAAAATAGTCCTCTTTTTTATTTTGTTAATTCAAATTAGTCATATGATTAGCCAATCATATATTTACTCCATGTAAAATGAATCGCAAAAGAACAAACCCCCAGAATAGCCTTATTCCCAAAAAAAGGTCAACCCCCAAATTCCTCTTATTCCCCAAAAGGATTCACCTTCGAAATAATCTTATGTCGCAACAGGATTAACCCTCAAAGTAATCTCATTTCTCAAGATGAATTAACCCGAGATTAATCTTATTTTCGAAATGGATTAACCCTCGAATAAGTTCCCACTAGTTAAAAAAAACAATTATGAACAGTAAACTTTTGTGACTTGGAGCACAAAAGAGATTTTAAGTCAAGAGAGAGACAGAGGCTATGCACCAGAAAGTAACAGACTGGGTCGGTGGAAGAGAGAAGGAGACTCAGCAAGAGAGCTAGCGAAAGAGAGAGAGAGAGAGAGAGAGAGAGAAAAGAACAAATCAGATCTCAAGATCTCAAATTGGCAGGAGTTAGGTGGCTTCACTAGCGTCCAGAATTTCTTGCAGGCCCCGTAGCCCTCCTGCTCCCTCAAACACTGGTCACTAACTTTTGACCGGGTCACTGACTCACTAATTTTTAATATGGACTCCGTCAGTAATGGGCTGGATACCCAACAGTTCCCTAGCTAATCATGATGGTTAGCTAATCAGCCCTTACCTACTTTTAAACCATCTATTTACCTAGTAGTTACCTATTTTCCTACCTATCTACCCATATATGAGACCTACTTACTACAGAATTGGTTACCAAGGTGAAACCAAATATTAACCCAGTTGAGGTTCATCCACAACTGAGTCATAATGGGCATCCAGTGGATGGTGCGGTGGTGGGGGGGTGTGGAGGCGACAAGCCAATTTGATTGGCCCATTGCTCCCCAAAATAGACGGTTCTGTTTTGATGTATATAGTTCCTCCCTTCAGCCCAGCATATAGGTGAAAGGAGAACAACATTTGCCAAAGCATATGGAATAAAAGTGAGGTGTATTTAAGAGAACATGTTGGGGACCATATTGG
>Ga0209208_10008114_pt1 | contig 14088 bp, 5 predicted proteins | sample S1TSphfallax_3_FD_187694 | JGI IMG/M metagenome (GOLD analysis project Ga0209208, IMG submission 187694) | Host-associated microbial communities from peat moss isolated from Minnesota, USA - S1T2_Fd - Sphagnum fallax MG (SPAdes) (version 2) | ecosystem: Host-associated > Plants > Peat moss >...
AAGAAGGGCCGGGAGTCAAACTGGCAGTTTGACTCCCGACCATTAAAAGTCGGGAATCGACCTCTTCCCGACATCCGAATCGGGAGTGCTACATGGCGTTGGAAAGCTCTTCAAGAGAGCTATAACTTTGTTTCAGACCTCGTCTTGATCGGACTTGGCAGTCAGGAGATATGAGCTCCCAAAGTCCCAGGACTCCAACCGGGACAATTTCGGGACAATTTCGGGACTCCAACTTGGGAGAGAAAAAGAGCCATTTAGATATAGCCCCCGCGGAGCATTGCAGAGAATACTATATGGGGGAAGGTGGTGGCTTCCCCCGAGTCCAGGCCGTGATGAGTCTTGCGTGTCAAAGTGCTCGTGGTTTGTCCCAACACCCAAGGGTGTTCCCGAATGTGAACTAACCCTTTTGTGGTTGGTTTTGGATGCAGATTCAAGCTTGATAATCTAGTCCCTCTTCCTAGTCTAATCTCGGGACTTCTAGCACGCCCCTCTACCCCTTTCTAGTGCTGGAAGTCGGGAGCGCCTCCAAGTTCCATATTTCCGCAATTCAACACACTTGGACCTTCAAGTGGGTTCAACAAGGAATTTAAGAATGTGTCAAAGTTGTTTTGTGATGTAGAATGTATCATGTTGAGCTTGTAGTTGTTAAATCTATTGCACTATGTCAATGGCTATTTAATGGAAAACACATAATGTATGTAATAACATTTCCTATGAGGGGTTGATGCCAAAGTGTGATGACAAAATAAGGAGGTCCAAGCTATAATTAGATGGGCATATAATAGTTATGTATTTTTACATGAGTCAAAAAAAGCACTTGGGTCTATTTCAATTTGTATAACAAGTCTAATGTATAGTGAGTAATAGAATCTTCAATTTGATATCCTTGGGTTGGTGCAAAATGGGTAAAAAAACAGATTTAAATAGTTCTTAAAGTTGCATTTATATCCTAAGTCTACATAGGCATATATGCCATACCTTGAATGGTTTTAATTAAATGAACCTAATGATCATCATTTGCATAGAATGTTGCAACCCTAACCTTGGGCTTACGACCAAGGCAAGGGCTCGCGAAGGCACGGGCCAAGAGCGAAGCCTTGTAGTCACATTTCATGCTCTTGAGAGTGCAAGAGAGTGTGAGGGAATGAACCTTCACACTCCCAAGTGAGCTCCACTTTGGGAGTTGGAGTTCCGATGGACTCCCAAATCTTCAAGGAGTTATTATAGGGGCCAAAACCCATTGGAATGAAGAGTTTTTTATATCATTGGAAGCTATTAAAACGTAGATGTCTAAAATGGGCTCGCACGACCCATTTGGACACTTAAAACATAAATTGTGGCTAAAAGAAAAGTCGGGAATCGATCCGATATTCTTGTGTGCAGGTGGTGTGCCACATACTGTTAGAAAACTCTCGACAAAAGCTACAACTTTGCTTTAGACCTCATCTTAATTAGAGGTCTGCACGCAAAGTTATGGGCCCCAAAGTTGCAAGAATTTCGGCACTCCCATTTGGGAGTTCCCGAACAAAATGCCATTTAGATGTGGGCCTAATGGAGAGGCACATAATATACTATAAAGGGGAAGGTGGTGACTTCCCCCAAGTCTGAGTCGTGGTAAGTCTTGTGAGTCCGAGTTTGCCCGTGGTTTGTCCTAGCACCAAAAGTGCTCCAACTATGCACTAACCACCTTGTGTTTGGTTTTGTGCAGGTCCGTGTGAATAGTTGATGCTTGTCACTCTTCCTAGTCCCATCCCAGAACTCCAACATGCCCCTTTACCCCCAAAGTGCTGTGAACTAAGGAATGTGCCCCGACTCTTTACTTTTCCGTTGTTTTCAATTTAGACTCACATTTGAGTCCTTTAAGGAGCTTGGGAGCGCGTCAATGTCTATGGTTGGGACCCCACATTTGCATGAAGGGTTGAAGTTGGTAAAGAAAATTAGTAGGTGGTGCTTGGGTTGTTATAGTGCTAATGTAAGGTAGTGGGTGGTGTGTGGTTTGCATAAGAAATGAAGTGGGGAACAAGTTTTTGGTGGCACAAGAAAAGGCAAATGGGCAATTGGAACTACAAGATTCCACTATTAGGAAATGTGGTCCTAGCCACTACACAATCCACTCATGTTTTAGTGGATTAGACCAATTCCACTATAGTGACATTATAATGACATTTGGCTTAACATAGTGGAATGGGTTAATGATTAGGGTCATGTGGCAACAACCAATGGAACCCTAGTGGATTGGTCTAGTGATATTCTCTAGCACAATCATGGAAAACCATCCAATAGTCTAAATTAGGCCTTCTTATGCCATTGGATCAAATGATTAATTAAAAATATGGCAAGTCTTTTCCATCGAAATGATGCCATGTCACATGTGTAGGCATTCATTTTATGTGTTGCCACATGGCAAAACATAAACATTCAATTATATGTTGCCACTTGGCAAAGCATAAGCATCCAATTATATGTTACCATATGGCAAACATTAAACATCCAATGAAGTGTCACCATGTGACAAGTTTATGTTGAAGCACTTATCCACTAAGGACCTAAGTAGCTAGACCTATGCCCCTTAGTACTAAGGCTTAGTTAGCCTAGGTTTAAAAACCTAACCTCCTAGGAGATCTAACATGGTTAGTGAAACCTAGTAAGCCTAACCTAGGTTGGTTTTGCCAACTTGGTTGCAAGATTCAAGACTTGAATCCCTTACCTCCACTTTAAAGGGCCAAGTCCCCAACCATTGCACCACTTCCTTTTTATGTGAAATAACATGTCAACAAAATTTCATAACATTTTCTTTCAACCTATTCAATTAGCCTAGTTAAAATATACTAGATTTGCTAATTTAAGCTAACTCAAGATAGGTACTTAAACAAACATAAGTTACTTAAATTAAGCACCTAAAGTAACCTAAGCTATATTATAGGCTGACCTTAGGATATATAGGTTAAATCTAAACTATGTAGGTTGCCCTAGGTTATGTAGGTTATATTGAGGCTATGATTAAAACAAATGTTAACTATACCTAGGTTGGCTAAACCTATGTTGGCTATTCTTATGTTGGTTATACCTATGTTGACTATTCTTATGTTCATTATAATTATATTTATGTTGGTTATTTTTATGAATTGGCTATACCTAGGTTGACTAAACTTATTTTGGTTATTCTTATGTTGACTATACCTAGGTTGGCTAAACCTATGTTGGCTATACCTAGGTTGGCTATATATATGTTGGCTATTATTATGCTAGTTGTACCATCACTAGAAAAATCTAATAAACTTGAAGTTTTATTATTTACTAATGTGTTAAAAAAATAGCCTAATGTCCAAACACATAAGAATTCAAAGCTTGATGAAATTCAAAGGAGGGTTCCTTTGTTTATGGTGTCCAAAAAAAGTTGGAGATCTCTTTTTGGCTCATTCATAGCATTCAAAATTGTCAAAGATGGATTAGAAATGAGAAAGTTATGGCCCTTCAAAATGTGCATGGTCAAAAAGTCAAAAAAATGCCACACCCAAAATTAGGAAACCGTTCTGAAAACACCCAAATAGTCCTTGTATGTTGCTATGCTGCCTTTAGAGTTCAAAGATGAATTATAGAGCTTAAGGTGGCACTCTCATAGCACTTTACATCACTTGATTTGAATAGGAGTTGAAATAGTTATGAAATTTGGAAGTAAGAGGGGTCTAAAAGAAGAAAAATGTGTTTTTTAGGATTTTGAACTAGATTTGGGTGGACTAATCCACTACATCCAAGGTATGGTGGAACGACACTAATTTGATTCCATTGACATTGGATTTGGGTGGACCAATCCACTGCATCCAATATATAGTGGTATGGACTAATCCCATTCCATTAAATTTGGATTTGAGTGGACCTGTGTAGTGGCACAAGACAAGTTTTTTAGTAGTGTTTGACGATACATGATGAAATAAGGGACATGGGACATTTTGTGCCCATGAAAAAGGAGGTTTACTAAGAACACAATTACAAATAGGCCCTATTTTCTAAAGACTGCCTACTTTTACAAGATAACCACACAAAAACTAAGTGGGTCAAAAGGAAAAAAAAGAAGAATCATTTAGGGTTCCTTAGTTAAAGCATTATGCCAATGCCAAACTTTAATTTCATTATAATGTTGAACACCATCATCGTTATTGTATTAAATTCAACACCACCTATACATTTTACTACCAAAATATTATAGTTTTCACCTCATTTCCCCAGACCTATAAGACCCAAAATAAACAACATTGCACATGAATTTTCTAAAGAACCACTTTAATGAATTAGTTACCCTCACAGAAGGGCTTTTTACAAAAAGTCAAATCCACTTAAATGGCTATTTATATAAAGGTACATGCCACTCCTACAAAGGTTTTCTTGTCCCACCCATGTTTCTTTACTCGCAACCCAAGCCATAACAAAATGTTTTATTAGTTAGTATGGGGTCCAACCACTTTATTAGGAGCCACACGTGCCCCCTTAAACCATTACTTTATTTTGATAATCTTCTTGGAATTTTTTTAATACGTCTTTCAAAAAAAAATTTAAAAAATAAAATAAAAATATATATATATATATATCTTTTTTTTTAAATATATTATTATGTTAAGATGTATATTTGAAAATATCCAAAAATATGTCATTAAAAAATATTTTCAAATTGTTTTGTTAGTGTCAAAATTGCTCTAAGCTACTTTTATGCAATTTTTAAACAATGGTTACAAGGGGTTAAAATTGTTTATACCTATTTTTCACTCATTAGATTTATTCCAAATTATTATGGCATGTACAAAATGTATTCACAATAAAAAATTATAAATTACTTATTTATTATTATTATTATTTACAATCCAAAATTCAAAAACTTAAACAATGCTTATGATTACTTTTGGTACATGTTAATATGACTACACCCTATCATTTAATTTTATTTAAACTAATACTAACTAATTAAATAATAAATTATTATTTATTAATTACATCAAATATTTTTGTTAATTAATTGGGTATTAAATTGTAAATTGATATAATGATTAATCATTACTCATGAATTATTCATATTAATTAATTGATTAGTTAGGAAATATGAAATAATAATCAGTTAATTAAAATTTTATTTATTTCTATCAACAAGTAAATATATTTATAAATAAATAATTTATATTTAATATTTTTCAATCAATGATTTTTAATACTTTATTTAATATTATTTAATATTTAGTTACTATGAACTAAATAATTATTCTAAATAATTATTCAGATAATAAATATCTGATTATTCCTTATATAATTAATTCTCAAATATATGATTAGTTCTAAAATATCACAATGTATAATTTGATTTAGGTAGTTAATCAAGAGTGATGGTTAATAATTAATGACTACTAATTAGTAAATATTTAATCAGTGAATGAATAATAAATAATAAATAATTCACAAATTAACTAATCTAATTTCTATTAATGATTAATTTAATTTATACTTAATAAATAAACAAGTTTCATAATATATATTTTTGTCTAATACATTTTTAAAATCTATTTAATATTTCTTCATATTTATTAATTAAAAAATATGGTTAATAGTTAATAAATATTAATTAGTTAATACTAATGGTTTATTAAAACTGATTTAGTATCTAGTAATTAATTCAATAAGTTAGAAATTTAACAATTTATAATTAATTATCAAGAATTATCAATTAGTTAATAGATTTTTTTAGATAATCAATTTATACCTAGCTATTTATTTATTTAATTAGTTGATCACTAGCAATCTAAAATGTTTATTTTCAGAGGTAAAAATATTATTTTACTTAAGTAATTGAATAAACAGAAAATTATTATTTTAGAAGTAATTGCGAAATAATTAGATATATTAAAAACTTGAATGATTAATTTCTGGCTTGATTAATTAATTATATGTTATATAATTATTTCTTTACTTAATTTATTATTATTATCGAATTATTACTATGAACCAATTGATTAGTTATTGGAAACCATGAAAGAATAATGATCAATGTTAGTTCTAAAATTATTAAAATAATCAAACAATAATATGTAGTAAGTAGTTTTGTAAGTGGGTGGGTGGGTAGGTAATTAGTTATTAGTTAATTAATTAGTTACTTATTTCTTACCTTTTTAGTTGTATAATTTTAAAAACTAAAAAGAAATACAAAACTTGTGAAAGAATCATTTTTAGTTGCAATTGGATTTGTGACTAAAGTGCAACTTCAAGGTTTAATGCATATGTTTTGTTTTCTAATGTCATTTAACAAAATATATAAAAAAGGTGTCTTCCCTTTCAACTTCACATTAAAAATTATGTGCCATTTGGGATGATCTCATAGAAGCTTAATTCTAAAAGCAAAACATAAAATAAAATAAAAATATTTACATGGTTCTTTTTAAACTCACCTACTTTTCTACCTTTCTACATACCTATTTACCTACTTTTTTACTTAGGTAGGTAGGTGGGTAAGTAAGTAAGTACCTTAGGTAGGTATGTATCCTAGGTAGGTAAGCACTTTTTTATGCACATAATTTTACCTACCTACCCACCTATGTAAATAATAATAATAATTTTTTTCCAAAATTCAATCAATATGCCACATGGAAAATTTTGATTATGACATGTGTCATAATATATATATATATATACATCTAAATTGAATAATCATAATGAATGGTTAAGATCAAGATTTCAAAAAAAAAAAAACATAAAAAATAATTCCAAGTGTCACATGTCAAATTTTCATTTGTCCAAGTGTCATCATGTAAATAGTTGAAATTGGACCATGTTGATATTTCCTCATTATATATTATATAAATCATATATAAAAAATTTCAAGTTTACCATGTGTCAAAATCTAATTAGAGTATTTGTTGAAATTTATGGCCATCCATAATGGATGGCCTAGAATAATATTTCATTAATAATAAAAAATTTCCCAATAAATTATTATGTTGATAAATGACAATTATTGATAGGGTTATTTATTAGTTGCAAAAGAATGGTTAGTAGTTGCAAATGTTATACACTAGTCAAAGGATGGAAGTGTATATGTTGACCATATGCTTCATCCATGTGAAATGTGGCTAACATCACGCTAAGTCATCAATTGCAACTAAAGGTTCAATGCAACTTCACTTATGCAACGAAGAGATTTTTTAGGTGTAAAGTTGATCCCAACTGTTTTTTAATCACAAATTGTAGTTGCAAATTGGGGTTTTCCTATTAATGAATGCTTCTTGATGCTAACAATAAATTAAAATATTAAAATATATGTTGAACTTGTGTGTAATTTGTGGTTGAGAAGTAGTTGACCTTCTATGTTGTTGCATTAAATGAAAAGTTTGTTCATCCTCTTATTGCAATGATGAAAAAAAATGCAATTGAAAAAAATGTAAAATAGTCACCTTTTCCCTTTGGTTAAATGTGAAAAAAACCAAATTGAAAATAGCCTTGGAGAAGTGATCTAAATGCTCTTTGAAAAGATCAAGAAAACCTCTAAAATTTCTACTTTAGATAAGCAAAAACAAAGCTACTACAATTCTGATGGTTTGAATTTCAAAAAACAAGAATCACAAGAACTTTGTAAACTTTTGAGGTAGACCTTCAATAAGCCAAAATGAGAGTCTCCATCTTGTAATTCTCAAGTATGAAAATCCTTGTTCCAACAAGAGCCATGGTTTTGTTCCTACTTAACCAACCTTCAAATCACTTGGGCCAAACAATTTAATGAAACCAAAGGGTTTTTTGGGTAAAAGTACCCTATGCACAATGGAGTTTGTCAAGGGGGAAAATCTCATATTCACCTAAGCTTGTGATTAGTCCAACTTTAATATGTAAACATTTTACAAAATAAATTTGAGCTTCTTGGAATTTTAAGACTTAGTAAGTGGGTGTGAGTGATATGGACATTTTAGAAATTTCTCTTTTCATTTTTTTGGTTGTTTAAGGTTTTCTAAAAGCTCTAATGAACACTGCCATATGGATTTGGGTGAAACTTTAATTGAATACATTGTTGAATCAACCTTCAAATTAAGTATTAAACTACTTGCATTCATGGTGGGTTTGTGTTGGTTCCTTGTAGTTGGGATATGTGGTTGGCTTGGTACACCAATGTGGACAAATGCATTCATTCACATTTACCTCACCCACATTTACACATTAGGGCATAGGTAGCTTCTTTGTTGAAAGATAAGCCTATTTTCTAGTTGTAGCCACAACATGGTTGCACAATCTTTTCCACCTAGTGTGGTAAAAGATGGGCCAATCATAGGTTAACAATAAAATTTACCCCTATTGAATTAGTTGCCCAAAAAGTTGTTTGATGAATTATTATGCCCTTTATTATCATGGGGGTTCTTTTAGGGTTTGGCTTCATATTACCACAAAATAAAAGACCATCCCTAGGATACAAATTATAAACATATTGTACCCCAAGGGCAACTTTGTCTACAATTTATTCTTTTGGCAAGTGCCTAAAAATTTTGTACATGGAAGTGAGCTATATTTTTGCTTAGAGTGAACTTGCCATTAATTATTATGGTGGAGATTGTATGTGGGTAATAGGTGGTTATGAACTATCTTGCATTTAAATACACATTTTTTGGAACTTGAATATTTCAATTATGATAATTTTAAGCCCCAAAAAGGTAAATTTCCCTTTTAATAGACCTAAATTTGATAGACTCAAATTCTTTCTTTTTGTATGTATGCAAAATGCATTTTGTGTTTCAAAAGTGTCAAAACATGTGTTAAACACTTAATAAATGCATCATATTCTTAAATTTCACAAATTGTTCCCCATGACTGTGAAAAAGGTTACTTTGTGCAATTTTAAAACTATCATAATTTTTGCAAAATAGATTGATACATTTTTTGAAAAATTAATTTACATTTTTAACTTTAAAAAAGAATGATATCACATTTGACATTCATGTAGTTCGAAAGGTCAATCCCACTAAGCATCATTACTTTCTAATGTACTTGTCACGCAATTTATTTATTTTTACTTTTGAAAATTACTTTTTTGACTTAGTTTAACATGTTTTCACTATATTTTATTGTGTAAATGGGTGAAAACACAATAAAATGAGCCAAAGGCACCAAGGTTAAAAACCTATCTAAGGATTACATTTGACATGCAACATTCATGTGTTGGTTTATTATCTTAAAATTTTCAAATTTCATAATTTTCAAGGTTATAAACACATTTGAAACGAAGGCATGAACATGTGTTAAAAAAGAAAATTACAATAATTTCAAGAATTTTTTCTCTTGTAATCATCAATACTAATATCCTTTCCAATTTTGAAAAAAAAATGGTGCACATATGATTTTAAAAATGGATATCTGAAAATAAAATTAAAATTTCACAAATGTTTTAAACTTGTAAAGGGATTCTTGTAAATTTGCATCAAAATTGAATGTTGAAACTTTGCAAGTAATGGAAGGTAAAAAGGGTGGGAAAAATGACAATCCTTTATTGTGCTACACTTGTGATTTTTTCAAAAATAAAAAATAATAATTTAAAACATTATCTGCACACAATATGCTTCCTTTTACTATGTTTGCACCCAAATGTGTGGATAATCATCATACATGATCATGTAATTTTGACAACAATTTTAATTTTCAAAAAATGAAATAGTAATAAAAAATAAATTACTTTAAAAAGAATTATGTCTTTTACAACCAAAAAATCAATGACTACAAGTCTTAAATGACTATGTGTATGACTTTGGTCATAAATTGTTATTTTGAATCACATGTGTAAAAAGTCATAATCATATATTAGTGGGGCATGTGAGTAATAGACGATGAAGTGGTAATAAAATGCAAGGTGTTAGTTTTCATCACTTCTATTTCATTTATATGGCATCAATGATTTATGACAAAATGATGTGGATGTCCAATTCTCATTACAATGTTAAAAAAATGACTATGTCATTTGATATGACCATAAACAAACCTACCCCCACCTATTGACCTACCTACTTATCTACCCACCCATTCACCCCCTACCTACCTACCTACCTACATATTTACTTACCCACCAACTCGCCTACTTACCTACTCACCTACCTACTTATGTTGCATTCACCCATCTATCTACTACTTACCTACCCACCAACCCACTACTCTACCTTCCTACCTACTTATTTACCCACCCACCCACCTACCTACTTGCTTACCCACCCACACACCTATACCCACCTACCTATTTACCTATTGCCTACATGCCTACATGCTTGCTTACCCATTCACCCGCCTACCGACCTCCTACTTCCTGTTTCTTACAACCTACTTACCATCCTACAACTTACTTACTACCTATTCCATAACCTTGTAATGATATGAAATAAACACGTGAGATAAAAAAAATTGACAAAAATTGGATGCCTTTTGATGGTGTACTCTAATGATAAAAACTTGGTTCATCATTGTGAGAGTGAAAGGTTCAAATTCTAATACTTGCAACCTATGTGTATTCTTAAAGGTTTAGGGTAAGTAACTTAGACTAAGGTAACTAGGTAAGTTACGTAAATTAAATAACTCAGGTTAGGTAAATTAAGCTACCACCTACCTACTTGCCTTTTTTAACCTACCTACACTTATTACCTACCTACCTATTAAAGTTTTTATAAAAAAATAATCCACAAAATGAATATAATCTAGCTATAAGTTTATCATGACCATATGTGTGTTAGTTATAGTGTATAATGTGCTATGGTAGTGAGTAGTGCTTACTTAGGGTTTCCAAGTTTAGGGTTTGAGGAGAGTGACTCTTTTGGTGGGACCCACCCTCATGTTGTGAGTGGGGGTATAGTGTGAAAGAGCCTAGAGCTTTGGGAGTAGTTGGAGTTAGTGGAGCTCCGAGCTATGGTGTCATGTTAGCATTGGCCTAGATTCTCTAAGTGGAGTGGGCTTGGCTTGATTATATGTGTTTGCATCATGAGTTTTATGATAGTAGATCTTTCTTGTGACATTTTCAATTGTGGTACATGGGTATTTGTGTATGCTCTCGTCCATGTTATGTGTGTTGTGTGTGTATGTGAGTATGGTATATCAACGATGTATGTTGTATGACGATACGTATTCGCACGACAGGTTTGATAATGAAATGGTCCATTATCTACCAATAATATTTTAGTCATTCATTACATGACACTGAATCGATAGCATATATAAGTTCACATATATATCCTATATATGTCCTTTATGACCATAGGATGAAAAATGCAACATTGAACATTCAATCACTTCTTGTTTTTTACAACTTGTCCATCAAAACTAGGGGCCCTTAATCATATAATGTCCAATATAACTACAAAATAAGTCATATATAGAGTTGTAAATTTAAGAATTTCTTTTAATGTTATAATGTTTCATGAGTGCCTTTGAATATTTACTCATTAGATTCATTCCAAAATAAATGCACATGTTTCCATGATAGATTAAAAGCATTGTCATGTGGTGAAAACACAATCAAAGGAAACAATTTAGACAATCAAAGTTGCAATTTTTCTTAATTTATAGATGAACTTTAAAAAAAGGAATGGACACATAATGGACTTTTAAACCACAAAAGATTTCCTAATTGTAGAGTACAAAAGTTATATACATGGACTCAAAAAATATGCCATAGTAAGGTCAAATGTGTTTTAAAAAAATAGGACAACATCAAATGAAGTGTTTAAAATTTAGATGCATCAATCAAATCTTTCCTTATTTAATACAATTCTAATTTTATTAATTAATATTTTATTGTTCGATCTTATTAGTCCATTTCTCATTCAAAACTTCATATTTTTACATGGATTTTTTACCAAGATATATTTAGCCGTGTACACATGTGGGACCCATATTTTTAAATGCAAACATAGGGAAATGTAAATTAGATGCATAAGTTGTTAATTGTCAAAATGCAAGAATTTTTGCTAGTGTTAAAAACATATCATCAATAGGTCAAAAGTGAGTCATTTAACCATGCTTTCACCCATGCAAACACATTGAAAAATTGCAACATGAGTATAGTTTTTGAAATTAAAAACATGAAAAAAGATCAAATCTTATTACTCTTTAACAACTAGTACATGTAATATTGTACCCACTAAAAAGTTTTAGCACTAGGATTAGGCAAATATCACACTATAGGTAGAATGTGACAATGAATTGACATTAGCTAGGTCAATGAGACTTGTAGTAGGGTTGGTTGGTAGGTAGCAATCTAATGTCTACCACACATTATAGGAAACCCAATGTAATCATCAATAAATTTCTTTCTATTTGTTTTTTCTTTCAATATTGTCAATGTCCATACCTTCTTTAAACCTTAAGGAAACATGTCTTTTCATGGGCTTTTTCAAGCTTAATTTTTATGTGTCCTACATTCACCCATAATGATGGATAAACATATGCAAATAAATTATTGACATCTTTTATTTATCAAATCTATTTGTATGTCATTTGTGAAACCATTTCCTCTACACAATAGTCTCACTTTCTACTTCTTCTATAGAGAGTTTCACATCTCTTTTTCATTTATAATCATGTTGTGGAACAAATTTACGAAGAGACACACTTTATACATTGTGGGCATTTGATCAAGTACAAAGCTTCATTCCCACATTTTGTTGGGTTCTTTCAACCATCATGAATTTTAAAAAATTATGAGATGAACAAATAAACTTTGAATCATATATGTTCCATTGTTGTAGCTTTCGAGTAAAAAGTAGGTACATGGATGAAAAATGTTATTTTTCTTGAAACAAGAAAAGTTATTTCTATCTCCATACTTCCTTCTAGAACTAATATGATGTCAATAGCTAATTTCTATGGTGTTGATTTTTCCACAAGTTAGTTAATTATCAAAGAGCTTTTAGATGTTGTCAAGAAAATTTGTCTAAAGAAAAACAATTGTGATATGGCCTTTCAACATAATGGTGGAAAAAACCAAACAAGACTTTGAAAGGTTGCATGACATTCCATTTGTTGTTGGGGTAGTGATGGATCACATATTCCTATCATAGTTCCAAACATGCTACTAACTACTACAATCACAAGGAGTTACATTTTGAAGATTGCTTTAAAGTGTTGTAATGAAAAGTTGTAATTATTGGGACTATGACATAGGTTGGGTTGGATCAATGCAAGATAATAGGAGACACATAATGATTGGACAATTTTGTGAATTACCAAAATTAACATGTGTGTATTAGTTGGAGATGTAACAATATATCCTCCATACTCATGCATGTTTTCATTGTTCAAAAGGTCATAAACATGGGCTTTCAAAAGAAAAATACTATTAGAATTAATACAATTTGCAACATTACAATGTGTATAGAAAAGAATTTTGATTTTGTCAAAGGATGTTGGAATTATTAGAAATATGGCGAATAGGTGAGCTCTTGTAGTTTCTCATATTAATCCAGGAGATATGACGAACTAGACTAAAAAGACTTGATATGCAACTTCAAATGGCATTAAATATTGTTGGTGCATGCGTTATTTTACACAATATTTTCATTTTACATACATTTTTTATGAAGATTCATTACAAAAAAAATGTGATTTTTTTCACACAATAACCCATGGCTCATGACACAAATGTGAGGTAAACTTTGTGGTTTTATCCATTATAGTGTACAATATTTTGATGTTTATTTTGGCAAATATATCTCATACTAAAATTGCAATTTGGCATAAGGTCATCACACATATTAGAAAAATGTTGAATTAATGTTAAGCTACAATTTTAATTTAATATATTGCACAATGAATAACACATATTATACATTGTAATGGATGAAACCCCAAATTTTATTTCATGTGTTAAGAAAGCCACAACTTATTATGTCAACAAGATCACATTCTTTTTGTGAGTGGTTAATTGAAGCACAAATAAAGGTTTTTAAATCTATGTATGGTTCTTGATTAAGACAATATATAGAATCATATGCCATCATTAAAAATTCATTACAAAGTTTACACGAGCTTGACATTAAAATTATTGTAGATTAGATAGTCCATTTTTTTGTGTCACAAGGGTAGTTGGGGCGAGGGGGG
>Ga0209208_10008115_pt1 | contig 14087 bp, 10 predicted proteins | sample S1TSphfallax_3_FD_187694 | JGI IMG/M metagenome (GOLD analysis project Ga0209208, IMG submission 187694) | Host-associated microbial communities from peat moss isolated from Minnesota, USA - S1T2_Fd - Sphagnum fallax MG (SPAdes) (version 2) | ecosystem: Host-associated > Plants > Peat moss >...
ATTCACCAATTGATAATACAAACACGAAAAACGTTCGAATCGCAACACGCACATAAAAACCTAGCACACATCATTGCAGCCCGCACATATTCGGCAACGACGACGAAAAGGGAAACAAAAAAAAAACAACAACAACAACAACAACCAATGAGCGCATAAGTACCAGAAAAAAAACAAGAGCTGGAAAAAGAAGGAAAAAAAAACACTTACGAGACTGTAGTCAGGATATTCGTATGTGCAAATATGACGGAGAAAGAGAAGCAGCACTGGGCAGCAGAAGAAGAAGAAGAAGAAGAAGAAGAAGGAAGAAGAAGAATAGTCCTCTCCTGCACAAAAGTATCGAATGGGGTCAGAAACCTCTAGGAACAAAAAATGCTGCAGGACAAAAAAAAAAACAGAAAAAAAGAAAGAAAGAGAGAGAGAAAACAAACACAATTGCACAAGTATATGACGCTAGTTCAAACACCGACGCTAGAGACATTAACATGAAACACGCCCTTATTGCGGCGACAACAGCAGCTAGCAACGACAATGATGACGAAGAGTCCTCTTGTTGTCTTCCTTCCCCGGTGCTGAATGTTTTTTCATTTTCCGCTCTCCTTTTTCCGCGCAAAGCCCCCGCGTCGCTTTTCCGCTTGACTGGGCCCATATCCGTCAGAAAGCGATCACGAAGGGCTCATTAGGGTTTTGAACATGCACGTCCTCTCTCTCTCTCTCTCTCTCTCTTTCCGTCACAAGCGTTCACGCATGTCAATTAGGGTTTGGCGGACACACTCTCTCTCTCTCTCTCTCTCTCTCTCTCTCTTTTATGGAGCAATTTTTGGCCTTGCCTACTACCAAGGCAAAGGATATTGTGTTTAGATTCATTTCTAGAGTTTAATAGCTTAAGGGATTTTTATAGGCCCCTAGGTAATAATTATAGGTCTATTTTTATAGTAGCTTAAGGGATTATTATAGGCCCTTAGGTAATAATTATAGGTCTATTTATATAGTAGCTTAAGGGATTTTTACAGGCCCTTAGGTAATAATTATAGTTCTATTTTTTTTATAGTAGCTTAAGGGATTTTATAGGCCCCTAGGTAATAATTATAGGTCTATTTTTATAGTAGCTTAAGAGATTTTTATAGGCCCCTAGGTAATAATTATAGTGTCTATTTTTATAGTAGCTTAAGGGATTTTTATAGGCCCCTAGGTAATAATTATAGGTCTAGTTTTATAGTAGCTTAAGGGATTTTGGCCCCTACTAGGTGACAATAATAGGTCTATTTTTATAGTAGCTTAAGGGATTTTGGACCTACTAGGTAATAATAATAGGTCTATTTTTATATGAGGATTTTTTAAAAGATGATATCTTTTGGCTTGTGTTGAAACTCTTGAGATTTATAATTATAGAGTAATATAATATCTTGAAGGATATTGGCTTCTTTTAGAGGATTTTTTGGAAATTTTATATTTTTGTATGGTGAAATTATTTGAGTTTCCATAATTCTTCTTCTTTTGCCTTAAGATACTTTTTAATTAATGTGAATGGCAAGGCCACATTTTGACACACCCCTTGTTTTTTTTAGTTTTATATATTTTGCAATTTTCAATAATGTGGTTCCAAAAAATTGGGGGAATTTTTTCCAATTTGGTAGCAAAATTAGTTGAATTTTACACCCAATAATTTTTTTAAAAATAAATTCCCAACTTTTTGAATGAACTTTTCACATTTAATCATGTACTTAGTTAATTTTGAACTTTTGAAAAGTTTAAAATTAATAAGTGACCATTTGGAGATTGAAAATTTTAAGAAAAAACTTTGATTTGGAGATCACTATATAATATGATATAAAATTAGATATTAATAATCTTTTGCCTCACTAAATAATCTAAACAAAGAAATATTTTCAATGTTTTGTTCAAAAAACTTGATTTTAATCATCAAATTTGAAAAGTCCAAAGTTAATAATTTAATTCATAATTAATTAAAAACATGTTCTTAGCTTTTTAATTTGATTTTCTTTCCTTTTGACATCAAGGAAATCATGGCCTGCTTGTAATAGTTGATAGTTCAAATTTCAAACCTACAACTAAGGAAAGTTATTATATATATATATATATATATAGTTCTTTTATGGAACATGTGAAATAAAAGAGTGTTATTAAAATATATTATGAATTTAATATTAAAATAATAATTTATCAAAATGAGTGTAAGGTTTCAAATTGAATAAAATTCAAATTTATGTGATGTTACTTGAAAATGCAATCTTATTGCAAATGTTCAACAAACAAACTACAAAGACCCAAGTAAGTTTCCCCAATCGTGCAAGAAAATATACCCATTTTTCACCACATTGACATTATTTTTGGAGGTTTACAATGTTTTTTTAATTTCACTATAATTCTCCTTGCAATTGGCTTTAAAATCTTTGTGCATAATCATGTTAATATCTTCCCCATCCGTAATCGCATTCACATTACTTTTGAAAGATGTGAATGCAAAACTTGATTTCTTCATAATTCTTTTTACAATGGGCTTTGAAATTTTTTATGATTTGCGTTCATATCTCGTCTATTTGATGGATTTCCATTTTTTCTCAATTCTCTTTCAAATTGATTTTTTTGAAATCTTTGTCATTCATCTTCATGTCTTACTCATTATCTTCACCCATCACATTAACATTCTTTTTGGAGGATAATGATTTATTTTTATTTCTCTTTTGAGCTATTTGATTTACTTTTTATTTTGTATCTTGTATCTTGCTTTCTATTGTGTTTTGGATTTGCAAATGAAATCATTCTTTTGAAATTCTACCCAAGAACTTAATTTGGGTTCATACTTTCACATATTGATCTCATGTCTTTCCACTTGGATGAAGGCAACAACATAAATTTATGGGGTTTGTAACATAAAATGAAAATACATGTGTTAATTTTCCTTTTCATATTCATGTAAGTGGGTAGCGGGGGAAATAAAGTGGTTAAGCTTCGAAATGGTAGGTTTGGATGACGTAGACAAACAAACAAACATCATTTTATATAAATTGAAAATATATTATATGTATATTTTTTTAATCCATTTTTAAGCAACAAGTTTACATTTAGATAAATTATAGAATTTATTTCTTTTTCAATAAATTTCATTCAATTTTTAGCACATAATTTGGAAAAATATGAAAGTAACTTCCCTTGGACCTCCTAACCTTTGTCATGATTGCATGACAAAAAATGTTCATGGACATAGTGTTAATTAGATGCAAAATATTTTAATGAAGCAAATTGTTATTAGTGAAATTATATTTTAAAATTGTAAATCTAAAGGCTTTCAAGTACTTAAGGTGTTGAAGTTGTTTTGGTCATGGTTGTAATCCAATATGTATAATGAGATAGTGCATAAAAGAGAGGAACCATTAATAACTATTGTTGGCCTAGGAATACCTTCTACAAGTCATTAGTATATTTGAAGGCTAGATGATCTTGCTTCACATGCAAGGTGGTAATGAAGTAAAGTTCCAATCAACAAGGCCTTCCATTTGTTGTCAATGTATGGGAAGCTCTAGTTATGTGGAGGTGGATTGGCTCATTTTGATCTTTTATAGGCTAGTAAATTTGCAACAATAGTACATTGGGAGCTAGAAATGATGCATGTAACACGTTGTTTAGTGAAACATGGTTAAGGAAATATGTCCCATGAAATTATGTTTGTTGATTTTAAGCCAACTATGGATGATGAGGTATGCACCATATTGTATTGACATGTATGCCACCATGAATATCTCATCTTTGGCAAAATAGATGTCATGAACAATTTCACATGGGGCCATTATATTGGTATTTAACATATGCATTTGTTGGAACCAATGTGTAATTTTTTTGGTTTTCATAATCATGCATGTCGTTGTTAAAATAAATCATACATACCAATTGTTGAATATCCACAAGGGTAATAAAACTGGACCAAATAACCATGGGGGGTTTACAAAGGATTAAAAAGCCTACATGTGCACATTCTCATATCAAGCATCAAGAGTTCCTAACAATGTGTAGTGGGCAAGGAGATCGTAGACTTGTGCTTGAATGCAAAAACCATTTGACAATTGCACAAACTTGCAAGGATTTGTGGCTTTCCATGTAGTTAGCGGTGGCAATAGTTTTGGGTTGAACACTCTACTTCACCAGTGCCTTTTAGTAGATTATGGAAAAAATTCAAAACTTCCCCCACGAATGACTTTGGTATGCCAAGCCATTGATGAATGTGGAGTTCAAGATTTAAGATGAAATCTCATATAGGTCCTTCAAACATATGCTTCACACTTAAGTAGAATCAATGATTTGAATATTTTTAGTCTTATATGTATACACATACAAGGTTACCATATTAAGGTAAAAAATACACATAAATTGTTTTGGATCAATGAATCGAATGTGAAGTATCATTGTAACATACCACATTATATATATATATATATATATATAATTCTATTCTATTAGGCTCAACAAAAGAAAAAATGAACATGAAGAACAAGATGAAATTTTTTGTTCCAATAAAATTTTAGTTTAAGGTCTTAGAAATGAAAAGATAAACTTAAGTTCAAGAGTTATTCAAACTTAGAAAATAAAATATATTAACCTTTTTTATTTAAAATTTTGATATAAAAATTGGAAAATTTTCCCTTGGAAATAACAAATTAGTTGATTTTACATTAGATAAACCCCAAAAAATCCAAAAATTTCCTAATTTTTTGTTCAAAAAATGTCAAAATTTGTTTTTTAAAAACCTTTGTTAACCCATGTACCTTCTACACATGGGTTACAAATATTTAATCATAATTCAAAACATGTTATTATTAAAATTACCTATAAAATCACTTTATTTTTGGGCTTTTAATCCATGTTTCATCTTCAATTTGAGTGCATGCATAAAATGAATGAAGTGAAGCATCTTGTCATGAAATTGGGTATCCATTCATAATATTTGCATGATGTTATTTTGACAAGGTTTGATTAAATGAAGAATTTGAGCAATAATCAAAACACGCGAAAGGTGAATCCAAAACTAGGGGTGAAATATTGACCAGTCTAGGTGAGAAACCAAATTTGGCCCCTCTTATATATTCATATGTATATTGGTTCCATCTTGACTTCTCATTTTCTCCCTAGTTTTAGTGAAATTGGACCCCAATAGCCTCAATTTGGAATACTTTATCAACATGATTATATTGTTTAACAAGATCTAAGTTAATGGAAAATGTTTTTGTTGAAGTGTGAAAGTAATCTACATGACCAATCAAATTGTTGGGATGGGAGCATAAATTTTTATTTATCAGTTCCTTTCTATAAATCAACATTAAATGTTGTAATAAATAATAACCTCAAAGGCTTATGCCTATGTGTTAAAAAGATTGAGGTGAATGAAATTGTTCAAATTGGTGTCTTGAATTGTTTTAAAGACTTGATATAGTGAATTGGTGTTTAAATGCTAATGTTTTTTGTACGTGACTTTTGAAATAATTTTAATCAATGTCCCAATTTAAATTAATGTTATCCACATCAATATTTTCAAACTTTCTCATCATGAGTGTTGTGGCCTTAACTTGAAGTTTGTGTCTAAAGGTAAGGCATGACAAGGGAAATGGATCAAAAGAGTGTTTTAGGATTCAAGCACATTTTCACAAGTGTGGGAAAGTGCGAGAAAATGAGTTTCAACACTTTGAAATGGATTGTCATTTTGGGAGTTGAAATCTCATGAGTGTTTAAATTTTTTGAAACAAGGTTTGAAAAACAAATCTTGTCAAAATTAAGGTTTATTTAACATGTTGGAAAAGTCTTGAAAAATAAATATTTAAAATGAGCTTGAATTATTCATTTGAAACACAAATTATGACCAAAAAGAAGGTTGAGAACCAAATTGATAATTCAATTTTCAACAATTCAAACTTATGAAAAATGAGTCAAATGACCATTAAATGAAACATGTAATAAGGTGATGGAATGTTTTTTTAGGGGCTTTTGATATCCTTGATTGAATTTTTTTATATGAAAGCTATGAGTTCACAAAGTTTTTGAATTCATAACTTGACAAAATCAAGAATTTTCAAAGCTCCCATTTTGAAGTCTTAAATTTTATTGTCATTTCAATATAGTGCTTACCACAAATTACAAAGTATATTACAAGCAAGACAATGTTGATTATTTTCAAGTTTGGGTTGTGATGTGTTTTGTGAATGTGAGTTTTTCGTGGTTTGCCCATTCACTTTTTTGACTTTGAAAATCTGCATTAATTGCCATTTTTATTTATTTATGTAAATTGATTTCATTTTGAACTCAAACTTGTAAGTTGGTCCTAATCTCATTTTGAAATTGGCACACTTTTATTTTGTGAAAGCTAGATAATGCACCTTGTGTTTGAATTTCATTACAATATAAAAAATCAACATGTTTTTTACCCCTAATACCTTTTGACAAATCTAGTGATACATTGATGAATTTCAAAAATCAAACTTCATTAATTAATTTTAAACATTGACATGTTTGGTACAATAAAGTTGTCCACAAAATAATTCTACCTTTGGGCCTTTGTTTTATCCTCAAAGGTTGTGTATCTGCAAAGTCAACAAATTTTATTGAAACAAAGTTTTAAATAATGAAATTATGTATTTATTGCATAAAATTTGCATAGAATTTGAAAGATTTAATGAATAGCTTATTATCAAAGCACATAAGTGAATACTAAAATTATGCATATTTTTAAATCCTTGTTTATTATCAAGTTGCATTTTCATCAAATGGTGGTTTTCACCTTAAATTAGTTGACTTTATGAATAATTATAATGAATAGGTGATATTTGAAAAACAAACTTGCACAAAACTTCAACCATTCATTTGTGACGTGCATTATTTAACTATTTTTTGGGCTATGGGGGACCAATGTTATTTTTTTTTAAAAATTGTTTATAACCAAAGTGGCAATCATCAATAGGAAGATGTAGAAAAAAAATAGTGATCATCCCTAGGAAAATTTAGCCAAATCTAGCTATAAACCAAAAGTAAAGCATACAAATATTTAATCATTCATTTATATTTTTTGGCTACACAATGAAAACCTTGTATAAAAATTTGACAATTTTTACTTTTTTATTCTGCTCCCCCATCCACTTCTAACCATTGAAAACCCCACAATCATTTCTTCCAAATGTTTAGTTTTTAATTTTTCTTTTCGGTGAAATATTGTTATTGAAAAAAACACTATGAGGGAAGATGTAGATAAATATTTTCTCTCTCCTCTTAAATTGGTTCACATGCAACCCATTAAAAAGTATGGAATATATATATATAATTTTATTATTATTTTAAATTTAAAAAAAATTGCCAGTAAAATTAACATCCATGGAAAAGTGCACTCATCCAAGTTTGAAAGAAATGAGACAAAGTGAGTAGCCTAGAAGCCAAATTGAGAGCCTTTGAAACTTTGGGGGGCATTTGCTGATTCTGCAAGGCAAAAATGGGTCCCAAATGTGACAAAATCCATTATCCCCACTTACTTACATATTCTATCTTTCATCCGTCAAACTCCCAATTTCCTAGTCACGTTTGGGAGGCTATTTAACCATAGGAGAAGGTTAGGGCCAGAGGCATCCATTTCCTTGTTTTGAGATGCCTAAGCATGAGGGCAATAACCCGAGTGACAGGCACCAAAAGCCAAGGAAGGGCCAACGGTCCTCCTCCCTTTCCTTCTCCATCGAACAAACATGCCCTAATAATTTTCATTCTGTGGGGGTGTGAGCTTCCATTTCTGAAGATCCTGGCTGAGTTCTTCCACCTGACAATGGTCGTCTAAATAGACTACAAAAAATCAAGGAAGGATTTTACGAGTTCGAAAAATTCTTAAATATATAATTTATTTATGCATCATGAGACAAGTAAATCAGCGATACTGAGTTCTCTCCTCCTCCAAATATAATTGCAACCTTTGCTGATACAATCCTTAAGATCATGAGTCCTCCCCCTCCCCCAAATATAATTGCAACCTTTGCTGATACAATCCTTAAGATCATGAGTCCTCCCCTCCCCCAAAATATAATTTCAACCTTTGCTGATACAATCAGTAAGATCATTGGCAACCCCTGGAGAGGTTGTTGCAGGCTTCATGATGATGATGATGAAAGCCATTCCCTAAATTGAGGTGGACTGCAGTCAGCATCTGATTTGGAGGATAAGATCAGTGATCATACTGCACATGATGTTTGACAATTTTTTTGAAAATTTAAAAAAAAAAAGGCTTTGCTTGCCACCATGCCCTTTGGCTAGGATTGAATTAAGGTGACTTGTTATGGCATGGTCCCCGTCAAGGCCCATGCCTACTACGTACATTAGGACAAGCCATGTTGTGTCAAATGGTGATGGGGAGAGACCACCGAGCGCATTGTTGTTGCAATGAATCTCCACCAGCCTCTTTTTGGGGGCGATATTTCACATCCCGGAGCTAAGAAAGAGCCAGTGCAAACAACTTATACAAGGGGATTATTTTTTTGGGGGGGGGAAAAAATTAAATGGCCCAATGTCACCAGATTTCAAGGACTTTTTTTTATAAAAAAATCGGCAGATTTAGAGAATACTGTTGTAATAATACCTTGGCCATTTCAACACGTTTCCATTGAATAATTAATTAATTTTGAAATTTTCATTTCAACAAATGAAATATTCCTAAATATTCACTATTATGCTTCACAATATTTTTTGATTTGGAAGAAATAATTTTTGAAAAATTTCTAACATTTCTGAAAATAATATAATTAGTGTTGAATTGGCCAAGGTACTAGGGTACATTCAAAGCGTGTTGTCAGAATATAGCTGCACTCTCAAAAATTTCTGCTTTCCTTTCTGACCCATTAGCCAAATTTGGCTAAATCCTCTTGTGGATGATTGCCATACCACCTACCTCACCAAATTGACCGGGGACCCAAAAAAAAATAACACCCATGGTCACCACCATCCATTCACATTTGAAATTTTCTATCCATCCATCCATCCATCCATCCATCCATTTTGTGTTGTATTTTGTTTTTTGGCCTTGGTTGCTATCATCTATGTATTAATATTTGAGCTGCAAATGGGGGATAACTTTTGCCAAATGCCAAACACTTGCTTCAGAAGCAAGAGAATGGCAACACATTTGTTTAAATGAAATCTTCAATATCACCATGTTAATTGTGAAACATGGAACTCAGTCATTTATTGGTCTTGCCTACCAAGGCAAGGATATTGTGTTTAGATTCATCATAGAGTATATAATAGCTTAAGGGGTTTTGGCCCCTAGGTAATAATAATAATAATAGGTCTATTTTTTTATATGAGGATATTTTGAAAGATGATATTTTGGCTTGTGTTGAAACTTGAGATTTAGTTTTAGAATTATTATATCTTGAAGGATTTTGGTTTCTTTTAGAGGATTTTTTGGAGGAAATTGTAGTGGAAAAATTGCACACCAACCACGATGGTGGATTCAAAATGCGAGATTCAAAATTTGCTAGTTTAGTGTCAATGTAGATCAAGGGTCTTAACAATCTTGAGACAACTTTGGTTTTCCAAAATTGTTGATCAATGGCGTAAGACATCATTTGATTATTATCATGGCAATACACAATTATCAAACTATTGTTTGGTGGTGTGACAATTGTTCATATTCAACAAATTGTCTCCCAGAAATGCAAATTCAGCAAGAAGACCCTGACTATAGATGCCTAAAAGGAAACCATACAAATTCAATAACTTGTCTCCCAGAACTGCAAATTCAGCAACAGAAAAACGCACAAAAACTCACAACAGATTCTGCTGCTGCACAATCTCAGCTTTTCCTTCTATCAATTTCACAAGAGTGCAGGGAAATGCTCAGATTTCTAAAATAGTTTTGGGAATCTGAATTTTACTCCACACTTTGAATCAAGTGCGCATTTGCGGCTCCTGTCTGAGAGAACAACAAAAAACAAAAGCTTCACAGGATGCAAAAAGTGATGATCATTTTCCACCTACTTACCACAACACAATGTACATATGCCCAAATGTAGGCTTCAGAAAAGTTCAGTGAAAAAGCTTGCAAAAGTAATCCCACACCCCTTCCACTAAAAACTAAGAAGAAAACGTTCCCAGTTCCATCTCTCCCTCCCAACCTGAGACAGTGGAGTAGAAGACAGTTTGAATGTACACATGGAGGACTTAATACTTTTTTCACTTTACATGGGGTCTTTTTTTCTCTAAAACCCAGAAGCTCTGCACAAAACGAGCAATGCAGCAGCAAGCACTTGCTGCTTGCTTGCTTGCTTTGCCACAAAGAGAAGCTCAGAAACACAAACTCACATCACAGCAGAGACTATATTATGCACTCTTTCTTGTGTTGCATGGGAGATTGAATGTAACAGAGGGTGGGTTGAGCAATTCTTTCCCCGCCATCATGCTCTCTACCCCTCTTAAAGGGCACACTTTTATGAGCAGTATATGTGTGGACACTAAAACTGACTACCCTTTTTTTTGTTGTAAGTCTGTGCAAAGAATCGTGTAATATGGGGAGCCCCATACTGGTGTCGTAGCACACACCAAATCCAACAAGTGTCTCTGCCTTACCAACTTGCTTGCACCCATCAGAGTCTTTCCTTGTGGTAAAGACCAGAGCAGGCGCTCTTCCTGCACACTCTACAGCTGTCTCAGTACCAAGGTCACACTACCTTACAGTACTCCAATCCTCCTGCCACACAGAAAATGCCATGCAGGAACTACTCAGCAGCTTGGCCTTCAGGAGAGGGCAAGCAGGGTCCCGTACAGAATCATTGCATCATGAAAAATCGGAAACTGAGCAACCCAGTACCTGGAATAGATTGGTGAAACTGGATTGGGTCTGTGTCTGTGGTCACACATAACTGTGTCTTTGTCAAATTAAGCTAATCCTACTCTGCTGTCTGAGCTCCTAAAACACCACCTGCAGTAGTAAGAGCAAATTACTATCAGCTGGGGTGGCCATTTAGCATCCTGCACTTCCTAGAAAGCTTTAGTGTACATGGAACTCTTGTGTAACCCTGAAACGTTTTTCTGGGGGTTGATTTTGCAGACAAAATGAATGCTACTGAAAAAGAAGGAAGATGGTACCTAAATATGGAGTGATGCTATGTCTGTGAAGTGAGGCAGAGACGGGGCAGTTGATGGATCAGAGGCTGATGCCAAGCCTTGCAACATCTTGATGACCTCAACCGTGTCATCCAAGTAGTACTTGGCCTTGCTTGGTTTTTGACCGACTGTACATGCAAATACTTCAGCACTGGGGGCATCATTCATAAGGGCCTCAATGCTCTCAAACATGTCTTCATCTGACCGATCATCTCCAACACATAAGACCATATCTGGCAATGTGCCATGCTCTCTCTCCATCATGAGTAGTAGCTTCTCCACCACTACTCCCTTGCTCACTCCCTGTCAATGCATGCAAATAAGCTTCATAAGTTTGATGCAAAATCCATTGACAGCTCATTTGGACAGTATCACATTAGATTGTCCAATACATGGATTAAATGACCAAAGCTTTTCAATGGTGGCAGTACAGACATGGCACACAAACTTGATGGACATTTTTGCAAATTAGGGCTGATGTGAATTTGACCACATCCACAGCCAATCATGCATTTGTCAAGGCAACACCCCAGCACACATGGCATCATCATTCATACCTGTGGTGTGACTTCTACGATTTGTGCACCACTCTTCACAGTGACAGGCTCATTTGCCAACACACTCTCAAGGTGGTTTTGCATCTCTTTGGCCTGCCATGACCCAAAATCTGGGTCAGCAAACCGATGGTGCCACACCAGTGCACTCTCCTTGTCCTCAATATATGAACCATCAGTGCTTTCTGTGTACAGCTGCATTACAGGCTCGGCCACCAACTTCCACTCAAAACTCATGACTGGCATGTCTCGCTCTGTGGCACTGTGTCTATCCCATTCTGAAACACTCTGCCACCTGGAAGTAGCCCAATCCAAGTCTCTTTGCCATCTGCATATGCCAGGACACATGTCACTCCACACGTCCACTTTCAACATTTACAACCAAAATAGCACCAAAAAAGATCTGACCCTTGCAGCTATACAAGAAGAGAGTCTCCTCTGGATGTGCCCAATGACAACCTAGCTTCTGCACAAGGGAAGTCATGTATACCATGTAATACTCATGGATTACCTGTAAAAAAAGCCATGCTCTGCTGCAAGGCCAAGCTTCTTACAGGGCGAGAACCACTCAGAGAGTTTGCTGCGAGGGCGCCCACTCACGATGAACACCACATTCTTTGGATCATTACAAAGAGTGTTAAGGAGTGACAGGACCTCAGGGCTGGGACTCTCTTTGTGTGATGTAGGCATCATAGTGCCATCGTAATCCAAGAGAATTGCTCGGCTGCTGCTTTTCTTGTACGCTGCCACTATAAGCTCAGTTCGAAGCTTCTTGAAGCTTGGATCCAAGGCTACCACACGGAAACTGAGCCCAAAACCAATCCCATAACACCGCCGCCTTGTGTGGTCACGGCAAGTCCTCTCAAGATCAAGCATGAAGCTTCTGGCCCAATAGGCAACATCATGTGTGCTTATGTATTTGTAGTGCTTTTCATGGCGTAGTTGCTGCTCCGTCTCTTTCATGGTGATGGCATTATACATGGCTTCTGCCACCATTTCTATGTTCCACGGGTTCACTCGTATTGCTCCACTGAGAGATGGAGAGCAACCAATGAACTCAGACACAATTAACATACTCTTCTTCACCGCCTGGGCTTCAGGGATCTTTCCTGCCACAACATCCAGATAAGAACCACCCTCCCGACATGCAATGTACTCATAGGGCATAAGATTCATCCCATCACGCACTGCAGTCACCACACAACACTCAGCTACAGTGTAGAAGGCAATCCTCTCATATGGAGGTACATATCTCTCCAGCAACACAACTGGCTTATATTTCTCATTGCCAAACTCCTCATTGATTCTCTGAGCAAGCGTACGAGCCTCATTTTGGGCCTCCTCAACATCCTTGCCTTTCCCCCTTGCAGGATTTGCTATTTGAACCACCACCACCTTCCCCTTCCACTCAGGATGTTGCCGAAGCATCTCCTCAAGAGCCAGGAACTTGAGCCCGATGCCCTTGAAAATGTCCATGTCATCCACCCCAAGCAAAACCGTCTTTCCCTTGAACTGCTCCTGGAGCTCCCTGATACGCCACCTTGTGTCAGGGAGCTTCAAACTGGCAGCAAACTGGCCCATGTGAATCCCAACAGGCATGATCTTGATCCCAACAATACGGCCATAGTATTCCAGGCCAATGTAGCCCCTCTTGGACTCATACTCTAACCCTAGCATGCGGCTGCAACAAGACAGGAAGTGTCGGGCATAGTCAAAGGTGTGAAAGCCAATCAAATCTGCATTCAGCAGTGCCCGTAAGATCTCGTCCCGCACTGGTAGGGTTCTGTAAATCTCTGAGGAAGGGAATGGGCTATGGAGAAAGAACCCAAGCTTCACCTTGTTGAACCGCTTGCGGAGGAAAGTGGGGAGCACCATCAGATGGTAATCATGCACCCAGACATAATCATCATCCGGGCTAATCACCTCCATCACTTTGTCAGCAAAGATCTTGTTGACAGAGACATAAGCTTGCCAGTCCAGGCGGTTGAAGCGGCCACCATGGTTAGGACTGAGGGGGAGCAGGTAGTGGAAGAGCGGCCACAGCATCTGCTTGCAAAACCCATGATAGAACCTGGTTCTAAGGTCTTTGGGGAGGAAAGCAGCAACACAATTGAAATTCTCTAGAAGAGTTGCAGCTACCTCATCTTGCTCACTCTCGTCCACTTCCACCTTGAGGCAACCGACGTAGATCACCTCCATCTCCTCCGGTAACCCATCCTTGAGCTGCCATAGAGGGGAAGCCCTGTCCCACTCGAAGCTCCAGCTGTTGCTATCCGGTCCAGGCTTGGTGTGGAGCGGCAGCATGTGCGCCACGATGAGCATCCGACTCTCCTCAGAGAGCACCGACGCGTCTGTACTCACGCTTCCCTCCTGCTGTGTGGACGACCTGTTGTC
>Ga0209208_10008116_pt1 | contig 14087 bp, 12 predicted proteins | sample S1TSphfallax_3_FD_187694 | JGI IMG/M metagenome (GOLD analysis project Ga0209208, IMG submission 187694) | Host-associated microbial communities from peat moss isolated from Minnesota, USA - S1T2_Fd - Sphagnum fallax MG (SPAdes) (version 2) | ecosystem: Host-associated > Plants > Peat moss >...
ATTCAAAATGTTACTCACCTACAACAAACAAGAAACCAAGCCCAAAACAACACCCAAACACACACGATTCATGTAACAACACAAAACACTTGTGCCAAAAATTTAATAAACAAAAAAAATACAAACATACACAATGGTGTGCTCTAGAAATTCATTTGAAATCACACATTAAAAGATTATATCACAAACATGAAATAATTCGAACCCTATTCATATTTGAAATGGTTTTGAACTACCACATATTAGTTACATTAATTTACATTAGGAATAATTTCATTATGATTTAACTACACAATTAATATATACACATCTAACAAGGTTTTTTATCATCCCTATTGTACAAAGGTAAATGGGTAAGTAAGTAGGTAGTAAATAGATAGTTAGCCCATGGGTAGGTAGGTATAAATAGCTAGCCCATGGGTGAACAAGTAAATAGGTACCCCATGGTTAAATAAGTAGGTAGCACATAGGTAAGTAAATAGGTAAATAGAGCATGGGTAGGTAGGTAGCCAATAAGTAGGTAGGGAGGAAGGTAGGCCCTAACTTAATTACCCCTCTACCTAAGTAGTCTCCTAATTTATGTAAACAAAAATCTAAGGAGACCATAGTTTTATTATTATTATTTGAATTATGGTAATCGTTTAAAGAGTTCATCCTTAGTTTTGAAGAGTGATCCTCACTTTGATTAACTTCATGGACAACTCAAAAGGGAGGATGAATGAAGAGTGATCCTCACTTTGATTAACTTTATGGACAATTGAAAAGGGAGGGTGAGTGAATGAGGACCAAAGTCAGGTCCACAATAAGAATTACTTCAAGGATAACTTTATTGTCAACCATTTCATGTTTTCAAATAAGGATGAGAAAACAACTTGCACATTCCTTTGGAGGTCATAGACATTGAAAGAGACCCAAACAAGGATGAGAAAATAACTTGCTAACTACTTTGGGAGTGATAGGCAATGAAAGAGGCCCAAACAAGGATGATGAGAAAATAACTTGCACACTACTTTGGAGGTCATAGACATTGAAAGAGGCTCCCATAGCAATGTGATTGGATCTGGTTTAAGGTCAGTTTTTTGGGAACTTCATTGTTCTCACATTTCATTCGAATGTTCATCTGGTGAATTACTCCAAACTTGTAAAAACCCAAGATTATTTTTAGTGTCAGATGTGTGCATCTGCTTTAAGGTCAGTGTTTTGGGAACTTCATTTTGTAGGAATGTTCATCGGGTGCAGCACTCCAAACTCACAAAAACCTCAGATTTTTTTAGTGTATTTGTAGGCATGCTTCCAGAGCATAAGATCCTGTGGGACGTTTCAGAAAACAGTAGGCCTGTGAGCTTTTTGTTTTCCATTTTCCTCACAGTGTTTTTTTCATGATATCCAACAGGTACCCACCAGATATCCACCAGGTATCACAGAATTTTCAAAAACAAAAAAACTCATGTTGCAGTTGCTCTTTTGAACGTGCAGTGAAGTTGGTTTCTGGGTTTGAGCTTGTTGGAGGGCTGGAAACTGTGGCCCCAGCAATGGCTGGCTCACCTCACCTCTCCATTCTGGACATGGCAGGACCTAGGTGCCACAGCAATACCATGGCCACCACACAGTGACATCCATCAAGGTGACAGTGTGAAATGGAAACCTGTCGTCTACACATTCATGCCGAAACTAAGCTGTTTAAGCTATTTCTGCTTTCTCTGGACCAGGTTTTTTTTTTACTGGCTATGCATAGCCAGAAAGTGCTAAAACTGTAATGTATTCTCCCAAGTTTCAACAATTGACCTTTCTGTGAAGTAAAATTTCTCAGAGCAGAATAACCATGTCAAGGCCACTTGTAGCCAACTGAAGAGCTTTTGTAGCATCCCAAGCTTCCACACCCTTGGTGACGTTTGTGTGTTTTCCACAACTGCTGCTCTCACAGCAGTTTCTATCAGTGAGCACATTGATATGGTCCTTATCCAACCAACTATACTAAAGAAGAGAAGACAACTCAGGAGAAAATACATGACTCACTCCAGAGGTTTTCGCACAAGGAAAAAATACATTGGTGTGAATATCTCCTTCCTGCAACCAGACCCAAGCTCAATGTCAAGATACTGATAAGACATTGTCTGAGATTCCTGTCCCTTCTCTATTAGATCTGGATAGGTCAGCTCAATGAGAAATGCTCAAGTGCAATCCACAAGAACACAAGAATGATGGGTGCCTAATCAAAAAGTGTCAGCAGGCCTTAATCCATGTTTAAGGAACTTCATTAGGACAACAATGAAGCATGTAAACATAAGCTTCTTTTCCCCAGGTACTATTATTGGAACCTTACTAGCCTGACAATAAAAGGATCTCAAGAAATAAGACTCACCGGCCACCATCCACAAGACCTTCTAGAGCCTTCTCTAAGAAAGTGCTGACTCGTGTGCTGCCTTCTGGGGCAATCTTCAAGGTCTCCAGTAAGCTCACCTGTTCAATGGGGACAACATATTTGGAAATCAGGTAAATTCCATGTTTGCACTCATCACATTGATGTGCATTTGAAATTGACAGATCCAAGAGAGAATTCCACTGAAGATCTTAAAGACATAATATGAAAGTATTAAACCAGCAGGAATTCTTTCAATGCATTTGCTGTTCATGAGAATAAACTGCAGAAATTTCTGCAAGCTTTCAAAACATCATGTTTCATGACAATCCTCAAGGCCCTTGCAGGCCTCCAGGAGTTACATAAGTGTCATGTTACTCATCAAATTATGAGGGATAGCAAAAAGTTTGCTAACAATTCAAGTGTAAACCACAATTCATGTTGAAGTTGCACATGTTTCTCAAGACATAAATTGTGAAGAGTTCTTTCTAAAAGTAATCCAATAACTGCATGTAAAGATTAGAAACAATCATGCATTATTTACACCAAGAAATTTAATTCATCAAGACAAAGTAGCCTGACCTCATGTATGCTAAAGACTCTTACCATGTTGCGGGTAATGAAGCGCCCGACAGGTGTTAGGCGGAAGGTTGAGAGAGAAATGTGGGTTGGGTCCAGAGGCTGATACCATGGCACAGGTGATGTTGCAGCCAAGTCCTCCTCCATCAGGACCTGCTACCCAAAATCAGTCAACATTGTCATCTAAAATGGTAGTGCAGGAACATATCCCTCATAAGTACTGCGAACATGTCCATACTTAAACTTAAGTCAACCTGAATAGAATTTACTCCTGACCCAATAACAGGATTTTGGAGATTTCAGATCCAACAATATATCAGCCAACAGGAGAAGGGGGAGACCCCAGTGCTAATAAATCACAAAAAACTAAGGTAAGGTGTGAACAATAGTGACAGTCTCACACAGGTTCAGTGATCTTCAACAACATGTATGGTAGTGAGCAGCTACTATAATATTCCAACTGACTTCTTCAGCTCTCAGCAGCAGGAGGAAGCAATGTCAGATTAACCAACATACTGAAGTTCTATCACAAGACCACCAGTAACTAACAGGAAGACTGCATATTCTTTATAGGAAAAAGGGGATTCAGTCAGCTCCCTGCTAGGATTAAGAAGTCTCTGAGAGAATCATTTTGAAGATTCCAAAGTCAAGCATTCTTTTTTTTAAAAGCAGACCTATTGTTCTTTCAATTGAAACTTTGAAGGGTAACCTGTACTCTTCAGAAGACAAATTAAGCTCTTGCCATTTGAACTACAAAGAATAGATGTATAAGATATATTTAGAGCTACAAAAAACTCCTTTGAGCTACAAAGCCTTAGGACAAAATTTGACTGTACCAAATTAGGCAGTATCTGAAAATTGGAATCCACATATGCCATACAAATCATGTTAATACCTGCAGAACACTTATAAATTATTTTGATGTTCCAGCCTTGAGTCTTCTCGGGTTATTGCTAAATGCAAGAAATTGCTAGAATAGTAGTGCAGGAATGTATATTGTAAGTGTTGATTGTCCCAACTAGGAACTCATCACAAGTGTGGAGTGTAAGAGGAAAATTATACCTCAAATCCTGCAGCTTTCAGAGCATTAAGGCACTCAGCAGTTGTACGGATATCAGGCAGGCCATTTCCCAGCTCAATCTCTGCCTACAGATCATACATGGGACCCCCCAGATGAATTTGAAAGCTGTGGCAAGATAATTACCTATCACATGGCTCAGCAGCAAATTCACAATGTATTGTACGCTTGGGATAACATCCAAAAACTTACTATGGGAAGCATCTATTTTGTTGGCCATTTCTAATGCAATATTAAAAATGAGCATTGACACCAGGGGTTTCTGAGATCGGATAAGAGCATTTTTATGTCCATGGCATCAAAAATCCAAACCATTAAGGACTTAGAGCTACATTGCAAATTCACATTAACAATGGTCTTATCTGGTCATGATATTTGACCATGCACACAGAAAAGAGAGGTTCTAATCCACACCTTGCACTTTTGATGAGCTTCATCTTTTCGGTTATAAGACTCAGTCATGCACCATTCATAGCCTGCAAACAGCTGCCCAGGTTTCAAGACCCTTTTTATTTCAGTGTAACATGCAACCTGTCACACCCACACCACATCCCCACAAATAAACCACAGGACAAACACAGATTAATGATGCTCATCTACAGCAGAGCTTTACCATTGTCATTTACATTAATGTATGATCAATGAGATTACAGGTAAATGCCCACAAGTAGTACTTGTTACACTCTAGGTCTTGAAGGTTTGATTTATGGAGTTCACACCCTTATTGATTTTCAACCTTCTAATTATTGCAGGGACATGAATTCGTAGATGCTTACATGGCTGAACTGACATATGTATGACAATGTAAACATGGGCCTTACTTGAAAGTACTTCTATTGGCTTAGGAATAGCATACATAAAGCTAAGTTCAAAGCACCCAGAACACAAAGGTATGAAACATGTCCTGGCAGAAGTCTCAGCATTGCAGGCCTTTTAGCAAAGACCCAAGTACTTGACTGCAATCAGTTGACTCACCCTGTGGCTATAAACTCCACACCCAGTTTGAACAGAGGCAAGACCAGCAACCAGAGGAAAGAATGTTTCTGAAGAGCAAATCTATCCATGGACTAGGTTGCAGGTCCAGCTTAGAGATAGCAGAAAGCAAACATATGGTGCGGGCATGAATGAGGTGGAAGGCTGACCGGGTCAGGTGCATGGCAGCTGGCCTCAATCGTATAGACAGCATCATATGAGTTGTCGGGCACTGGCATTTTCATGAAGTCTGCCTGAATTACCCATCAAACAGGCAAAGGAAGCAGAAGATATCATCAGTACACAAGCAATATACTCATCTCAAAGGAGACTTCCCTTGCTAGAACCAATACATCCTCAAAATATTGCCTCTGATTGAAGATGTCAGTTGCACCATCATTCTGTAGTCTCAGTCCTTAAACTACAGAACAGGCAGCAACTTGAAATAAGGACTGGAACAATGAGGTGAGAAAACAAGTTTGCTGCTGGGAACCATGAAGGAACATGTACATACTTTGATGAAGTCACAGGTACTGACAAGTCCAGCTAGCTTATTTAGAACCTGTGCTCACCAAATAAAAACTGTCAAAAAAGACACAGCACAGAAGAACCAGTGGTCCCAATTTCTTTGGAAGTAATAAGTGAACATCAAATAGAAATGTAACACAACTTGCAGAATCTGAGATCTTACTGTGCCCCGAGCAATCTGATTTGCATTGTTGTTCAGACCAGTGATGGAAGCTCCACTGCAATAGCAACAAATTTCCCACATGCCCACAATACATTAAAATCAATCTCAACAGCTGGGCAACATTGCTTCATGGCACTAATATTATGCTGGATGCATAAGGACACCAAAATGGCTTGCCAATCAAGTGATGCAGAAGGCCTGAAATTCCAGGATTAAGGGATGACCTCTGATGAGAAAAAAAGCATTTCCATCCAGAAGACAGTCTGAGAAAGTGGTTTTTTGCGCTGAGACCATCTAGATACATGGACATCTGAAAATCCTTTCAATTTTTGCCCAAGTTGTTGACCTTGAAACATCATTGCCCGCAGATTTGCTAAAATAATGTACAGAACAGCTGTTTGCTAAGCTGGATGAGTGATAGCTGAATGAGGACAACAAGAGGTACAAGTTGAAATACTAGACAGAGAAAATTACCTGAAGATGGCAATTTCCCTCAATGGGCCACCAATCCCACAGCCAACATCCAGGACCTAAAGACACCAGGCATCCAGTATCCAAAGATCTATCAGACATCATACTCTCAGGTATTCCAACATTTCCAATACTTGAATATATGCTCATATGCAAAGTCTTTGAGCATTAGCTGTTGCACATATGCATTGTCAGGCACATAATTGGTGCTATAAATCAAACTCTGGGAACACAAGAATTCACCCAAACATGTTATTGTTCTCTTTCAAGACTCAGCGGATGGTGCGAGTGTGAGAATCTCACTTTCATTCCTGGCTTCAGGCCAAGACGCAAAGCCAGGAAGTGTTCATGGCGTTTAATGCTCTCTCGAAGACTCTCCCCCTTCCACCTACATGAAGCAAAAGTAGATCAGCATATCCTGTCTACTTGCAGTTTTCTGGCAGTTGGTGAAGTAAAACCTACCATGCCACATATGATTTTGTGTATCAAATGATCTGAAGGCATGGACTATGACAATTTGATGAACCATGGATTTTAATACACAAATGCAAAGAGAAACATACATTTGCAAGGGTCAACTTTATTGACTGTCACAGGTCTCTGATAAGTGTTGCAAGCATTATACACATTCAACTGCCAGATCATCATCATGAGACAATTCTCGGTATGCCACTAAAACTCTGGTGACGATAAAAGTCTTTGTGCTTGGTGTATGTATGCACTCATGCAATAGAACAAAGCACTTCAATCTTGAAAAGAGTGATCAAAGAAGAAACCTGTTAGCAAAGTGGTAAGACTGGCCCCATCCATACTCATAGAAGCTATTGACCAGGTCATAGTATTTATTTACCTGCAGTCAAATTCAAAAGCAGGCTACTGTCAGTCAGAAAGACAGCAGACTCTGAACCATATCTACACTCACAAAGAAGAAGAGTCCAAGCCCATTCTCCCTAGGTGCAATGAAGCAAAACCTGATTTGCACCTTTCCAACTGGTTGGTACCAGTCACAATGAATGCAAAAGGGTTGAGGATGCAGTGCTATCCCATGACATTCAAACACAACCATCAGAGGTTCTCAATGGGTTATTTACAAAATCTGCATTCTTCTCTAAATAGTGTTGGAAATTCCATGTCACAATCCAATAGGATAAAAAGGGAAACTGAGACTCTGCATCGCATCAACAATCAAATAATCCTCCAAAGATTATTAGGTTGCAATAGAATTTCTATTGCCAATCAGAGCAGAGATTGTGTCATTTGCAGTTTTAGGACTTGGTTATAGTCAAGGTTTTATAGCTTGCAAACAGGGAGGAGAAAATCAATCAGAGTTGCAGGTGTCAACGAGTGACTCACCATGTCTGTGTAGTTCATCTTCCGTGCAGCAACATCACCCCCATGGTAGGTGTGATATTTCTCGTATCTGCAAATGCCATGCAACAACCAGTGTTAACATCCTTTTTCACTGAGATCTGCGGCAAGAGACACATCATTCCTCTGGCACCGTTCTTCAATCCACCTGTGGTATGCAAAACAACACTATTGTTTGAAGCACTGTCTCCACAGCAAAGATTTTCCATCTTCGTTGAAGAAGATCATGTTTTGCCAATAGTTCTCGATTCCAGGAAGCGGATTCTCAAATAAGTTAGTGCAATGCTGGCATTGAATAAACACGTATACCAGCTATTCGGAGGACAAATCCCCTCAAGACGAGAGAAATGGACCATGCCTGCACGACAATACTCATGACATGCCAATAGAAGGAAGCCCCGCACACATTGACATCAGTAGTAACGTCGATGACACCGGTCCAAACCGCAGCGCTCTGTACCTTCAGCGGAGGCCTGCAGAGTCCTCAAATCGTAAAACAAGGTACGCTAAAAAACAGGATTTCGCTAAGAAACGGGCTGCTCAGAAAGAAAAAGAAATCCTCGCCGTGAACAGCAGACCCGAACAACAAAACACAGTCAGTTTCCCAAGAGGAAAAGGATCCACTCAAACACGAATTCTTTTTTTCGTCCTCGTTTTCGTTTAAACACAACCAGTCCAGTTTATCGACCATATAGATGAGGTAAGAAACGACGCTTACTCTTGTGCGGAGTTTAGAACCTCTTTGCGATCAAGTGAACCTCCAATGCCCGTCACCAGGTCCATCGCTCCCTCCTTTGCCATCGCTTGGAGCTCACAAAAAGCACAATAATGAGAGCAGATCCTCTCAAAAAAACTCCCCCGAAAACAAAGCGCTTCTCTCAACAAAGAACTGCAGCACCTGAGAAGGGAGTCTGTAGAGAAGAGAAACAAACCAGACACAACGGGGAAAGGACGTCTACAGAGAAGAGAAACAAAGCTGACAAGAGGAGTGCCTGCATTTTGTGGGGCTAGAAGACAGAACGAGGAAGACGAGAATTCTGGCACAGCCTTTGTCGATTACGGGCGTATTGGGCACACTCGTTTCCGTAATGTCTAGAACAGAGTCGCGTAATGGCGAGTACAGCCAATATTTCCAAAAACCATGCGCTGGAGAATGTCGATTATGTAATACTAGGTGACATTCTGTGCAAATAAAATCAAAAATTAAAAATGAGGTCATTCTGCCAATAAGAGTGAAAATAGATGGGTAGCTGCTTTTTTCGAAAAAGTAACTAGTTAAAGGGCCTGGCGTATTCTGCAATTTTGGACTGTTGTTTTGAGGTTAAGTGTTGATTCTGCCCTATTATAAAACCAGAATACGTCCCCTCTAAGTATGTTATTCTAACTAGAAAACGCATCCCTTGACACATTCTGCACCTTGGTAACTAAGACATATTAAGACAAAGCTGCAGAATGTGTCTGTCCTAAGGGGCTCCTGATTTTGGTTCTGTATTTGGAGGTCCCATTATATTAAAATGCAATTTTTTAGGTGGGCCATTCCAGAAAGTGAAATGCCGGAAATCCCGCATCGAATCAGGCAATTCAATTTTGGAAACGGCCACCTCTCTTTTTTTTTAAAAACTTTTAAAAACTTTTTTCATGTGATACGCTTGGTAAAGCCCTCCTCGGCAGCTGCCTGGGCCCTTATTCCGGTAAATTTACCCTATAGTAAGTTTCCGGACGATCGGTCACGTGAACTTGTGGCCAGATTTTTAATGTCCTGTCGCCTGGAAACAGTGGTGGGGTGGGGTCATGTCCGGAACCAGAATTTTTTTCCTGTAGACCTCGCCTTTGTAATACAACTGTGAGTGTTGAAATGAGTGCTACTTACGGATTTGTCCGTAAAGCATGAGTGCTACTTACGGATTTGTCCGTAAAGCACTCGGAGGAATTTCTTATTACCTTTTAGAGGTGTCGGGTTTCAGTTTCATGCCGATAAGAGTGAAAATGTGTATGGTAATGTCCGTCCGGCCACAGTGAACCAGCACCCACCAGTGCACCATCCCTTTTTATTACTCACTTGTGGATGAACCTCAAACTCCGTTAATCTTTGGTTTCACCTCTTGGTAACCAATTCTGTAGAAAAGCAACTGAGGTAACCACCATGGTTAGTTTGGGAACTGGAACCCAACAGAAAATTGTTTCATGATTCACTTACCATTCATCCTTCATGGTGCACTGCTGGGTGCTTACTTCTGGAAGGGCCTGCTCGGAGGGTATTAGCAAGCCAAAACAAACAAAAAAAACTCGATAAATTTTTTTTAAAAAATAAAAATAAAAATATATATAACAAGGGCCTTGCCATTTCCATTAAAAAGTATCTTAAGGCCAAAGAAGAATTATGGATACTCAAATATTTCACCATGCAAAAAAATTATTAATCTTTCAAAAAAATTCATATAAAAAATAGACCTAATATTATTTTACTTAGGGGCCAAAATCCCTTAAGCTACTATATACTTTATAATGAATCTAAATGCAGTATCCTTGCCTTGGTAGGCAAGGCCAATAAATTCTCAGTGATATCCACTAGGGGGTAGAAAGAAAAAGAAAGTGGTGGTGGGCATTTCATAAAGAAATTGTGGCCAGATTCTCAATGTCCTGGTTCACCCAGCAATAGTCGGCCAGACATGCATATTCAAAAGCCTTGGTTCCAATGGTCCAGAACCAGAAGTTCCATGTAGAACTCACATTTTTAATAAACTTGTAATTCTTGAGAGAGTACAGATTTGTATAAATTTTGATAAATTTTGTCACCGTATTCCAAGCAGGGTTTTTCCACTCCTTCAATTGGGCTCGTGCTCAGCTCCAGCCTCACACAGGCCCTTATTTTGATAAAGCCCATGGGACTCCAGCTTTACCCTAAATCAACCACTTGTAATAGGTCAGCCGTGGTGATGGGGGTTGTGTCCCAAAGGGTGAAAGTTGAGAAGTAGCTAGGCCTATTGCTATTGCTCAACTTAAGATGGAGGATGCTTGCAAGTTGTTATCCTTTGCAATACACTCTCTAAATGCACTAGACAAATCTGAGGAGGTCTTATGATGTAGCCAAAATTGGTGATCATCCACAAAGAGTATTCAACCAAAGACCAGATGAAACAAAATGAAGAATTTAAGAATCCTTTTACCTACTATTTGGCTACCTCCCAAAACTTGTTGTAGAATTTTGGTGGATTTGTTTTAAAAGTTGAAATCTGGCAAAATTTAGTACAATTTTTTTTCACAAAAGCCCTTTGAATGTGTTGAAATCATATGTTTCAAGTCAGAAAAAAGAAGAAGTGAAGATTCACTTAGAAAAAAAGATTGATTCTAAAGGCACTTTATATCCATGAATATGCCTCTTATAAAAAATGAGGATATTACACCTAATTGTAAGTGTAAGATTTTTCCAATTCTTTAGTAAGGCATGAAAACCTTTCACCTCCATAATGACCTTGTCGAACATGTGTAGTGTATTTTCAAGACACTTTACAACGCACAATTTTCTTGTCAGCTTTGGAGCAAATTATCAACAAAAAAAGTTGGTTCTATATTTAATCAACAAAAAAAGATTTGGAATCAATATTATTGGTTTTTGGCAAAACATCATTATTTAGTAAGACCAAAAAAAATTAGACTTTAGCCACGGAGATTTTTTTAAATGTTACTATGACTAATTTTTTTTTGAAAAAAAATTAAAAATAGCAAGATCCCAGTTAAGGTTTAGGGTGAGAGGGGCATCTGAGCATTTCAAAGTTTAGGGCTTGTTTAGTTGTTTCTCTCTACTTCCCTTTTGGTTGAACATAGCAGGAATGTCATATCAATGTCGCAAAGGGCGCCACTTGCTCACGGAAAGCTTAGATGGTGGAAATGTTTGTGAGTTAGGAAGAGGAAGGGAGGAAAGCATCAGTAAATAATTCAAGAGGTCAGGTTCAAGAGGTCAAAGTTGTTAGTTTGACAGGACCCCGACAAGGGGCGTCGAGTGCTCTGGTGTCGGTGACAAAACTCGAACTATCAAAAGATTCAAAGGCAACGTGGGGGAGGGGTTCAGTGAGTCAAGAGGAGGAAAGGCGCCGGACATGACATGACTATCAAAAGATTCAAAGGACGAGGGGGTCAGTGAATCGAGAAGCGGAAGGGTGTTGGGCACGAGTGTTGTCACATTGCATGCCCAAGCACTGTCGTGCTACACGCCCAACGGATGCCATGTTGAGATCTTGATTGAAGAAGGCAAGGGAGGTTAGGGGGACTAGGTTTAATGAGTCAGAAGGAAGAGGGGAAGGTAATAGTTTGGGGTTTAGGATAGTAAGCGCATGTCTCGGAAGTCGTGAGTTCAGGAGGTCGGGCATGAGTGTGTCAATGTGAGGTACACACCACTAGAGCCTCCTACATAACCATCACCAATTGTACTTACCTCCTCTTTATTCTCCTAATGTTTGTTGTCTGTAAGTTCATGTATTGTTGGATCAAACTCCTGTTGAGTATCTAAACCCCAATAAAAAAACGATTAATTGCAAAAAACCTCAAGCATCCAGATAGAAGAAATAATGCCACCATCCACCATCCACCATCCAACCTGTGCATTACTTGTATTCAGTGCCAGATCATATCCTACAGAACATCAGCTAATTGTCCTAAAACTAATGGAATAGTTATACTGTACCAATTGCAATATTTGCACCTTCCATGGTAACCTGCCCTTCATGTTTGATCAATTCACCATCCCTTCCACTATCTTGGTTATTTGAGAATCCTCTGATTAGGACACAACTTGCAACTTTGCAGTAGACTCATGAGTTTCTTACACTTCTGTATTTTGGCTAGAGGTCCAGTCAGAACCATCCCTGCCCTACCCAATATCTGTTTCATGGGAGTCCTTCACCTCAGCACCGACACTGCCATTTGTAGTGGTAGATGATTGATTTTCTTGAGGATTTTTTTCACCTTTCTCCTCACCTTTCTGTTCTTCTAATTTATTTTCCTCCTTCTCCTCCTTTGTCCCTTGAGAGGCCTGAATACCTCCATCCTTTGAACTTAGTTGTGAATCAACATCAAAATTGCCTATTTCATCCTTTTCTTTTGAGAAATCCTGAATAAGTTTCTTTATCTCCATCCATTGCCTTGTGAACTCATCACGCTTGTCTTCCTCTTCTTTGTTGGCTTGAACATTCTCTGAATTAAAATAATATGCATGTTGCTGGGACTCAACATCCTCATTATTGTCCTTTGTTCCTTCTTTACGGCCATCATTCATCTGGTACTCCTCCTTTCTTCCCTAACATCCATCCCTTACATTTTCAATTTCAATTTCCTTCTTGGGCTCATGATTCCCCTGCTCTTGAAAGCTATTCTCAACTTAGTCATCTCCTATGAGTGACTTTCCCCTGGTAGAATCACATCTTTTGAGGTTTGGTCATTATTTTTATCAGAATCCTTACCCAACTTCTTTTCCACCTGCATCCCTTCAGACTCCAATTTCTTATTGTCTGTTTCTGGTTGTTTGCCCAACTCCTGACTGTTTCCTTGTTCTTTGTTGGAAGTTGCGAGGCCCTCCCACTTATTCTCCACCATAGACTTGAGTCATTTGTCCTCAGAATAGTAGTGTTTTCCTACTTCTTTTACTGAATCAGGAGGAAGAGCAGGTGTCACTCCCATTGCTGTTCTTTCAGGTGTTAACGATGAGGTCAACAAAACATGGTTCCTCCTACTCTCTCTTATCCCCTCTGTGATCACTTTCATCAGGGGGCTCTGACACACCTTTACTTGTTCTCTGTTTTTCTCCTCCTTACCAAGCCATTGATAATTACCCATTTGCTTCCCTGTGGCATCAATGCTACTTTTGCCACATGTTTTCCCTTGGGCCCACACTAGAATTAGTAGCATACACTTGAGTTGTTGCTTCAACATCCACCATGCTTATGTCACACTATGTGAGAAGAATGTAGTTTCTTGAGGTGGAGAATCCACAGTAGATGTTGGAAACCACCCCATAGACTGTGAGTTGGAAGGAATCTTTTGCATTGGCCTCAATATTGCAAATGCACCAAGCCTAATGGCTTTTGGTGTAAATGTTAGAAATTGTCTCATGAAATCTCCATGCAAGACTACACTAGATATAACATTCAATGGAGGCATCTGTTTGTTGATATCTGACAATGAAAGCCCAACAAGACTTAACCCTGAACTCTTTGTCATCTATAGCCTGTTCAACTAATGAAACACCCATCTTTCCATGTCACATTGTAGTTGTTGTCCACATGTTCTTCCCTAGGGAGAGCATCTTCTTCAAATTTTACCACATCACATAGAGCAAATGTGAGCATGGTTGGACCTATGTTCAGTGTATCAGATTTAGTACCAACATCCATGCTTGGATGTTGAAGAGTTTCACTTGTATGGTCCTCAACAACCACCCATTCCACATATGCCATGGCTGGCACGGACATCATGAATTTGCATAGATTAAAGTTCTAAGCTGGTTCCTGAACTTCCAGAACTACCTAGGTTGTCTACATCAATGATCAAAATGCTTCAAGGCTTGCAATTCCGCC
>Ga0209208_10008117_pt1 | contig 14084 bp, 14 predicted proteins | sample S1TSphfallax_3_FD_187694 | JGI IMG/M metagenome (GOLD analysis project Ga0209208, IMG submission 187694) | Host-associated microbial communities from peat moss isolated from Minnesota, USA - S1T2_Fd - Sphagnum fallax MG (SPAdes) (version 2) | ecosystem: Host-associated > Plants > Peat moss >...
GTGTTTTTGGTACTTCCACACATTCAAATGTTAATGTTTTCTTTATAAAAACATCAATATATAATTGTGAATCTTCTTGGCACACAACATTGGATGTATGTGAATGTGGCATGTCCCATTAACCCAAGTGCGAACTTTAAAAATTTTAGTTTTGATTTTGTTGAATTATAGTAAAATTTCAAGTTACAAATTTTTCAAATTAAATGCTCAAATTTTATAAAATGTTCAAACTTCACTATTGAAATTCAATTGCATCCATGTTGTCAAGATTTATCCATGTCATTAACTTCACCATATAACCAAATTCATTTGTAATATTCAAAATTTTCATCAATCCAATTTTATCCATGTGACCAATTACACGTGTGGTCAATTTCATACATGAACATAATTGCATCCATTCATAATATAACTCATTTCTATTGAATTTCATTTGAAAAGTTGATTTGATTAATGTGATCACATTTCATCCATTCTTATATAAATGCATTTATGTGGTGGTCAATTTCACCCATGGTCAATTAGTATGTTTCACTATCGGTGTTATTTAATATTATGTTCCATCCATGTCATCAAATTTCATTATTTGACAACATTTATTGAATCTTTATTTGTGATGTCCTACCTTTTATTACCCTATCTTTGTCTACATTTTCCCATTGTGTCCCCATTTTGTTGCCTTTTTCTTTTAACTAGACTTCCTTTACCTATGCCAAAGAGGTTTTTAACGACCCCATCCTATGATGTGTTTTTTCCATATCTATTCAACTTATCTATTTCTTACATGGGAATTAATGTGTTGCTTATTTTAACCATTTCAAACTTTCAAAAGATACATCTCAATTGAAAAATGAAGAATTATAAACATTACAAGCACCTATATATGAAAGGGAGGTTGGTAGGGAAAGACGTAGTTGATCAATGGATCTTGAATCAAATATTTTTTATGTATAACATACTAATGCATGATTTGATACAATGATTGTTGAATGTTGATAAAAAAAGGAAAATCTTGAAATCTAAGCCCAACTTGATTTAACTCATTATTTAAGATATAAAAACTAACCCATTAACATGTGAGACATTAAGACTCATTGAATTGAATTTGGCATGGCATTGATCAAATTTCAAATTTTCATCTATTTTGGATATTCCTTCCATATTATCCTCACATCCTTTCACCTTATTTAACATTTTAATTTAATTGTGTTGTTATTAAAATGAAGAAAACAAACCCATTGTTATGCAATTTTTTGTTTTGAATAAATTTATAGTTTTGTAACAAGGAATTCAAGATCAAGGAAGACAACATGGAAATTTGATTTGCTTTAAAAATAGAGGAAACATATTCAAGGCCCACCAAATATTAATTTCAACACAAGCAATCCATAAGTTAAATGTTAAGCGATGGCAAAAAAAATTTGTTGAAAGAATCCTTACATAATGAAATTCAATGGTAACATTTAACAATTCAATGACACATAAGAAATGTGCTTCAAAGTTAATTATTTCATTCCCATGCACATAAGGTTATGGTGGGTGATGTGCCTCCAAAAGCTTATCACAAGGTATTGTAGTAAACTTTTAAATACATTGCTTAGTGGAAGACTTGAAAACATTAGGCATGTTTTTTAGTTCCTCACAATAGATGGGAAAGCTCTAGGATGAGACTAAGACAAGCTCCTCAAATTGAGTTGATGGACATGTGAAAGTGCATAAACCAAAAATAAATAAATAAAATTCCATCTACCTCCTATTCTTTCACGCCTTTTTACAATTTTAATATTTGTTGGTTTTTTTTCTATGAGGATTATTAAAATCCAATCCATTATTTGAAATGGTGGTATCAAAATCAAATAACGATAAAACATTTTCCACCATTGGCATCCCAATTAGGATTACATTGCCTCTTGCCCCTTTTTCCTCCCTCCCCAAACCCAAATGTCATATCACATCATAGGCATTCTCATGAATTGGATTTTTTTGGTGTCATAACTCATAATTAAAAAACGCAAGGAAATTTTTCATTATCCCTTGATTCATGAGCAATATGTTTGTTGTGTAGTGGTCAACTACTTATGTACTATGAAAAATCATCCCAAGTACTTTCTTTTTATTTATTCCATGCAACAATTAATGATTTTTTGGTATCAAATGTGTGTTAAATTGCGTAACAAAAATGCCATATAAACTAGGAAAAATTTACCTTTTGCAATACTTTTGTATAAGGATATATATTAAAAACCATTCCAATGAATTTGTGAAATCATGGATAGTCAATCCCAAAATGACATTAATCTACACCTAGAATTGCATTAATCAAATGATATAATAACTTTGGTAATTGTTGACCCCATAATAACGGGTCACCAATTTGAAAGCCGATGACTTAATCTTCAATACTATGGCATGATGTTTATATCAAATACCACACAAACAAGGAGCAAAATATTTTAGGATTGATTATTCAAATATTGGATTTTGAAAAGTGAGAAGGATTTGGGGCTCCAATTTTTTTACTTTTCCTAAATTCAAAGTATTAGCTAAATGTGTAGCAATGGATAGGTAGGTAAGTTTGTGATAATAGGAGCCATTACAAGTCTAACCACTTTTAAATAACATGTTTGTAGAATTTCAACTCAATTTAAAATTCAATATTATTCATGTAACCTATGTATTGTGAAGTAATATGCATTAAAAAATGACATATAAATATATGAATAATTTCTATCAACATTTGAGGGTGAAAAAGGGCTAATTTAAATGTATAACCACTATTGAAGTTTTGAGTAAGTCAAATAAAAATTATTGAAATTGAAACCAATTTTTTTTTGGGAGATTTTCGTATTAATGAAAATTGAATAATTATCACACTTTACATGGTTTGGGATCATCATTTGGATTTTTTGTAAAAATAAATTGTACACAATCTACATGTTTATCTTCCATAACCTTTTGAAATAAAATGTAAAGACATATAATAAAATCCAAAATATATAAATAAATGATAAAACTAAAAAATGTAATTCAAACATAAATTTTGTCCAATGGGTGCATCATTACAAATTTACAAGCTTCATGAGTTTGTTTCAAATCTATATGAAATATATTATTTCATAGGTTCGTATTGTGTAAACACGAATGTCATGCATTATTTAAACATGAAAATCGTATGCACAATTTTTGCGTGTAAACAACACAAATATACATACAACATTTATGTTTAAAACAATACAAATAGGCATATGACATTCATGTCTAAACAATGTACACAACATCAATGTTCAAACAACACAAGTAGATGAATGACATATGTGTTTATTCCATATGAACCTATGAAAAATAGATTTTGCATTACTATTATTGTTAAATCGTGACCCATTAAGTTTGTGATGATGTTTTGTCACTTTCCAATGTCAACTCCTTATTCATGTGACAAAATAATGAGTTGGGTGTGGCTCCTATCATTATGGATTTATGCATGCATGACTTATCGATAATAGTAAGGAACTATATGCATTAGTATTACACATTAAATTACCTTGAACAAAAATATTATCGTATATTCTTGGAATCCTTTCAAATTCTATAACCTTTAGAAGTTGGCGTTCAACTATATATAAAATATAACATATATGGGGTGGTAAGGGGCAATTGGTTTGTAAGTGATGGAAGTGAACACATGACCAACCCAACCATTACCACCTAACTTAAAATTGTAAAGGCTAGCATCTTTTGAAAACTTATGGCCAACATGGAAACATGTTTAAGAAAATGGTTAAGAGATAGGACCAAAAGGGGCAACTTCCAAGCCTTCCTTTTATACTTCATGCATTGTTGGCACAAACATGTAAGAAATTCTTAAGTTATTTCTACAACCAATCGAATATTGAATTATTATAAAGAGAAATTTGATTTTTAAAATTTATATACCTTCATTTTTTCATTTGGGTTGATTATAATGTTGTAAAACCATGTGTAAAATTGATTAAGACAAGAGATTACCACATGTGAGATTAATTAGATGAAGTCATGATCTTAGGGGCAAATTGACATTAAAAAAACTCCCAAAAATTAAAAAGTTTTTTTCAAATTTAAATAAATCCATTAGAAATATCCATTGGTTGAAACATTAAACAAAATTCATGTAACATTTCAATTCACTCAAAAAATGACCTTGAGAAAAAAAAAACATGGATCCAAAATCCCCAATACATTAATATCTTTAAAACATTTAAATATGATGGATTTGTATACTTAATTTATCCAAAAAAAAGTTAGAAAATAAATAGTAGGTAGTACTTGGCACTAAAAGAAAAAAACATAACCAATAACTTTTGAAACTACAAATGAATAATCAAAAGATTGCATAAACACAAAAAAATACACATACACTGTCCTTCTTATTAAAAAAACAACAAATATCAAAATGGTAAGGAGACTTGAAAATATGCATAAAAAAATAGGAGGTGGAAAGAAAAAGTCTAGGTTCAAAAGATTCATAGGGATGTTTGCCAACAAATCAAATTAACTATTATGTAAGTTTAAAAGTAGGTATGACTAACACAAACAAACACAACTATTTTAATTTCATTAATGATGGCACATTGGAGTTATTTTAGGGAGAGTAGCTTTAGGTTTTGTTAGGGGTCTTGTGTTAGTGGTGGTTGTTTACTACTACTTACTCAATTGCACACCAACAAAATCTTCCAAAAATATGAATTCTTGATGTAACTTATCACTATTGATAAGTTATCACCTTCATTCAACAACACATAAATAAGCAATCCCCAAGATTGGTAACTAGTGTTTGTTTACCAATTCAAGCAAAGGTCATGGGAAGAGAAGAAGAGGGAAAATTAATGTAGGTCATGAAAGACATGGCAATTGGGATCACAACAAGGTTATTACATTCATTTGGAGTAAGCATGTTGAATAGACATAATAAAAGGAACATGTGAATCCTTTAAGCTCACGTGATGTTTATTATTTAACATTCGAATAAGGTTGCAAAGGAACTACAAAATATTATTAATACCAATATGGAACGCAATAGCATATTAGAAGAACTTGAACTCAAAATGCCACCATACATTGAGCTAGAATGTAATTATTATAGAATGTGTGACATTTATATAATTTCCCTAGTTAGTTCAACAAAGAATATTATGATGCAATTGTTGTAACATTGCACCAAATTCACATGCAAGATGTCCAAGCTAGGAAATAATGGTTATACTGAATTAGATCATAACAATTTAGCCCAACCACAACAAAATCTCATGAAATGTAATGTAATGTATGCATGTATGTATGCTAAATGTAATATGCAATAGGACATCACTATGTCAAGTGAGAAGCAAATGTGCATATTTGTTTTGAGTAGCAACTATTGGAAAAGCAAAAATGTTTTCTACAACAAATCATTCATCTACATAAATCTTAGTTATACAAAGCTCCTATTATAGCGTGGTCAATGCACATTGGTGACCGACTTGTGTGAAACCATGAACCATGATAACAATGGATCATCTAGTAATACCATATCCCCATGTGTGAACTTACTATTATTTTTGTAATTATGGATTTATCATTTTATGGTTATATTACATTGACAAACTATTTGCTTAAAACCATAAATAATAATAATAATAATAATAATAATAATAATAAATCATCTAACTATGTGATATCACCAAGCATGAATGTATTATTGTTTGTGGAATGATGGATTTATCATTTTAATTTTCAAACCTAACACATAAAATATGCATATTTTACATCTAATTTCTACGGCAATATGAGGCTTTTTCCTTATCTTTTGATCTAATGATTTGGGAAATTATTATAAACAAATTCTTCAAATCCTTTTAGTTAGAAGTTTTACATTTTATAAACATTAGTAATGTCATATTATTTGAAATTTCAATCATACGAGGGTTTTAAATAGACCAACCCATCCAACAATTTGGAACCAAATAGGAGTTCTTAGGCCCTTGGGGGGAAGAAGAAAGGGCAACCACGTATGGAAAACGTCATAGATGGCCGATTCTACTTTCCAGAACCTGCTTCTAGGTCTCTTGAATTAGGGTTTCCGAATTTAGGTCTGCAGAGCGCCGGAAATTAGGGTTTTGGCGACCGCTGCTGCTGGCTGGCCCCCTCCAACACTGCTGCCTGTTGCAAAGTTCGGTCTTTTCGCAGCGAGCTAGCAGGTGCAGAGCCGCCTTCCTTTCTCGTCTGCACACCCGACTTTGCTCTTCCTCCCTTGCGTAGCGGAATCTCTCTTTGTGCAATTCGTGAGAGATTCGTTAGGTATGCCTGGTCTAGGAAACGTGGAGCTCGGCCAAGCGGTGGCCATGTCGCAGCTTGAAGGTACCAAAAAGACAAAGAAGGTCAAATCCGTGGAGGGTGCTGCTGGTGGTTCATCACCAGTCGTTGCCTCTCCGGCCGCTTTGGAACCGGAGAAGAAAAAGAAATCGAAGGAGAAAAAAAAAGAACAGGCGGCGGCTGGATCCAAAGATGGAGTGTCTGAGCAGCTGCCTAAGGCTTCGTCGCAGCAGCAGCAGAAGAAGAAGAGGGCTAAACATGGGGAGGAAGATGTGGCCGCCGAAGAGGTTTTGCCCAGTGCTAAGAAGCTAAAGACTGGTAAGGTGCTCGAGAATGGACTAGTTAAGGAGAACGGACTTCCGGCGGCTGTGGCGGAAGCTTTCAACCCTATGGCAGTGTCGAATTTTGGAATCTCGGACGTACTGAGAGAGAAGCTCAAGTCCAAGGGTATCGAGTCGCTGTTCCCAATCCAAGCGCAGACTTTTGATGCTGTGTTCAGTGGAAATGATCTGGTGGGCAGAGCTCGCACCGGACAGGTATGTATGCATGCCTTGGTGTTTCTCATCAATCCCTCAAATGAATGCTATCTTTCTGTTTTTCTCATGCTTCAATCTTGCTAATTCTTCCACGTTTTAGCAAAATTCCATGAAGAGTCAGTGAGCACCTTCGTTTGGTCATGTGCTTACGCCAAAGTGTTTAGCATTGTTATTGTGTGGGTTGTCTTATCGAAATCTGACAAGGGTTCTTACTTTGTTGCTCCATACACAGGGAAAGACTTTGGCATTTGTGTTACCTATCTTAGAATCCTTGACCAAGACTGGACAAGCTCAGAGGCAGCAAAGAGGACGAGCACCGAGTGTCATAGTGTTGGCTCCTACCCGAGAGCTTGCGAAACAAGTAAAAGCCCAATGTTTTATGACCTCCCTTTTTTCATGTTTTGCAGAGCTCCAAAATTCAATTCTGCAGTGAAACTGTAAGCTAAAGGTTGTGTATGTGTTCTTGTTGTTGGTGGGGGTTGCTGCAGGTACATGCAGATTTTGAGTTTTATGGAAATGCAGTTGGTTTGAGCACAGTATGTGTGTACGGAGGAGCCCCATATGGAGGACAGGAGAATGCTATGCGCAAGGGTGTGGATATTGTTGTTGGCACTCCTGGACGTGTAAAGGTAACAGATAGAGGCTCCATGCATCTTTTCATCATCTATTTCTCTGTTTGCCAATTGCATGGATAACTTCTTTTGAAATTTAGTTCTTTGGATTCGTGGTTTTCTTGTGGATCTATAGGGAAATTGAGAGCTTCTCTAGTTGTGGAGTGCAAGGTCCATAACTCATGATGTTGACTGTTCATCCATTGCCTTTTGTGAACAGGATTTCTTTGAGAGGGGAACTCTGAATGTGAAAACATTAAAGTTTCGGGTACTGGATGAAGCTGATGAGATGCTTAACATGGGTTTTGTGGATGATGTGGAGTTAATTCTGGGTATGGTTGCCCATAATGGAGTTGCACTCATTCATGTTTTGTTATATATTTCCCTCAAGTTTTATACTCCAACATTGAGACTGCATTTCCTGTTGATAATGTTTATGGGTTTGTTTATTGATAAGGTTTTCTGTTTCTTGGCAAGAACAGGGGGAGTAGATGATGTAACACAAGTACAAACTCTCCTGTTTAGTGCAACCATGCCTGATTGGGTGAAAAAAGTATGTTTTCCTTCTTTCATGCTGTTGTATCAGTCTGCGGATTTTGTGTTCTCAGTTGTGTATAATGGTTATTCAGTTCACAGTTCACCTTTACTAAGGGATCAGCTGGGGCAAAGTGTTGAGGATCTTTCACTGTTAGGTGTTTGAAAGCTGGGAGGTGACTTTATACATCTTTTTTTTGGCAAACAGATTGCAGCGAAGTTTTTGAAGCCAAGTAGAATCACTGTTGATCTTGTTGGTGATGAGAAAATGAAGGCAAGTGCAAATGTGAAGCATTTGTTACTGCCTGGTCACTATACAATGCGAACTCAACTTGTAGCTGATGTTATTAGCTGTTATGGCAGGTTGGCCCTCCCTGCTCCTTTTCCCTCCTCTAGCCAATTTCCAAAATTGAAATGGTTAGGCTCAATAGTCATTAATTCTGTTTCTCCTGATTTTGAGTACATATGAATTTTAGATCAAAATCACTAATATCACTTTGATATGCCTTTGAAATAAGCAAGTATCAAGTTTCCTGATCCATTTTGGATGGTGGGTGCAGTGGTGGCCGCTGCATTGTGTTCACAGAAACTAAGAATGATGCCACAGAGCTTGCAGGGGCTTTGAAACTTGGTACTGCTAGAGCTTTGCATGGAGATATACCCCAAAATCAACGCGAAGTAAGTCTTTTTCTCATGGTGCAGCTGCATGTCAAGTGGTTTTCAGTTCATCTCCTTCTCCGCCTCTAAGACTCGTGCAGTAAGCAGGGAATAGAAGTTTCTGTTTAATGTTGGTATTTCGGAATTTTTGTTCAATAAAGTGGTCTTTTAGATTTTTGTTGTTGGATAGTGTAGGAGGATAAGAGAATTTGGGTACTTGCCATGCTACTCCATTTGGACTGGTGTCTTCATGTGATTTACAGTTTGTTTGAACCACCTTCAATGTGTCAGAGAGATGCTTTAGCTTCTTCTGTCCAATTTTCTGATCAGGTGCATTGTATACTTGTACAGGTGACATTGGCTGCTTTCCGATCTGCGAAATTCCACACTCTTGTTGCAACAGATGTGGCTGCCAGAGGCCTGGACATTAATGATGTCCAAGTTGTGATTCAGGTACTAGGACACCTACACAGAGAGGATGAGTCTGAAAGTTTGCAGATGTGAAGGGAATATCAGCTATCTGACAAGTAAATTGTGCTTCCATTGTGAATTGTGGGTTTGGATGATGATAGTGTTCCTTGCAACTTTTGTTTGCAGTGTGAGCCTCCACGGGATGCTGAGACATATATACATCGATCTGGTCGGACTGGTCGAGCTGGTAAACTATCATCATACTTAATTACAGCATTGCAACTGTATGGTCCAATGATGCAATGCTACTCATCATTGTCATGTTTGTTTTGATTTGGCTGGAATTGACAAATGGCTACTGTCAAAGTGTTTTTGTGAAGTTTTATCTGTGATTGTACATTGATGTTATTAACAGCATTGCAACTGTGTATGGTTAGTCATAGCAATGCACAAATTAGTTGTGTATTGGGTTTTGACTGTTGTTATGGATTGTATCTGCAGGAAACACGGGGATTTCAGTGATGCTTTATGATAGGAAGAAAGAGTACATGATACCACAGATTGAGAGGAAGGCGGGTTTTAAGTTTGAACGCATTGCCCCTCCTCAACCAGCTGATATAGCTAAAGCTTCTGCTGAGACTGCTACTGGTGGTGTTCTAGAGGTTGCTGACAGGTACTGATAAACTCGTTTTTGGATATGGATAATCACTCATTTATTGAGTTTTGAATGTGTCGGAAGACAAGGCACACCAACTTTGTGTCCAGTTGGAAGATGCACTGATCAGGGCTTTTCTTTTTCTTTTTTTGATATTTTAATTAGGAAAATTAGTCAGATTTACATTGAAAAACAAAAAATTCCAAAATTTTCCAATTTCTTTGTCAAAAAATGGTGAAGTATTACCAGACAAAAAAACACTGGTGCCAATTATGTTTTTTGGGTCTTGCAGTGTGGTGCCTCTGTTTAGGCCAGCAGCACAGGAGCTTGTTAAAACCACTGGCCTTCCAGTAATTGACCTTCTTGCAAAAGCTCTTGCAAAAATATCTGTAAGTGTATCTGCTCTCTTTTCTTGGAACTAGTAGCTGGGTGTGTCACACTGATCTTTCTTTGTCTGTATTATTTCCTTTTTCAATCTTTGTATATTTGTGCACAGCACTAAGCCTCAAAGGTGAAACATTTGAACAGGGCCAAACTGAGATAAAGAGAAGGTCCTTGCTGTCATCACATGATGATGCAACAACACTGATTCTCAAGTCTGGAACATCGATGTATTCCCCAGGGTATGTGCATAATGGTTCTTTTTATGCAAAGAGTATCTTCATTCATCCACCAATGCACTGCTTTTCTCATTATCTGTTTTTTCTTTGAAAGACATAACACTGGTCATACAAAATTTGCATACCCTTTCTGCTGTGTGGTTGCCCCCTAAGTGGTTGCCTCTTGAGTGCTAGCCAACATCATGAGAGTGGCTCTTCCTGTTGCTTCTGGAAATGCAATGGAAGCTCTGGATGTAGATGTTTGTTTCCAAAAATTTTGGTGAATTATTGTATCCTTGTGGAAACCCCACAGTCAAGACACTGACAAAAATCAGTGGGGAGTCATGGCAGTTGGTCACTGCTATTCCTGATGAAGGTGATGCTCATAACACTCAGAGTGTTATGACCACACTTATCTGGTTGTTTTGTCTGCATAGTGTTGCAGAGTTTCCTCTGCAGTTTCATAGATATACGGGGTTGCTATCACTGCTGTATGTGAATGCTGTACTCATGGCAAAGATCCTCAGATATGAAGTGTATTTCTCCTTTATTGCAGGTCTGCCTTCAATTACCTTCGTGAGTTTTTGTCAGAAGAGGTGATCAATGAAGTGCGGCGCATGACCCTCACAGTTGATTCCATGAGTGCTGTGTTTGATGTACCTTCCAGACTCGAGAAGCAGTTCACAGCTGGTAATTCTTGTTTCCAGTCACAACAGGTTGAAGTTTTGATTGTTTCTGTCACAGTGTTTGAACTCCTGATCTGAGATTCAAACAATTTGTTTTGTGCATCTGAAACAGAACATGATGGTGGTCGGTTCACAATAGAAGTTGCAGAGACTCTTCCGCAGCTACAAGTCAAAGTAGATCGTGGTGGTGAAGACCGAAGGTATGCAATCTACACTTAGAAAAATATGCACCAGTTCAGAAAACAGATGTGGACATTTGATTCCTGTTTGGTTCTAATCTTTTTCTGTGACACCACAAACTTAATCATGTAACTTTCACATATGCATGAGTGCAGGAGTAGCTTTGGGGGTAGAGGAGCTGGTGGTGGAGGCTATGGGAACAGGAACAGCAGTGGGGGTTATGGGGGTGGTGGCCGAGGTGGTCGTGGTGGGGGTAACCGCTTTGGTCGTCGCTAATTCGTTGTGCTATTTCCAGCCCATATGGATGTATCATCCTATAGCTGAGTTAACTTGGTGACAAGTCCATTATGACACTACCCTGATGTACAGGGTTTCTTTGTCCTTCCATTGGAGACCCTGCTAGAACAGCAAAGTTACCATTTGGAAATATATATTTGATTGTCACTGGAAATGATGGCAGCACAACCAAAGACATCAGGGCTGGCAGGGCTGGCAGGGTGGTTGTACAGCGCATCTCCGGTAGCTCTGGCAGCTACAGTTTTGTAGCACTAAATCCCTCTACTGTGCTTAGTGGGTCCATTTTTTATATCATGGTCTTTTGAATAAAGCATGAGCCCTCATTCATAACAAAGCAGCCAGAGGATTAGGCTGGAACTGAAAGCTACAGGCAAGGGTTTCAGTTCAAAGAGCAATGATAGGGAATGGTGTGATGCACAATGCTGTCCTTGACTTCTGACTGATACTTCATTTTGTCCAGACTGAAATGCATGGTGGGTCACTTACTGTCTCCAATTTCCTACATACTTTGATTCAGTTTTTATGGGGATTGATGACTATTGGAGGTGAATTTTGTTGTCTTAAATTCTTTTCACAAATCCTTTCTTTCTTAAAGAACAAGTCACAAAAAAAGGAGTTAAAACAAATTATCAGAGATCGCCACAATTGCTTACAATATCAAAGGCAATCGTACTTATTTTCTACTTTCATGTTGAATGTTGCCAAATTTGGCTAAATGTCTTTATGCATTGCCAATTGAGCAACATCATGAAACTGAGAAAATTAATTTAATGGGGATAGATCCTTTGGGAAACGTTATACCTTTAGGGATTGGAACCATGGTTTAAAAAAAAAAAAAATTTCTAAGTAGGGTGGATGGTTACAATGTTCCTTTGGTGGTATGCCTAGATGGAATATTTGCTTTTGGACTGCACAAATTTTATTTAGCTCTAGAAGTGGCTAAGTGAAATTCTTGTTGGTTATGAAGTCCTAGTGAGATCCCCATGAGTGTTTTAGGCTCATGAGTCTACCATTTTTTTCATGTGGCTTTACATGTGGCTACTCGATATGATGTAAACTAGGGACACGTGCTTGAAACACATTAGCTTTAGTGGCTATTGAATAGTATGAAAAATAAATATGAAAATGGTCAGTTTTCAAAGCAAAATCCAATTGTGAACCAAAATTTCCCTCTAACAAAATCAAAAAATTAATTCATTTGAATTGTACTTGTTGACCATTGTTGCATATTACACAAGCTAATGTGTACCTATTACACAAGCCAAGTGTGTGAGTACAATTCAAATTTGTATAGTTTTTGAATCACCAATGAACTAAATCCTAAACACATGACAGATAGAGAATATATGCATGAACATAGCAAAACATAGGACTAATAGATTCAAAGATGAATCAAACATTGATTTGCTTTCACCATTGCATGCAAGATACCATTGTGTATTTATGCCTTCAATGTTGTTACAAAATTGTACCAAGCTGAAAACAACAATATAAACATATCAAATGCAAGCTTTCAAAATACATAAGAGCAATTAGAACTTCAATTGAACCTTTCTAACAAGTAAAGATTTGAAACACATTCTCATTGTAACCCATGAAAAATTATTGCAAATTCAAAGAAGGATGGGATGATTCTATGATAGATCAAAGTTTAACCATATTGCAAGGGTCATTTAATTGGTGACATGTAATTTATGTAATGGAAAAGATCAATGATTGATATTGCGAAAGATTTTTATGATTCTAAATTGCTTCATAGATGTCGTCCACTAGACATGTGCATCAAGTTTGTTAGTGAATTTTAACGTAATGTCAAAACTAATAAGATCAAGGTAAATATGATAAATTAATCACCGCATTCAATAAACCATGAGAGGCAATCATGACCATCGGTAATGGATGATGATCCCACATACCTTGATCAAAGTCTAAACAAGTAGACATTATCCCTTCTTCCACAATCACCTTGGGGAAGGTTCACAATAAAATGACTTGCTACATGTGTAATCAATGTTTTTAAAAAAATAGTTGGGTGTGGGTCATTTTATTGTGAACTTACCCTTGGGTGGTATTCAAAACATCGGTCACATACTCCTTTTCATTGACCTCTACTTCACCTCCACTAATTTATAAACTTATAATTAATAAAACAATGTACATGAGAACCAATGGAAATTAAGCATAAAAGTTCCATGTTTCAAAACACATAAATTACTTAAACAATTGAGAAAACCTTTGCAAAGGTTTACAATTTGAGTGTACCTTAAGCACAACAATACCTTTTGAGTGCTTTGCCAAATGTTAATGCAAATTTTCCTTGTTGTATTTAATAAACATTAGTATCCTCTTGTATACACACAACTTCATTAGATCCCAACAATATATCTATGCAAGTGCACAATAATACTTGTCAAAATTTGGATATTAACTTGTGCACAATTAACAAGTGTCAAATTTTAAACATTAATGAAGGTTTGTGAAGATTTAATCATAATTTGAAATAGAGGTTAATTCAAATACACAATGGAATTCTCATTCAAGCTTGGACTTTGACTTGCCAATGTATAAGTAAGCAAGCCTACAATAGAGAA
>Ga0209208_10008118_pt1 | contig 14083 bp, 10 predicted proteins | sample S1TSphfallax_3_FD_187694 | JGI IMG/M metagenome (GOLD analysis project Ga0209208, IMG submission 187694) | Host-associated microbial communities from peat moss isolated from Minnesota, USA - S1T2_Fd - Sphagnum fallax MG (SPAdes) (version 2) | ecosystem: Host-associated > Plants > Peat moss >...
TCCCGGGATTAGACTAGGAAGAGGGACTAGAAGATCAAGCTTGATTTTGCATCCAAAACAAACCACAAAGTGGTTAGTTCACATTCGGGAACACCCTTGGGTGTTGGGACAAGCCACGGGCACTTTGGACTACAAGACTCACCACGGCCCGGATTCGGGGGAAGCCACCACCTTCCCCCATATAGTATTCTCTGCAACGCTCCACGGGGGCTACATCCAAATGGTTATTTTTCCCGGGACTCCCAAGTTGGAGTCCTGGGACTTTGAACGCTCGTAACTCCCGACTGCAGAGTCTAATCGCGACGAGGTCTAAACCAAAGTTGTAGCCCTCGTCAAGATCTTTCCAACGCCATGTCGCACTCTCAATTCGGAGGTCGGGAAGAGGTCGATTCCCGACTTTTAATGGTCGGGAGTCAAATTGGCAGTTTGACTCCCGGCCCTTCTTTTGCCCATAACTTGGGCGACAAATGTCCAAATGGCCAATGCGAGGCCATTTTCAATATCTACGTTTCAAGAACTTTCCAATGACACCAAGAACAACTCAATGCAAGTTGTTTTGGGCCTTGCTGTCGAACTCTAAACATTCGGGAGTCCCAGAGGACTTCAAGTCCCCAACTTTGGGAGTGTTGGGCTTCACCCTCACACTTGGCCAAAGTGGGGTTGCGACATTAACAATACCTATTTTTTCATTTCGGGCAAGTTTTATCACAAGGGAATTGATGGCCTCTTGCAAAGGTGCTTCACATTTGGGGAGCTTCCAACTATTCTAAAGGCTTGCCACAATAGTGTGTGTGGTGGTCATTTTTCAGGTCAATTAATTATTCAAAAGGCCCTTAGGATGGATAATTTTAGCTTACCATTTTTGTTGATGTGAAATTTCATACAAAGCAATTTGATGTTTGCTAAAGTTATGCCTAAAATGATCTTCATTTAAATCTTCCACTAAATCCTTCTCCTTTCTTGGTGCCTTTTGATAAGTGGGGTATAAATTATATTGGGACCATTCATCTAAGCTCTTCAAGAGGAATGTAATACATCATTGTGGTGATCGAATATTTGACCAAATGGGTGAAAGCCAAAGCAATCAAATTTGTTAATGCCAAACAAATTAAAAAATTTATTTATAAAAACATCATTTCACAATTTGGTTGTTTGAAGATCTTGATAAATGATCAAGGTTCTCATCTCTTAAGTGATGCCATTGTTGATTTAACAAAACTTTTCAACATTAACCATCAAAATACCACTCCATACCACCCCCAAACCAATCGTTTAACCAAAAGAGTGAATCAAACTCTAATACGCATTTTACACAAGATCGTGATGGATTCAAAACGAGATTGGGATCACAACTTGACCGTTGCCTTATGGGCATATATAACCACTTACAAGGTATCCACCCGTACCACCCCATTTTCATTAGCATTTGGTGTAAAAGCCATTTTACTAGTGGAGTTTGAAGTTCCATCCTTGAGGATTGCCATTTATAAATGGTTGGACAATCACTAAAAGATAGCTTGGAGAGGCTTGAAGGCCTAAGTGAGGTTCCAAGATTAGTGGCCCAACATGTGGAAACAGTTCAAAGGTAAAAGAAAGTTTATTTTGACAAGAAGGTTAAAAAAAAGACCTTGAGTGTGGGCATGTGGGTCATGGTGCAAGATGCCAAGAGGTTGGAATTTCTGGGCAAGTTTGATGCCTTATGGACTAGTCTTTATATCATAAGGAGGTATTCCTAAACAAATCAATTCAATTCAAGAACCTTGATGATTTAAAGTCCCCTACCCATACCAATGGTGGTCGATGTAAAGAATACAAAGTATGACAAAATTGAAAGAAATTTATGGTAGTTATTTCTTTAAATCCATGCATTGTTTGTGAATCAGAATCTTCGAAACTTTTTCTCCTATGCCAAGTGAATGCAATGAGGATTTAGGTTCAAAGCAAGGGCAACAAACTACATTTTTCAAGTTGTTTGAATATAAAAATGTTCGTCTCTAATGTTGTGATTGTTATTTAGTGGTGGGTGGGGTAGTAGTAATGTTAAGTTGAAAGCAAGGTCACTAAGCATAATTCCTTGGAATTAGAGAAGTTACCTTTTAATCTGGGTAAAGATCATTTAGATTTTCATTGTTTAATTTACATTTGTCCTTCCTATATCCTTTTATCGTTCTTTAGTAGTCCAAATCCACTCTGACAAAAAAGGAAGGCGAATTTAAAATATTTTTCACCTTTAGGTCCAAACTCGCTCCATCAAAGGAGGACAAGGAGTTTCCAACCTTTTGAACCTATCTTCTTATTACTCCAAACTTGTTCCATCAAAGGAGGAAGGATGGATTTGGAATTTATTGGTTACAAGTCTAAGCTAATTCCATTTGGGGTAAACATGGGGTTCTTTGATTGTGGCAATGATGCAAGTATGTGTTTTCATGCGTAACCAAAGATTTTATGTTCGTTCTATTTTACTAAATAGCCCTAGATGGTCACCACGTGTGAACCCTACCAACACATCCATGCACAATAGTTTCAATTTTCAAGAATTGCATCAAGGGTATTGGGGTGTGATAAAATTATTAGAGGTTTTTAGCAATTTCAAATAAGAATGAAGAATGATGGGTGCACGTGGTCACATGGGGGGTTGTTTTTGTTTTGGAATTTGATATTGGACGAATGAGGTGTAGGGTTTTTTTTATATATATATAAAAGCTAGTAATCATAATTTTAGACCTTTAATTGCATGATTAGGGGTGAGAAGTCTTTAGATGGTTGGGATTATAAGCAAACAATAAAATTCATAATGTTCAAAAAAAGAATTGGCCTTGCTATAATAGTTAGTGGATATTTGTGCGAGCAAAGATGATTCGAAATTCTTGAAACAATTGAAGGTGCATCAATGAAAGGTCCAATGGAGATACAGTAATCTTCAAACATTATAAGCATGCTAGATTAATTTGAAACAAGATAACAATTAAAATAAATAGTGTAGTAGGGTGGTAATTCCAACATGGATTTCACAATGAATGAAGTTTTCATTCAAGTTATGGATAAGCTCAAGGGGGAGCTGCAAGTACATGTTGAATCTTAAGCTATGCCATAGTGGTAATTCATGATTGCAAAAATTTTAGGATGTGTCACATGATGTGAACTAAATAATTTGCCTTGTTATTAGGAAAAAGTCAATGAAATAGACCATGTAACCAATGATAGTGTCTAATGCCAAGGATTGAAAACCATGTAAAATTGAAGTATCTTCAATTTCAAAAAAACCTTTGCAAATAATTTGAGGTTCATCATTAAAAATGGGGCCGACTTTCAAGAAAATCTTTAAGGTATGAAAATTTGGAAAAACTCGATAATACCAAGTTCGAGGGGGTTTCACTTTGAAATGAAGATGCATTTTTCACGATTCAAAATTTTCATCATAAAGGTGTTGGATCAATGTCAAATTTAAAGATGATTCTCGAGGTGGTTCTTCATTCACTTGTGCATCTTGAAGCCCATAAAACATGGTCATGCACAATGCCACGAATTCAAGGAAATGAAACAATCTTCAATCAAAATCAAATTAGCGATGAATATGTGGAAAATTTTGTACATAGAAATGCGTGCTTGCAAATTTATACATCAAGGAAATAAAAGGAAAGATGAAAAATGACAGTGTAGAACCATGGTAAAATAAAAACCTAAAATCAATGGAAATGTTTTTTTAAATAATTTTTTTTTTGGGTGAAAAGTGAGAGGTGAAAATGACATTTCTCCTTCTTCCAAAAGCAACCAAACATTGTTTCGTTTGTGTCCACATGAATTGCTTAGGGTTTAGAATTTTAATACCTACCTTTACACATAATTTAAGGAGATTCCCAACTTTCAATTGTTTGGAGTCAAATTGACACTTTGATTCCTAACCCTTCTTTCGGCCATAACTTGTGTTATAAGTACTCAAATGGATTATGCAAGCCCATTTTAAACATTTATGTCTTAGGAGTTTTCCAATGGTATAAAGAATTTTTCACTCTATTGAGTTTTGACCTTTCAAATCATTTTTAAAAAATTTAAGATTCCATAAGGACTCAACTCCAAAGTGGGAGTCCACTTGGGAATGTGTGGGCTCATTCCTTCACACTTTTTTACACTCCCAAGGGTGTGAATGTGATTCCCAGGTTGTATTCTTGGCCTGCACCTTTCTGTGCCCCTTGGCTTGGTCGCGAGCCCAAGGCTAGGGTTGTGACAATGATTTTTTTTACAACATGTTCTTCATCACTTTCTTGTTAGTAATAACATGAAAGGATCAAGAGTTAAACTAGCTGTTGCTATATAGTTTATAGGGAATGTCTAGATTATATCTTGTTTAAATACATTGATTTTGGAAAATGACTACATGATTTGTGGTGAATGTTGAGGCTATAGTTGTACATTCACTAGTTGCATCTAGGATTAAATTCTTCCTGCAAGATTGGGATATGTATTGGAGTTATGTGATTTGTAGCTTTTGATTGCCATAAATAATAAAATTATTTGAAGTTGATGGGTATTCGAAATATATTGTTTTCATAGCCTAACCCATGTCTTAAGAACATTGTTATTGTCATGTCCTAACCCATGTCCTGAACATGTCCTAATGACATGTCAAAGCTTTCATCCATCCCCTTCATTTGTCCATTTGACATCCCATGTGCATGTCCAGTAAAAATCATGCAAGTCCATTAAACATCAATATGGATGTCAAATATACATAAACAAGTCCATTTGACATCCATGTGAATGTCAAATGGACATCACATGAATCCATTCAACATCAACATGGATGTCAAATGGACTTACCAAATGGACTTGTCATATACGTCCATTTGACATCCATGTTGGTGTCGAATGGACATTTCATAAGCATGTCAAATGGGCAAAGCTTAATGCATTCGACATGAATAATTCATGTCGTTTGAGCAAATGTGCTCTTGACATCACAGATATGACATTTCATGAGTTTTCAAATGAGAACCATGTCCTAATGACATTTGCATGTCATATGAAATGTCATCTGGACACCCCTTTTGTATCTGTGTAATCCCTCTCAAACCCTATGCTCTGAAAAAGGAACATTTATAAACAAAGTGAAAAAACTAAAAGAAAACATATGGAAGCATACTCATGAAAACCAAAAGAATGGATGAAAATGCAAACCAAAATTCTCCTGCAAAAACCGCCGCTGAGCTGAGGGACTGCTACTGTACTACAGCTCTGCAAACCAAATGGGGCTGTTTCAGAAGGGTAGCTGCGCTTCCTCTACTGCCAGCAGTAGGAGTAACCGTCCTAGCTCCTTACCCCACTTGAACCCCATTGTCATACTCTTCGAAGGTTATACTTCATCCAAAGTACAATGCCTGACCAGTGTCTCATACAAGTCATCGTTCTGGTACCCCCATCCAGATACCTCAGTCCTGTCAGCGTATTTAAAGCTCCTTAAAGCTCCTTTAACGTGTATGCAAGGCTGCTAAAATACATGTACCGTGACTTTTGTAATGCTCCATCACTGGAACTTGTGGTGCCAGCGTACGACAGGAAGGAAGCACAGACGGCAGAACAAAAGTCAAAGTATTTCAAAACTGTGGTCTCCTCTGCACGAGAAACCCACGACAGGAGTACAGAAGCAAGAAAATGGGAAGGCCTGGTCACAATTAGCAAGATCTTTTGGACCTCAACTTAATCAAGCCTTTATATAAAATGGGCACTGTCATCTCATTTTGTAGTATGTTTTCAACCCCTCTCTCTCTCCCCCATCATGGGTTCCTGAAAGCATGTCCTTATCCGGTGCCTGTAAGCTGCCCGAATGGTGACACCACGCCATGAAATTAGTATGGGAACAACATCAGAACTACATCAGAACAAGAAGGGAACAACTTGGGAATGTCATGTGGACATGTTTGGAACATCACAATAAAGTCATGGCAACCTCACTAGAACATGGGAACATCATGGGAATGTGAAAGCTAAATATGAGAACAACGTCTTTTGTAAATACATACTCTTCTACCCTGGAAGATTATGGAATACACTGTTCCACCCCGGAAGACTATATGTGCAAGGGACTACGCTAGCAATTTCACTCTGCAGAGCTTCTAATAAGAATACCTATGGCGGTGATCTTGATTGTAACACTAAACATAATCGAGTCTCGACTGGTCCAGTCAGACCGGGTGGGGTTCGTGACCGACCCAGCTCCAGGGATTTTTTCTTGACTTTGATCTCCAGAGATAATATATTCATGGCATGAGATGGTGACAAAACTTTAATGCTCAAGTCAATGGCATGGGTCCAGCAGCTGTTGGATCAATTTGTTGAATGTCTTCTGCGAAGCTGTGAAGTGCAAGACGAAATCAGCTCCAAGCTGAGAGTCTCGTTAGCCCACGTGTCAACGCTGTTGGGAGCTTCTTAAAATGCGGGAAATATACCGTCCGGTTATCAGAATGGGTGTGTGGCCTCCTTATTTTCCGGTTCTCACAACATTCAAAGAACCGGATTCGGCATATGACAGCGATTCTCAAAAAATATGAAAATGTCAAAGAACTAGCCAGCGGTCTTTCATAAAAACCATTGGTTTTCTTAGGGTTTGAAATGACCAGAAGGGGTAGTTCCGGTGGTTCTTTGGTTCTCAATTTTATTCAAAGAACTGCACAACACCTGTCTCGACCGGTATAAAGGCCAGACGAAGCAGCAGGTAGCTTTCAAGTGCTTCAAACATCACAATAGCTTGTTCTCTCGAGTCCAATATCGCAGAGCCGTTCCTTCATGAGCTAGCTAGCAGTTGATGCAGAAGTCGGAGTGACAACTGCCCACTACAGCTGCACAACTGAATAATACTACTGGCTAGTACTAGTGGACCTGTGCTTGTTTCCAAGTTCGATTTCTGAACTCTGATCACCGAGAGTACTGCAAGAGTTCTTGACTCAGCTCATGTGCGGCAGATCATCATGGGGAAGACGTACTTGATTAAACTTCCAGTGACCTTGTTGCTGATCGCTGCGTCGTTGGTGTTGCTGGCGCCAGCTTGTCTGATCGAAGCCGGGTTGGTGAACAATTTCTACGCGACTCACGGGTGCCCGAAAGCGGAGCGCATCGTAAAATCCGCAGTAACCACTGCAATCAAGCAAAACAATGCCAATGCCCCTGGCCTCTTGAGGATGTTTTTCAGCGACTGCATTGTTAACGTAAGTGAAGGAATCTGAAGAAATTTGATATTCAAGTCGGTGCTGTTGCTACTTCCTCTCTATTGCCATATCGTTCTGATCAGGTCGCACTTGACAAGGACATGCTTTCAGAATGTAATTTTTGCTAACTGCTGCTGTTGTAACTTTAATCCAGATTCAGAGAAGTTCTAACATTCGCAAATTTTACTTCTGGTGCCGATAAATTTATGAGGCTGCAGGGTTGCGACGGATCAGTTCTCATTGACTCCCCATCGGAGAAAGATGCTATACCCAACCAGTACCTTCATGGCTTCGACGTTATAGATATGGCAAAGGCCCAAGTAGAGGAAGCTTGCCCCGGGATCGTGTCATGTGCAGACATTCTGGCATTAGCCGCCGAAACAAGCGTGGAGAGTGTATGTCCTCTTGCCAACTTTGATAGATTCTATATGGATTCTCAACGGCTGTCAAGGATCGATCTATATGAGAAGCACATATTGAGACTTAGCAGGACCTAGTCCTGGTGCATACAGCTCTCGTGTTTATCAAAATTGTACGGTTTGTAAGGAAACATCTTCATGATGATCCACACTGCAAAACCCACATAAGATTCTGGATAATTCGATGAACCAGAAACTGCATACTTGCCATGATAATCTGACCATATGTGTAATTATAGCTGACAATTTTTTCCTGTTGACGTGCTTATAATATTGCTGCAGACCTCTGGAGGAAAAGTCGCATGGGAGGTGCCGACAGGCCGGAGAGATGGTCTGGTTTCCAGCGCCAAAGCTGCAAACGGAGCCATTCCCCGACCTACTGATACTTTGGCAACGCTCAAATCTAAGTTTGCCGCACGTGGTCTTTCGGTAGAGCAAATGGTGGCGCTCTCAGGTACTTGAAAAGAACTGATGATGTATACAAAAGAATCATACAACATGCACATATTCCACAGAGCTCGTCATGAATTGTTCTGCTTCATATTCATTCACCTGCCGGTTAGAACCTAGAGTGGCTTCACCCATACTCGGCATTTGGCCCTTCAACAATATTTCTCGCATCCAAGTTATCTACTGATTCAAAGCCTCACCTATAAACATGAATGCGTGGGATAGTAAAAAGTCAGAACCTACTAATAACAAATCACCTAGACCAATCAATATATCTATGCAATCAAGGGTAGGTGTTAAACTGTGCTGTTGCTTTTGCCAACCTGAGCATATTGAGCCAAAATGTTGAGTCATAGTCATTTTACTGAGCTTGATGACAAAAAAAATTCTGATCTTAATCGAAAGCATATTGTGCAGTATGTTGGTGGAGATGCTCTTAGCATCCATGTTGAAAAAATCTCATGCTAATTATGAAGCTCATAGTTCGATGAAAGCTCTGAATGGAACCATATTGTTACGTGATTCGAAAACCGATTTGCTACTGTACTTCTGCTGCAGGTGCGCACACAATTGGACAAGCACATTGCAGTTCGTTTTGGAACCGTTTGCAACCCTTTTATGATCCAACTCTGGATGCAGAATTTGCTCGGTTACTGCTATATCAGTGCCCCCAGGGAAGCAGTACCAACGCTACGGAGGACCTGGATGGCTCGCCGACAATGTTCGACACAGCCTACTTCGAGAATTTGCATATAGGTTTGGGGCTTTTGACATCGGATGCGGAGCTGCAGTTCGACTCCGAATCCACTGCAATACTCGTGCATGCCAACACCAATTTCGACACTTTCGCCGCCAATTTCAAGAGTTCCATGATTGCCATGGGCAATATCGACGTGCTCACGGGTTCTGCAGGCGAGATTAGATCCAATTGTCGCCGTTTTAACTCTAAGATTAATCCATAATTAGGAATTTCTGGGCTAAACGGAACTATGATCCTCGGCAAGGTGTAAACACAATGAATAGACCCATGAAATGATTTCTTATTAAATTAATAAATATATTTTTAAATAGTTTGAATACTATATAAATGTTTTATGGGTTTCAAAATGAAATTTAGTAAAATTTGAATTTATTTTGTGTGTTTAATTTTCTGGAAAAACTGTCTCTTTTTAAAACTTGATATGTTTTTGTCAACTTTTTTTAATCTATATTTTATCATGCTTTCATTCTAACAAATATTCAAAGTTGAATTTTGGAATCCAATCAAAGTTAGTTGTTCTTTTTGGAACCCCATTGGAATGAACCTTGCCATTTGTTTTGAGTTATTGTCTTGTTGCGAACTATTTTAAGATTTTTTTTATAAACTTAAAACAAACATTCAATTGTCAAGTGTGTTAATTTAGCTCTTCAGTTAGGTTCTAGTTAATTAAGGATAAATTGGGCTACTTAAGCTAATTAATTAATTTTGAATCAGTTTATGTATGAACAAAATTTGAGATACTTGTCATGAAATATAATCATATATTGTGTAATCTCAAATCACTTTTTATGATTTGAAAAATTGATTCGTTTGCAACAATGCAAGAATCTAAGCCCAAATTTGTATTCGGTGTACCATTCAAAATATTTTTATGTTGTGTGTTGTAAGTGTGATAACAAAAAGTGTTTAGACACAAACATAAAGCACACGACACAATAATGAACATCAAATTAATAAAGTTATTCATACACTATTTGTAAAGAACCCAAGATCTAAGAGTTTTGGTTTTCTCTTAGGTTAAAATAGAGGGCAAGAAAGAAGATTGGCAACTAACGCATGAAATAACAAAATAAAAATTGATCAAACTCCAATGACCACCAAATTTGGTGGTTGGTGGAATTCTATTTTATATTTTATGTTAAATTTGTGTTTAGATGCAAGTGGCAATGTTAGTTTTTTTTTGGTGTGTGAGATTTGGACAGACAATTATTGTATTTTCATGCAAATTCAAAAGAGCAGCACAAGTTTTGCACATAAGAAAAATAATTCTTTGGGGTGAACAAATAAAACGAATGATTATTGTCATTTTTTGTGTATGATTTGGGAAACAATTTATTGTGAAATCAAGATGTTGGAAGGTTCCATTCATGTTATGTTTTTTTTCTGGCGAACCAGGGCAAAATTTCACCCTCAGCTAGGGAGGTGCAACCCCCACAACAAGAGTTTAGAGCTCCAAATTGCTCGACATTGTTACTGAATAAGGTTCAATGTGCCAGGTTGCATTCAGTGACAAAGGAATTTTTGTCAGATTTTTATTGCATAAGGCAGTTTTTTCTGCTAGTTTTTTACTGTTCTGACAGTTTTCTTAAATCTTTTTGTCAATAAGGTTAAACCTTCTGTGGGATCATTGCCACTCATGCTAAATCTCTTGTGGGATGATCACCACCCAATGTGCCACATCAAAGAAATGAATAGAAAAAACACAGATTGTAAGGAGTTGAAATCACAAACAACTTTGTGCTTGTGTGTGTGCATGCACATGTGCACTAATTAGGCAGACAACCAAGAAGTTTTCTCACTTTGGAAAGAGGAGTGGTTAGAGTAGATTTTGTTTCTTTGTGTGTGTTTTTTCCCAATTGAAAGTCGGGAATAGTTGCAACAAATTGTGTTACAATTTGAAAAGAATAACAACTGTATATAAGCCTCCTTTTTTAAAATTAGGAGAGAGGAGGTAGGAGAGCACACTTCTTTTGTTTTCGCAGTCTCATCTTGAGTTTTGACATTTATTCCATATCCGGGTGAATCTTAAGGATGGTTCAAAACTCAAAATGAAAAGATAAATACAAGCCCAATGCAAATCAACAAGGTGACTTTAATGATAACTTTAGTAGAAATGTTATTTGCCAGATTTTGAAATCAGTGTAATATGTGTTGTTACAACATCCAAATTTCAACGCCTACTTTGAGAGGAAATCATATCCTATTGTAGAAAAACTTAAGATATATTAATTTACTCCTGACCTGATCCTAATGTGACTCAAAGTTGGACTTTGCATCTATAGTTCTTCATTGTTCTGTTTGTGAATCTTCCAACTGACAATAGAGTGTCCACTTCGATGATTGAAGATTAGTCACCAGTTATTGTTGAAGTACTGGGCCAATCTGATCTCCCCTGAGCCATCTGGACTCTGGCATCATATGGATTCTGTGACCTAGCACCCACCAGTGCTCCATCCGTTGGAGAACTGTTATGACTCAGTTGCAGATGAACTTGGATGTCAAACTACAACTGTGTCACCAAGGTTCCAACTAGCCTTATTATGTGCTAAATTCCAAGCCTCTTTGACTTGTGCTCTTGTAGTTAGAAATACAGTGTGTACTGGACGGGATTGGTATGCTAAGAGCATCTCCCGTGCTCAGTATGTTACTCCAGACAGTAAAATTTATTGCGAAAAAGTCAAAAGGCGCCAATTTAGCTCAGGAAATTGGTTTTTCCGCACCAAATTTGTGCAGCTTGCTGGCAAAAGCAGCAACACAGTTTTGCACCTCCAAAAAAGAGTGTAATAAATTGGACCTAATACAGATCAGTATTTCTCATTGGTCGGTCATAATGATTGGTCCAGGTGGTTTGCAATTAGTAGTCCCCCAAGTATATGCAATTGCGGTTACAGTTTTATTGGTGGGGTTGCCAAAAAAAAACAGCTCAACATAGACATTTAATTTTACTATCCAGAGTTACATACTGAGCAGCGGTGGAGATGCTCTAAAAGGCAACATCAGAAGTTTGGATTCATATAGTCATTGACTTTAGCAAGTGTGTTAGAATACTAGTTTAGATGCATTTACTAGTGGATTGTAGAAATGGTTATCCTCGTCGCCTAGTCTTCCCTTGAGGTTTAAAAATTGAGTGTAACTCATTTTCAAAAGCACCAAGACTTTACAAGTAAATGATACAGAGTACAACCTGACACACTTTTGGACGGTTAGTCAGGAATTGGGACTACTTCGTCAAATCAATGTTTGTTTCAGAGGTGAATTTTTGCCATTCGGCAAAAGTTTTTCTCAAATAATATTCTGTCAAATATTCTCCTTTTTCAAAAAAGTATACATGTTTTCTGCACATTGTTCAAGCAAGTAATCAGGATATAAAAAAAAACATTATAATAAATTCCTACTTTCATAGCTGATATATTGCCAACTGTGGCTAAATCTCCTTGTTTGTGATCGGAAGTGTCACAACATCACAAATTTAAAAAGATAAAACACTAGTTCAAATGTAGTCATGCACCATATCTTTCCACATCTTCTTCTTACTGGTACCATGGTCAAAAATAAAAATTGCATAATTCATCTAAATTGTTTCTAAAAGCATGAATATTGCATGATTAGACTAAATAAGGATCTGAGAGTTCAAATCTAACATTTTTGGGTTTCATTTGGCCACTGAGAGGCCTCACTCAAGAAGGTGAAGGTAACCAGTGCGGGTTCACCCTGGCCTGAAAACAAAGGTATATATATGATTACCCATATTCAATACTGGGAAAAAGGAAAGACCCAAGGTTAAATCTGGGTGAAATACCAGGGTTGAGAGATTCTCTTATTTTCAAAGAAACAACTGATGAGTAAGGGTCAGGTGTATAGAACCTTGGCTGCTGCATCTCAAAAACCAAAGAACTGGTTCTGACCTGTGACCAGCGGTTCTGAAAAAACTATGAAACTCAGTTTCACCCTTAGTTCTAAAAGCTTAAACAAGCTAGCCTAAACCATCCAGTGCTTGCAAGTTCTTTCATAAAAAACATGAGTTCTTTGAAAATTTTCAAAAACCTGGAATTGGAGGTTCTTTTGATTCTGAAATTTTTGATTTTCGACTTTTTGAAAAAACCACAGGTTCTTTTTTCTATTTAAAATAATAATAAAACTGGAATTTGTTAACAAAATCACAGAACTGCACAATACTGGTAAATTATTTATGTTACAATTTAACTCTTTAGGAAGTCTTTGTCTATAGTTCTTCTCTTATAAAATTCATAAGAATATGCATATCATGGTGCATAGGACCACCATATCACATGATCATCCTGCGAAAGTTGTTGGATGTTGCAATAAGTTTAATGCATATGCCATGTGCATTAGATCTCTGGCATGAGTGATCAACTTTTTTCTCATATTCAAAAACTACAAGCATAAGTTTTTTAATTTGTAAACATAATTTGTAAACATTTGGCATTTGGGGAAAGGTCACAATTAGTGTTGGGCGGTTCTCAAATGCTGACCTGATTCTTGACACGATTTTAAGCCTGGTTCTCACAATGAGAACTAATTGACACTTTTACATGTGAGAAACGAATTGAAAATGGATCTCAAGTTTTCACATGAATGAAAACCAGTTATGAGAACCGATTTAAATTTACACATTTTATTTTGTAGGAGAACCGGACAAGTTGTCTCATAGAACTCAGATCTGATTCTCAGAATCTTTATATCATTTATTAGTTCCAATTGGTCTTCTTCTCACCTGGGGCTGCTACTATTGGCTCCTCTCGTTCTTCTTCTCACTTGGGGATGCTACTCTTCTCCTGTTGCTCTTTTCTTGTTGCTATTACTTTTCTTTTTCCTACTGTTACTCTTCTCTCATTATTACTCTTCTTTCTTTATTGCTATTACCGTAGTATCTGGGCGACTACCACAGTTCTCATTTAAATTTCTTGTTCAATAGCTTTTTTTTTAATCTGATAATTTTGACATATGTGTAATATATGTAATAAAATTCAGTACCACTTTCAAGATATTTCCATATGTTAGTGGTCAGATGGATGTGAAATAATTGATTTTGATTAGGCAGGTCCCTGGTTTAAAACTGGCATAGTAGCTTTGAATGTTGTTTCTGAAAATGTCAACAAAGTTTTTAAAATTTTAATTTATGCCAAAGCCATTAGGTACTATGGTACTCTTCTCTTTATTACTATTATTGTTTTCCCATTGCTCTTATTCTTTTCTTGTTGTTACTCTTCTCACATGGTGTTGTTCTTTTTGTG
>Ga0209208_10008119_pt1 | contig 14083 bp, 9 predicted proteins | sample S1TSphfallax_3_FD_187694 | JGI IMG/M metagenome (GOLD analysis project Ga0209208, IMG submission 187694) | Host-associated microbial communities from peat moss isolated from Minnesota, USA - S1T2_Fd - Sphagnum fallax MG (SPAdes) (version 2) | ecosystem: Host-associated > Plants > Peat moss >...
AGAATGTCAATGCATAGCTTGCAACATAAATAACATGAACTTGTAAGAACATGAAGACAACATGACATGAGAGAAGCCCCAAGTGTTGAAGTTTCAATGTAAGAGACACATAAAAAACTAAAATCTTTGTAGCACCAAAAACACCATGTAAAAATATAAACAAAAAAATGATCGACATGGAGCTATGTGCAATCATGAAGATAGTGCAAGATGAGAGAAGGCCACTTGTTGTGAAGCTACAATGGAAAAAACACACAATAAATTTCATCACAATCATAGAAACCATTAAAGTTATGTGAAGGAGATCAATGACGACAATGTGATAGGATGGTAAAGAAACTTTTATTATTATCATGACATGGCATTTAACTTTCAATTGTACATTGTGAATGGAATTGTTGTTGTACTCACAATTAACATGCCTATAAGTAAAAAATGGAATAGGTATGAATGGTGATAGGTCAAAAAAGTTACATGTACGTAAATTGTTAAAATCATGATTACTTCACCTTGTCATTAGCCTAAAGCTTGTCACCACCCTTTCATTGCCATTTTTATCAACATGCATTATCTTTAGGTCTAAACAAACCTTGATATATTTGTTTTAAAATGCTAGTAAGAAGAACTAGGCTAGGGAAGGGCTTCATTGCCCTTCTCAAATAGCTAATAAATGAAACAAGACACTAAACACCCCACATTGAACTATATTTACAATTCTTTTCAAAACACATGCCCCACCACCATAACCTCCACATATCATAGGTGGGCCCCCTTATAACATTGTCAATTGAACATTAAAAAATCACCATTGAACACTGTCAAAATCTTATGTTGTCAACTACAAGTTTTGGAAGTTCACCATTATAAAAAAAAATTATGTTATGTAAGTAACAAATGTTTAACAAACTTGGGTGCTTGAAGTTGAAATTTGGAATGCATCTACAATGAACTCTTTTGTGATAAGGTTCATGGTATGCCCATGACCAAACATTTGAACAAACCCAACCTTGCAAGTAGCCCCAACATTCATTCTCGTTATTTTGTAATTGTGGCTATGGTGTTTTTTTTCATATCCACATTTTGCTTCAAAATCCATATGTTAAACTTGTTCCTTTTTCCAAAATTTTGCTTAAATAAACCAATGTGCATTACAATTGTAACCCATGTTTTTTGAAACTTACAAGAAATTCATTCAAAGTTCCATTGAACTTCTTTTGTAATATATCATTTTAAGGGTTTAAGGGTGCATTAGTTCTTTATTTAGTGATAAAATCCAATTTTAGTTCTTTTCACATATCCTTGTTTATATAATATAATGTCAATTCCATCACCAATCTAAAATTTCAATTTTGCAAGCTTCCATTGAACTTTCTTGTAACAAATCATTTCCAATCACATAGTTCCTTGCCTTGTTAATCATAATCCAATGTATAATTTAGTCTTATTTCTTAAATCCTTGCCTATATAATAAGATCTAATGTCAATTCCATTTCCAACCTAGGATTTTTTTTTGGCTTAAATTTTCATTTTAAAATCTCATTACATTTGTGTTGTCATTTATAATAAGACTGCAAAAGATTAGGTGATTGACCTTAATAATGGCACAAAACCATTGACTTTTCAAATTATGGGATAATCCCACACATTCCATTTTATTGATCCTTTAACTAGCACATTTTTCAATTACTTGTGATGGCTTTGAAATATTTATCACAATTGTGGAAATCGAATGCACTATTGCATATGATTTCTCAATCATTGAGTTGGAATGTAATTTTCAATATCATGAGTTGATGAATGCTTTTGGGGTTATTTACCCAAAATATTGGTTACAACAAAATTGTGAATCCACTTTTGTAACTTGTTTGGACTTGATCAAACAACATTATTATAAACCCAAGAAACTTAATGCATCTTGTTCATGGGTTTTCAAGTCATTGTAAGGGGATATTTTGGATGTATGAACATTTTTTTCAAGTTGACCATGAAAACTCAAATTCATAAGCCATAAAAAACCTAACGAAAAATCAATTAATAAACTATCCTGAACGTCAACTTGCCATAAACAATTTATTGATTGTTCATTTTTCTGAATTCATAAAACTTGCTAAAGTGGCATATTCCAAGTCATTAGCAATGTGGAAGATGATATAACCTTTTTCACCTTGACTTTTATAAAGCGAAAGATTTAGAATCGATTGGCAAGGCATTTGAACATTGTTATATGCATGTTTGTTCAAGGTTTTTTCATTAAGGGCACCTTCCCTTTTTGAACCCCTATTTCGAATTGTCCAATGATGGAAACAAGGTCATAGTACAAGTGGATGCATGATTGTTGAAAATTGATGTAGCTATAATTATTATTTTTTACACATTGTGGGTTGTAAATTATAGTCCTTTGTTATGTCATACCTTGTGCAAGTTTGTGGTTTAAAGTTTTCTTGTGACGTATGCAAGTTTTTCAATGTATTTTGCACATGGCAATGTATTTTTTTATACAAGCTACAATTTTTTATTTCATAATATCATGTGTATTAGGTTTGCATTTTGATATATGGGTTTGTTAACTAGTTGCTCTATTTCTATAGTTTCATTGGGAATGGGTAATGGGCGTGTGTTAACTATTAGATATAAGGAATTGTGATACAATTGTCTTTGTGTTTGTTAAGATTTTTAACCTTCTATGCACATTTAAGTTGTAGGTAAAACTATGAGTAAATTATTGTATTAAATTGGTCTAAAACCAATTCTAGTGTGAATGAAGTTTTAAACATTTCAATTGTTGAGGAGATAAGCCCATGAATGGGGTGTTTCAAATCAATTTTTGATGCACCATTTACGAGTGTTTATTGTTATTTAGTTTTTAAGTGTGAACATCAATAGGTGTGGTTGCCAACATGTTATTACATGACATTGGGCTAAAATCATGTTTTGAAGTCATGTGTGTTAAAATATGAATTATATTGGGTGTTACATGTACCTTGTGCTACAATGGATAAAGTCCTTTGTGATTGGGATTCAAATCCCTCACAAAGTGCTCAAAATGAATAATTACATGAAAATTATATCTTACTTGCAAATGTCACATGTTGTTTGATTACATAACAAATTTGTATGGGGTTTGTATGTTAAAAGTTGAACACCTCTACATGCTTGGAACTTGCTTTTGTTTATTAAAATGTGTAAGGAGGAGCCACATGTTGCTTTAAACAATTCAAAACTTTTTGACAAATATTCAATTATGTTGTTGCAATTTAGGCACATAAATGTTTTTTGGGGGGTAAGTAGCTATATGGTCATTACCTTCCTGCTTGCCCTTGTACTACTTGTGTTACAAATTAAATTTGTAAAAAAATAAATCTTGGGTTAAATCCTTTATGATGTTGTTTGATTTTTATATTTGTAAAAATGGTGATGAGATTAAAAAAAATAAGAACCTATAAAACACATAGACCAAATTATAAAATATAATATTTTCCCAATTATAGTTGTTATCTATGATGGAAATTTTTTCCCCCCGATTTGGATCTAAAGAAGCCACCAAGCTTTTACAAAGTTTAACACAATCACAATTGGGCTCCATGTTGCTCCACATTACTAGTGATGATCAATTCACATAAGATAGTAATATTAATATGTTTTTAAAATGTTATGATCATATAAAATTTTCATGATATCATATCCAATTCAATTAATTTTAAAACATGAATTCAATATTCATTTATTGAAAACATTAAAAAAATGTGTGCATCGATTACATCAAGGAATTCATGATACCAAATCAATTTGAAAGACATTATTTAAAGAGGATTAACATTTGATATGTGATGTGATCTTTTGGCTTCAAATATATTTTTGATGTCACTTGGGAGGATGAAAACATGTAATTTTTACATATGACAATTGAAAGGTGATGATATTAAAAGGCAACATGTGTAGAATTGTCAAGTTGAAATCCATATGATACAATGCAAAAACTCCACTATACCAATTTTAGTATGTTGTCATTTAGTAACTTGTTAAAATTTTATAGATGTATACAATTGAAGTGGAAAACCATTAGTCATTCACAACAATGCAAATGTGCATGCTTGTTCCAAAGCCAATTTTATGTTATGACAAATTAATACAAGTTTGGCATTTCCATTTAGATGATAGGCTATTCACCAACTAGACATATCACATCAATGATAAGGTGCACATTAATGTGTGTATATATATGGTTGTATTTTGATTCAATATATGTCATTCCTTAACTTGTTTGGGAAATATTTAAGTGACCAAAAAACATGTCTACATATTATAAAAATACCTTCAACCTTGACAACAAATATATATTACCAACCTCAAACCAATTTAAGCTAAACCTATATTTGAAATTGAGGAAATTTTTACAAAAACCATATTTGATATTAGACCAAAAAACATATTTGACACCGTTGGCTTGGAATAGATCAAGATATATTTAATATGGATTCAATCAATGTTAAATTATTGTTACAACCCATAGAAAAGAGGTTTATGTTTGGTGCTAAACTTAATTGAATTAATATTACACCACGTTGGTTTCATTAAATTTTCCCAAGGCAATTTGGTCTTTTTCTCCTTAGGCAACTTCATTGGGCAACCACTTAGTCCCTTTCTCTTTAAGGAAGTTGCTTTTCAAGGGCAACTAACTTGAAAAAAAGTTCATGGGGCTATATATATTTTTTCATTAATTTCATTGGTAGAAGAAAAAGAAAAATTAGGGGAGTGGGGCAAGGGGGAAAATTTTAACCATGGCATCACATTTTATTTTTAAAATGTTGTGAGAAAAGGATAGTTAAAATGTTAATCATAGTTAAAATATAGTAAATAAATTCAATTTTTTTTTCCTACAAGCCATTGTGCTGCAACTATGTGGAATCTAGTGTTGCATTTAATTCATTACACTTCTTTAACGTTTGCCTCATGGGTAGAGGTTGATTGAATGTGATTCGAAGACATAAGAATGTAAGCAAGGCATTGTTGATATGCCTATTATCTAGGCTAGCATTAAACATGCATAACAAGTTAAATGTGGCATTGGGTTTGATGCATCGATAGTACAATGCCCAATAAGAAAAAAAATCAGATTTTTTTTATTGTATTCGCACAATGATTCATGTTGTAAATATATTTCTTACATAATAATTTCAAAGAAAAAAAAATTGATGTATTAGTTAAGAATCCTCCCTTCAATTGAAAGGTCCAAGGTTCAATCCTTTTCTTGATTGTTTTTTTTACAAACAAAATGGATGAAAAAATCCATAGAACATATGGGTTCATTTTAAAAGCTAATTGCCCTTAGGAAGTAATTTCCCCAGGCAAAAGAAGACTAATTGCCAATCCCAAGCAAGTTCCCAATGGAGTAAGAAAAGTTCCCTAGTGAGAAATATAACTTCGTTAAGGAACAATGAATTTTTTTGGGGGAAGGGCCCAAGTCCCTTAAGGAGAAGTGCTCCTTCTCCTTGGGGGACATGATTGTTCCCCAGGGAAAAAAAGATTTAAGTTGCTCCTTGGGGTAACTTAAATTCCTTTTCCTCGGGGGCATGATTGTTTTTTAGGGAAAGGCCAATTTCCCTGGGGAACAATGAACTTCCCCCAAGGAAAGGCCCAAGTTCCTTGGCGAAACATTTGTTCCTAATTTTTTAACAATCACAGTCATCTCATATTTGTTTTTATATAAACTTGTGACCTATCTTTGAAAAGGTTTTGAAGAGAACTATAACTATGTAGTTGAAAGCACTTCAATTATAACTCATATGCGAAAGTTATGATCATACAAAGTTTCAAACACATTTGCTATTAGGGGAATATGGTTGCTCCTTAAGGAACATGATTTAGATTGCTTCCCAAAGGAACATGGTTGTTCCCTAGGGGAATTTTTCCTTCATGCACAACCATGTGCTCAGAAGAACAATTTAAATTGTGTTCCTTTGAGGAAAAAATGTGTTTGAAAGTTTGTGAGATCATAATTTTTGCATCGAAGGTTGAATTGAAGTGCTTTCAAGTACAAAGTTGTAATTCTCCTTAAGACCTTTCTAACAATAGGTTGCAAGCTTATATAAAAACCAATATGAGATGATTGTGATTGCAAAAAAAATTGAAACATATGTTTCCCTAACGAACTTGGGCCTTCCCTAGGGGAAATTCATTGTTCCTTGAGGAAGTTGGTTTTTCCCCATGTAAGAATCATGTCCCAAGGGAGGAGGAGTTTAAGTTGCCCTAGGGAGCAACTTAAACTTTTGTTTTTGGGGAACAATCATGTCCTTAAGGAGAAAGAATTATTTTTCCCCTTAGAACATTGTTGCTCCTCAAGGCAATTTAAACCTTGCTTCTTTTGGGAACATAGTTGTTCCTTGGGGAGGAACTAAAACTCCTTTTTACCTCAGGATTTTTTTTTCATCCATTTCATTTGTGAATGAAAAAATAATTTAGGAAAAAGTTTGAACCCAAGACCTTTGGGTTGTAATGGGGATTCTAACCATTGCGTTAGTCTTGGTTACAAAACTTGTCAAAGGGCTTTAGGGTGTGTAAACAATTATTGGTGAGGAACCTTATGAAATGTAAGAACCTTACCAAAAACATAAGATGAAACTTTGTTTCCTCTTCTTCTATAGGACATGATCTTTGCATGTTGAGAACACGGGTTTGAAAGCTGGCATGGTTATCGTTCTTCTTTTGTCAAGGACTCCAAAGGTTTTCTTAAAATTGAACCCAATTTTAAGCACAAGTCAGTTCAATGACAATAAGTGGGTGACAATCCAATCCAATTAGATCAAGTGCAACTACTTATATGTCTCGACCTTCCATGCTAAATTGTGTGTGTATCTAGCATGGAATTGATTTTTGGAATTGGGAATTAATCTTTTTAAAGTTGGTCAGACCCTGAAGTGGATTCCTAGTTCCATTTATGTGTGGAATCTGAATTGGAACTAAGATTTTTGCAAAACAAACTTTAAAGACAAACCTAAAACCAGGGCTTAACTGGAGGTTAAGTAGCAGTTAACCATCAGGTCTGGTCCAGGTGATTTTCAAAACCCTAACTAGTAGAAACCAGATGTAGTTTTTTTGGAAGACTGGGATCCAGAGCTGGATTTCAGATTCCATATTTTATTTTGGAACCAAAACCAGAATTGCTCTATTTGTTGGCTTTGCCTACCAAGGCAAGGATATTGTGTTTAGATTCATTATAGAGTACAGTAGCTTAAGGGATTTTGGCCTGTAGGTAGACCATTTTGATATGAGGACTTTTTGCAAGATGATAATTTTGGCTTGTGTTGAAGCTTGAGATTACTTATAGAGTTATGGATGGTATCTTGAAGGATTTTGGTTTTCTTTAGAGGATTGTTTTGGAAGACTATATTTTTGTCATGTTGAAACATTTTGAATTTTCCATAATTCTTCCTTTTGCCTTAAGATACCCTTTTAAAAATGTAAATGGCAAGGCCAAAAGTGCGTCACACACCCCTTGTTTTTTTAGAACCAGAACTAGAGGTTCTTAGAACTGCGCAACACTCTATAGGACGTATCCTGGTACAGATCTGTTACCAAGGTGAAGTTTGACATCAACTGAACCGAGTCATGACTGGCTTCCTTTTCTGATAGATGATGCGTAGACGGCAGCTTAGCTTGTTTGCTACCTTAGTACTGGGGTGTTTTTCAAATTCTTTTCCATATTGAGCATCCCAAGGAAGATTTTGCATTGATTGCCAACAAGTTTCTCAAAGACTATCCAATTAGTAATAAAAAATTGGCCCAAGAAAAAAAAAAAAAAACACCGATTGTCCCCAAACTAAAATCTCAATATTTAAATGTGATGAATGAATATTTCCTTGAAAACAAATTCTAGGAAAGTTGATGAAATTATTTTCCACGAAAACATGAAATTTTTGATAGTAGAATGAATGTTCCCATCTTGCTTTTTTGCAGTAACCTTAATGCATGTAAAAATTTCCCAAAACACACACACACACACACACACACAAGTTACAATTTTGGGCTCAGCTGAGAATCAACACCCTCCTAGTATGTACATATCTTTTGTGGCTTCAGCACAAATTATATTGGTTTTAAAAAGGCTGAATTTTCAACAAAAAATAATTTGAAGAACAAAGTTTTGTGAAAGAAAATGAAGAATCTTTTCAAATATATTCTGAAAATCATCCATAAAACAATGTTCTTTATGGATGATTTCAACTACATCACCTAAAAAATTTGGAAAAAAAAAAAAAAAAAACAAGAAGAAGGTGGTTTCCAAGACCTATTGAATGGGAGATGGCAAATTTAAGTAAAAGTTTGGTAACTCTAGAAATGAAATGGTTTTCCTTCTCGTGGTCATTGCACACTTTTGTGAACAAGATATGTGTGAATAAAGGTGCCTTGAGGATGAGTATGGTGTTCCCCCATGTGTTGTAGGGGAAGTTCCTATACGAGCGTGTTGTTCTCGTGAGCAAGAAGCACTTGAAAGCATGAGCCCAAGGGTGTTCCCAAACCTCAAGAGAACGCACGAGTATGAGAACCTCCCCTTACGTAAAGGCCTCTCTTTTGATTTCCTTGCTTCTTTCCCATTTCGTAGAAAAGAAGTATTTCCACGGGAATGTGGGGAACATATAAGATTGGGGAGTTCCCTTAGCATAACACACTAAGGTTCTTTTGCTGGGGGAGATGAGATCCCTCAAAATACACATAGAAATAGAAAGGGAGGCATTTTGTACTACTACGAGAGGGAGGACCTGTTCCACCTAGAAACACGGTGAGCTGGTTGGGACAAAATAGGGTTCTGTAAACTGGCAATGGGTACACTGGGGGTGGCCTTTGTTCCAGACTGTTAACCAGTGTCTCCACCATTCATTTACAATACTTTTAAATTAAGGGTTGTAGACAAGAAAGAACCCTAATCTCAATTAAACCCTATCGTATGTATGGCGCTTAATAATTTGTTCTTCTGGTTCCACTTAGGGTTCCACTTAGGGTTTAGGGTAGTGAAACCATAAGATCACCTCTACTAATCTCGACTATCAAAGGGAAAAGAAAATCTTACAAAGGGGTTACGAATAAGAACCTCGAAACTTAGTATGGCATCATGAGGGATGATGCATCGAACTTTGGACATTGAGAGCCAAATAAAATAAAAATGCCTTGTCCAAACAAAACTTGAGGGATTATGTGACCTGACCTCCACCGTTGCACCATCTCCTTGGGAACCCATTATGACTCAGTTTTCGATGAACCGTATCACTTAGTCACCACAAGGTTCAAAACTATCTTGTTAACCCCTTGTAGTTCTCCCTTGCACTACCAAGGTAACTAGGTAGGGATTGTAAGTGGTTATTACTTTAAGTAGGTAAGGCCACTCACTTGGTGGCTACTAGGTGGGTAAATACATGTGGATGATTAATTCACAGTTAACCATGGTTACTAGGTGGGTAAATACATGTGGATGATTAATACATAGTTAACCATGGTTACTAGGTGGGTAAATACATGTGGATGATTAATACATAGTTAACCATGTATTAATCATACATTCATCCTGCATGGTGCACTTGTGGATGCTGGTTCACTCTCCTCCTCATGAAATGACATGATGGTGGAACTCGAGACTTACACATGATGCCTTGCCTATGATGCATGTGGAGCTTGAGTTTCAGGATAGGGCCCTTTCTCAAAGTGTAGGGTAAGGATTCAGAACCTTACAAGGCCGTTCTGGGAATGTAGGCCGGTCCTTACCGAGCTTAAAGACCTCATAGAAATTTTAATGGCTCTGATGCATTAGCTGACTCCTTTGTTGAGGCCGAAATATTAATGAGGGTAAGGTGCCCTCCACATACACTAAAAGGATTCTGCCCAGTTACGGCCCACATTAAGGTTGTTGCCAAGGCTTAAGCTGCCCATGTTGAAAAGCTTAGTGACCGAGGGCAGTGGGAATTTTGTGCCTCTTCAACCGTAAAGGATGCCTGGGCAGCCTGAGAAGCATACATCCTGAAGCGGTCAGCTTAGAAAACTTACAACCACAATATCGCACTTTGCACCAAGACTAGCTAGACCTTTTGGGTAAGCCACAATAACGCTAAGGCTCCTAAACCCTAAGGCTACTAGACACTAAACCCTAAACCCAAAAACGTGGTGAATTTGAATAAAAAACTTGCACATTTATTTGCATGGAATTTAAAAGCCTAGGAACCACAACACCCCCTTTGATCTTCTTACCAACATAAAAAGGCAACCTTAATATGATCAAGATGTGGGAGGAAATTCCTAGTAACATTTTTTTCACACAACCAATATTACAAATACACCATGCCAAGTGAACTGACATGATTTTCGCATAAGGGAACCTACGAAACAATTCAATACACAAGGATGAAGTAGCTTTTAAGCATGCAATCTTCATTGTTTCAATCATGGCAGATTGGTCAATTGTATTCACATGAATATAAACACCATCAAAACCTCCACATTAATGGAACCTATAGTTTTGCTAGCAATGTTGACATAGTATGGCAACAAGTAAAAATCAACATCAAAATCATGTGAAACCTAGGTGATAGGCAGTTGTTCATTACAATGTTCATAAACAACAATGAATTCATTGAAAGTAATATAATCATACTTACAAAAAAGATCGACATAAAGTTAGTGTAGTTCAATTTCTATTGATTTCATTGCATCAATGAATTCACAAATAAAACCATCACACCTTTGAACATATTTAATCAACCTGTGCACACATTTTCAAACTTGGAAAAATGCATGGCAAACCTACAACTAACTCCAAATCACACAATAGTTCTAGGTTCAGCTAAACAAGCTTGTTTTTTATTGTATATGTGGGTATTTTCACAATATGTGATTTATATTTTCCTAACATTTATTTCAAAGGGTTTAACATTGATATCCAATAGGTCTTATATATTTTGCAACAACTTCACGTCCATTATTTTTAGTGTTTTGACAAGGTTCACAAAATCTAACACCTTATTTGAATTGTTTGAAAAAAATATACAAAGATGATATCATACCTTCAATCCACATAACCAAAGATAATTTGTTCAAAACCAAGATAATTATATTGGTTCAATGTGCCATATAATGCAGAATAATGAAATAAGGGGCAACTTATTCCCTTGTTTGTGTAATCACCCTAGACTAAATGCCTTAAAACACAAAATCAACATCACATTTAAAACAAATCCATTTGGAAGCCATGTTAGAATTGCTGAGGCTAAACCATATTTGCCCATAACATCCAAAATGACACCCTTAATGTTGTCAGAGTTTGCATCCACTTCAACCTTTTCAAATGTCAACAAAAATGAAAATGTTTCCAATTTTACATCACATATATGTGGGTATTGATGCACTATTGCACATCAATAATGGTCACTTCATCTACACTAACAATAACATAATTAACTTTTAAAATAATAGACATTGCTTTAAAAATAACCACATCATGCATGGCTTTTATAATCTATTAGCCATTACTTTTCGACCAATGTTTTAATGGGGTGTTATTGACCTTTAGCAACAAAAACAACTCCATCAATGATTTATATTCCAACATGCACCTTCCATGCATGAGAATGTGCAAGACAACAATGAATTAAACAAACTTCTTTCAAACACCTAAGTGAATATTAAATTCCACTAAAGTCATGACAAATTTCGAATTCCACCCAAAAAATGCCTTCTCATTTTTGTAATATGTAGTGTCATTTTAATAGTAGTAATCTCCAACAACAACACATGAATCATGTATTGTTGTTTTTTGACAATCAACATGTTTTTGAAAATCTTCAAGCTTAGGAGCCAACAACTTAATTTTTCTTTCAATTTTGTAACAACCAAACCATCATCCCCAACAACTAACTCTACCCATGGAAACTAACAAGCCCATGTACATTGAAACACACATGATTTTTCATAAAATCTCTTAGGTTTATTTTCAAAAGGCTTAAAAGGTTCAACATGTTCCTTTCCATTTCTCCTATTATCAAGATTATTGTTAAAATCAAGGCTTAGGGTGCTATTAAAAGCTCATGAACATTAGATCCAACATGTAGCAAAGAGTTTTAGGCCAAATTTGGTTCATTAACAAACAAAAAAATTGAACTTAAAAATTTTAAGCACATGTGGTGGAGTCTAGAGCCATTGCTTTGCACATCTTAGAATGCACACACCAACACAACACAAATGCAACATATAAACACAAAGAAAAAAATGAAAGGAAGAAAAGAAAGATGAAAACTTGATACATTGTGTGATTTGATTTAAGCATACTTTTGGTCATTTTGTGCATGCCTACAATTTATGACAAACACAACATCAACTTTCTCTCCTTAAATAGATTGGTGGCACTTTTGCCCATTGTGAACTCCCATGGCATTCAAGTTGCCACCATGAACACAACCATCTCAAACTTAAACCAACACTACCAAGAAGACAAAAGAAGAACATATGCACACAAAACATGATTCAAGCTGAATATGTGCACTAAACCTTTGCCAACAAGAATTTTGACTAGTAAACTTTGAAAGGGGGGGATAGATTGTAGAATATGTAGCTAGCGAACCATCACATCCAACAATGCAAGGTTAGGACCTAGTAATCTCAACTTTATTCAACGACAAGGATTGGCAATCTAAATTCTAATCAAAGGTATGGTGAATAGAAATATATTCAACAATGGGATTGATGAATGAAGGTTTATGAGGCGGTGGGATGGGCACATCTAATGGTGTAAGTGTAATGATAAAGGAGACATACTTCAAACCTTTGTGCATTGGTAAAAAGTATATTGTTTGTAGGCAAGGAGGGATAATCACAAAAGTTCATATGGCCACAAAATGTGGTAGGAAGGGGGGGGTGTTAGGCAATTTTATTAAAAATAAACTTAAAATAATCAAAGGGCATGTGGTAGGGTCTTTTTAGGAATTGAATTTTGATGACAAATGACCAGACAAAATAAAATCACTGCTTCCCCCACTCACCAAGAGATCTCAATTTTGCAAAAGCTTTTAACAAAAGGTGAGGTGAGGAACAAATTTTCTGCTTGTCCTAACTTTTCAGGCCCAGCCTTGGGCTATTGCCCTCAGCTGGCTGGGCCCTCAAACCCAAGAAGAGCCCAAAACTGTTCCTTACCTTTATACATAAGGTCTTGTCCAGGCTGTTGGGGGCCTTACATACTTTAATGCAAGGTCCCAGCCAGGGTGCCATCCATATCTGACAAGTTTTGAAGGAGGAGGAGGAGAAGGGGCCAATCTTTTGAACCTTCCAAGATTTTCCATAACCTTTTTACTCATCCTACCTGCCATGTGATGTCAGGGACCTCAAATTCCCAAAAGATTTTCAAACTTAGGCTCTTCTTCTCTTACACTATCTGCAAATTTAGGGTTTACACCTAGCCTTCTGCCCCCTCCCCCAAAAAAAAAAATTCAAAAAATTCAAGTCATTTTTTTCAAGTCATTTTTCCCTCAAATTAACCCTAAAAAAAAAAACCTTTTACTTTTAGCACAGTTCCTGAGAGCTTGAACATGACTGACATACTTTGATGCCTCCTCCTCTCTCTCTCTCTCTCTCTCTCTTCCCCAGTTTTCCACAACCCTAAATTAACTAGGGTTTTGGTAAAACTTAGATGCTCCCCAAAACCCCAGACATGCCCAAAAGATCTTTGACAGATATGAAAGCAGACTAGGAGTTTGGGCCACACTAGGAAGAACTGGTTCAAAGCAGAGAGAGAATGATGTCCTCATTCATAAGGCCCGCTCTCACTGACACCAATTTTTTTGGGCCTAGGTACAAAAACAAAAGAAAGTATCCTACTGAGAAGTAGTAGGGTTTAGGGTTTAGGGTTTAGGGTTCCCAAAAACCCAAAACAAAACAAAACAAAACAAAACAAAACTCTCACATGTGTGTTCAGAAACTTTGACTGGCATTCCTTATATTATGTTATATAGTTTGTGTGTGGGTTTGCTCACTGGGCTGTAAAGCTGACTTTCTCACAAGTATTGTAATTCTTAACTAAAGGAAAGTACCTAATCAAACTCATCATCTGATG
>Ga0209208_10008120_pt1 | contig 14081 bp, 13 predicted proteins | sample S1TSphfallax_3_FD_187694 | JGI IMG/M metagenome (GOLD analysis project Ga0209208, IMG submission 187694) | Host-associated microbial communities from peat moss isolated from Minnesota, USA - S1T2_Fd - Sphagnum fallax MG (SPAdes) (version 2) | ecosystem: Host-associated > Plants > Peat moss >...
GAACTAACCACTTGGGTGGTTTGTTTTGATGCAGATTCGTGCTTGATCTACTAAGTCCTCTTCCTAGTCTAATCCCTGGGCTCCCAACTCGACCCTCTACCCCTTTCTAGAGTTGGAAGCCGGGAGCACCTTCCGAGTCCCTACTTTCCGCAACTACCTTTTTGGTGAACCCTCAAGTGGGTTCACCCCGGGACTTGGGAGTGCGTCACCATGGCTATGTCGGTATGGCTCACAACCCCTAGTCAGGGTAAATAAATAAAAGGTGAATAATTTTATCTTATTTAATAAGAAAAAAATCACACGTTTGAAATTTAATTAGACAACTTTCATAAGCTTAAATCTAGTGGGACAATGCACACATGTGATGTCAACTAACAACAATAAAATTGCATAAATTTATTTTATTTAACTCTTAAACATACATAAAATGAGAGGTCATTAAAATCAAATTGGACAACATGCCACGTGTCCTACTAAATATAAATTTAAATCTCAAAATCAAATTATATCATATTAACAAGTTCAACATGGTGATCTAATTGGTCTTCAAATTCTTCATCTTGTTTAAATTTTTTGTTTCAGCATCCCCAAAGTCATAATGAAACACATTTTTTAAAATATTAAACACCTTGTACAATCATCACACATAACAACAACAACCATTTTAAGGTTTAGGTGAAACTTACTTTAACAAGATTTACTTGGATTTGAAAACATATTTGGCTTTAAGTGTGGGTATTTTTAAAATATGTCCAAGGTTATGAAATGGGTATTTTTTTCAAAGTTATTATCTTTGGGTATGTATTTGATTCAAATATATTGATTTTGAAAAATATAATAAAATAAATCATGTATCCTATTTGTATTCAACACGTATATTTGAATAAATGATATATTCATACAACATTGAAAGATATTTAGTGCATGTTGCAAAAGCCTCCAATTGGCCAACCCAAAAAATTCAAAACAACTCTACAAACAAACTAAAAGATCAAACAAAAGTCAAACAAAAAAAAAATCACATGTGCACAAGTGTGGGATATGTGTTAACTAATTTCACCAAGATTTATGACCACCTATCATGGCAATATAATCAATGCCCTTCATTCTTTGAAAATTATTTACATAAAACCAAGATGCTTTAATCTTTTTTAAAAACTTGGAAGAACCAACTTCTATTTTTGGTTAATGTATAGTGTAAAAATTAAAATCAAGTATGCCCATCTAGTTGAGTTAAGTGCATGAATTCAAACCAAGAAGCAAAATTTAATAATCCTTAAAATTCACCTTATAACAAATCTTATTGTAAGCATGCTACAAACAATAAAAGAGGCAAAAAAACCCCTAGCAACTTCCATTGTCCAACCCATGCTTCATGGAATGATCAAGTATTTGGCCCCTAATGTGCTTGTGACAACAGCTTGATGGTTTTAAAGTTACTCAATAATGGGCCCATCAATTCATGAAGTATTACATAAATTGAACATTCAAAGTTAGTATTACAATTGCTAGCAAACTTCCATTAGATTAGCAAAAACAAAGGATTCATGGATTATCATGTTGTTTCCCTAACCAAAGCCTATGACATTCCCCCTTCACTTGTTGTCAATAATGATCAAACCAACATCCATTTGGTACTTACAACAAGAAAACATACATGGGAAAGTAGGGGTTCCAAACATATCCATGTATTTGGTATAAAGTACAAATAACAAGTGATTATATTAATATTTTCATGTGCAACAAGAATATTGTTGTCATTACAAGTCATTTTTAGAAGCACTATATTAAGGACATTGCCACCAAACAACCAAAGAAAAACAATGCACGTAGTAAATGGATGGGTGGGATTTTACTTATAATCATTGGTCAAAGTTTGAAACCATTAAATGTTTTGTGGAATTGCCCTAGTTCCTTACCATTAAGCTCAAATTGAACTTTTGGGACTATGTATGCATCAAAAATTGGTTTGGTTGTTAAATTGATAAATTGTATACAAAAGTCAAGATTTTTTGGATTATATTAAAAAGAAAGGTCCAAATATCTTATTTGTTTATCTTTTAACAAATTGTACTAATGTTTTACAACCAACCAATGTCATTTTGCAACACCCCTTCAAACACGCATCTAACATGGAGTCAACAATTAGATAATATGAATCATTAAATAACAAATTCAAATTGACAATTATTCAAATGATGACTTCAAAATGAATAATTAAAAAACATGGATTTGTGAGTGGTTACGCAATGCATGGAAACAATCATCTTGAAAAGGTTGCAGAAAACAAAACTTACAAAAACTTGTAATACTAAATGTTAATTTGTTACCATGGAAGCAAACACAACTGTTTTTTTGTTTATAACAACATTTAACATTGAAAAAGACATTGAGATTAATGAATAATGCATTGATCCAATAGAAATTTGGCATTAATTGTCATGGAATGTTGTATAAGTGAATAATCAACATTAATATTAAATCCAACATTTTTGCCTTTTTCAAGTGTAAATATAAACTTTAGTTAGAAAACAAAAGTCCTAATCAAGGTTTTTGGTTTTGAAACAAAATTTCAATTCAATATAACAATAAACAATAGCAATACATAAGAATGAAAGAAGTTAGGTACCTATACAATTGTTATTAGTAATGTTAGGAATTATAGTGCAACAACCACCTTACTTTTACATCTTTTGCCATAAAATATACATGGATTTCAAGCACCTCATATTACTCATGCACCTAGGAATCAAATAGGAAACATCAATCTTTTTTGACAAAGCATGTAAGTGGAAAAAATGATGCAAAAGTTGAAAAAAAACCCACCTATTCCTAGTCCTATGCATCTTGCTACAAATGTTGTCATGGATCTATACCACAAGATATTCCTAGACACATGATGATTTAGTAATGAACTTATATTGTTAATGTGAAAGTTTTATTTCCCTTGCATTTTCAATGTTTAGTATGCAACAACCTTCATAACAAATTGTTATGTGAAAATTAATTTGATTTGCATAATGCGGATACTACACATCGACATATCACACATGAAGTCCAAATCCTACCATGCAAAAAATGATACCTTCCATTAAGGCAATCATGGTTTGGGTCCCAAGGTTGAAAAAGGTGAAAACAAATTCCAATCACCTTTGTAATGCAAAGAAGCTAATTTCAAATATTGAATTTTTAAAAAATTGATGAACTACTAATCGTTTTTACATGATGCCATGTCAATCAAATTGATAGGGGCACCCATTTGCATAACAATAATCATCTTTTAATTGTAACTAAAACATAGGGGTAGAATGCCCCCATAACTTATTGATCATGATAGAAACACAACTAAAAGGAATATAGAATAAAGTTCCAAAATTTAGAAAAATGTAGAAAAATAAAGCCAAAATATAAAACTAAACTTGGATTTTAGAATTGAACACTTTAGAACAAACAATTGTACCACCAAACATAGGGTTACATGCTATAAATGATATGTTAAAATCCCCCATAAAAGTTCACCATAATGCCCACAAAAAAACTCACCTAACCAATAGTTTAACATCTTGATTCTTAGTTGCAAAACATAAAGTTCATTTTTTAACCAAACACCCTTGCTAACATGATCACAATCTAATCACCTTACATTTTGTTTTCCTTATCATAACCTACCTACAAATCCCAATATGTCTATTTAATAAACACATGTTTTGGAAAATTTAAGTCATTTGCCTTTTTCCCCATATTACATGGGATCTAATGAAAAAATTAGCTAAATCTTGATAACTTCGCATGTTGATATTTCTAACATTAGTCAAGTAGCAAGCCCAACAAATTTTTATTAAGTAAAAGGTTCCACTTGAGTTTTCACAATTAATGTCTATTCCAAGATTCCAAATTTTCTTTTCTTCTACATAAAAATTGTTATGAAATAGTATGTGCATGGCTCACAACTACAATATATGTATTTTTTACCATTTCTCCTATAAAACCAAATTACATGTGTGTTGTTTTTTTAAACTATAAAGTTAGTATTGCTTTCAATATCTACTACTACCAATGTTGTGCCTTTTCCTCCTTGACCTCCTTTTCATTTTCATAAACAAAGCCCATGAATTCACAAATGTGCTAATTTTTGAACTACTAAAAGCAACACACACAATCTTTGAATCCCCTTAAGAAAGAAGGATGCACATTTGCTTTCTAATCACATCCTCCTCTAATACAAATAGGAACAATATGGATTAAGAAAAACATACGAAAGATTATTGTTTATACCCAACATCATCCTCAAAACTTGAAACTTGTTTCTATCTTCCTAGCAAAACAACTTATCACATTTGTCTTCCTCCAATTTAATCCCCTCTTTCAAGAAATCAAACCCACAAAAAACAAACTTCAATAAAATTACATTTTTTCAAAATTTGTTGGAACTATAATTGCATCAAAGCTCTACACGAGGATATATTGTTACTACAAATTACAAGAGAGTTATATTGGGCAAGGAATGATTGCTTGTTTACTTGCATGGTGCACAAGAAAAAAATGATTTCATGAGAACCTAAAGGAAGGAAAGGCAATACAAGTTTTGGAACGCAACAATAATAGGTATAGTGGTGGGTTTTCTACTTTGAAGCACTCATCACAACACTACAAGTGAACTACAAGTAGACCCAAAATAGAATGTTTGGTGAACACTCAATTAGCGGCAACATTATTTTGTGAACGATTGACAAATGGTGGCTAGGGCTTTTAAAACTATTGACACAATTGTGGAAAATAAATAAATTTATGATAAATAATTTAATTAATGTCAAACTAACCCAAATACTATATAATGTTGATAGGTTTCCAATAATTACAATATCCATGTAGTTTTTTGTAGGGTGAAATGTTAGGATGCTGATATTTTCAAAATAAAGGGCTTAATACAAATTAGGTAGTGGTGTTTGGCTTTGCATTTTGTAAATGTTCCCCATTGTAAGGCTTTACCTTTTATAAAGCATAACGTAAACATTACCAAGAACCTATACATTAGTAGACCACAATATGTAGGAGAAAAAAGGTTCTCAAACCAATAAATAGGTATAATTTCCTTCCCATGTTTAAGGAATAGGCATAGCTCACTTTTTTTTTTTTTAAAGGGACATTCATCAATATAACATGCTTTCCAAATACACTATGAAAATTTTACAAATGTGTTATGCATAACACCATGGTATGAAAATTTCCAAATGTTTTAGAAATGATATCATAGTACCATGGCAAGTTCAACATATCAATGTTGAATAATTATTTTATTTTGAAGATTCCATGTTGAAAAATGTTTATTTCAAAATATTTTATAATACTTTTTTTTTTCACAAACCATTGTTATTTTAATTCTTTAAAAATATATATATACCGCTACCACCCTTCCTAGTATCCATGTTGTCACCTTGCTATCCTCGCCCAACAACTTTGGTTATCTTATATTTCCCAAATGTTAAAGACCAAATAAAATTCATAATAATTATTAAATATTTTTAACTATTTAAAAAATTATAGTATGTTGCTCCAAATATCACCTTGTATTAATACATTGCCACCATTTCCCCCCTTATGTATGTGTAAAAGGTTTCTTTTGTAAGATTTATGGGATTGTAAGTTGTCAATTATTTTGAGATGAGTATAATAACTTGTTTTAACCAATTTGTAAGTCCAATTTTTACATGAGATACATTTTGGCTATTACAATTTATCTATAAACTACATTTGGAGTAGAGAAAATTATGAGTTGAAATAGCAAATCAATGTTATGTTTCATAAGATACTTTAATGTTAATCAATAATGCCCCTCAATATAACAATCTTAGATTCATGGTTTTCATCATTTATTTTTGTGTGTTCTTATGCTAGTGGCCAAAGTATTTTACTAAAAAAAAAATTACTCAACTTACACCTAGTCAAAATAAGTGATGATCACAATAAAAGACCTATCCAATTGTGGAAGTTTAACTCACAATTTAAAGGACCTTTAAATGGGTTTTAAGTGTGAATGAATAGATGAAGTTCAACCTTAAAGCCCTTTGTTTTCCAAGCTTTTGTGTATATTTAAAAATGAACATTGTTCATTAATTAAATTTCAAAACTTGTTATTTAAACATGCAATATTTCCAAATTTGAATATGGTAGATTTGACCCATTTATAGTGTAGGGACTATATAACTTTCAAATGGGTTAGTTAGAGCCTTTGTATAATTTATCCTTTGTTTAATATTTGATCAGTCTAATGAACACAATTAATTTTAAATAACTTAACGTATAATGTTACACTTTAATGCAATTCAATTGTAGTAAACATATCGAGTAAAAAAATTATTTTATTTTTGCATTCATTTTCCCATTAAAAATGAGATTAAAACCTCAACCCAAGTTCAAGTTCAGTTTTTTTCAATTACTTATGAATTTACACGTAATTGTGATAAAAACACTTGATGTATTGTTAGTAGGCTCCCCTCTAAATGGGGGCTCTAACACCTCAAATCCTCAAAATAAGGCTTTTAATATGGTTAAACAAATATTTTGAAATCAAGGCATGTGCCCAAAAATAAACCATGGAATGGGCTAGATTTGAAAGTATTTGAAATGTTGGGTTGTAATCTTAAACCATGCTTTTGGAATGACCTTAAACTGAAAGTCACTCCATTATGTATTCATAAACATATTTGAATGGTTGTGAAAGGTTGTAGTAGGGCACAATTCAAGGTCCATTAATTTTTTTGGGTGCTTATACTTTAATTTTGAGTAGTATAAAATTGACCATTGAATTGGGTTTTGTTTGTTTATCAAGTAAATTGAAGAATTTAATGGATGAACTTACCTTCAACCCTCACATGTTGTGAAGGTTCATGTTCATATCAATTCTCATGTGGTTGCATTGTGTAAAACCAAACTAATTGTTAACAAAATATTTTCAACTATTTTGATATCTTAATATTTGAAATAAATTTGGGATTTCAAATTTAATTTTGAGTTTTTATCAATGCTCATGAATTAGCCCAATTTTTTGTTTAAAATTGGATAATGCATATTAGTTGTAATTACTAATAACATTTTAAACATTTTTTGTATCCAGACCACTAATGGTAATTTATTGTAGTGGCCAATGAAATGTCCATTTTGGCATGTTTCATTGGAGATGTTTAAAAATATATATATTTCCATTTGCATCATGATAATGTGATTTGATCAAGGCTTTTCAAGTGTTTTTGTTGATGTCAAACAATATTGTTGCAATGATCAATGGCATTATCATTAAAATTGAAAAACTTTTTCAACATTCATGAAAAGAATAAGTTCAAAATCACTTTCTTTACAAAGTTTACATTCTTCTTTTATGTGATGAAATTAGTGCAAGTGAAGGTTATGTACCTTAGTACAAGGGCAACTTTCACACATGTGTTACGTTATTATGCAAATTATAATGTGTATCATGACATTCAATTTTTTTTAATCCTTACATATATTTTACAAATGATAACCCATGTTTAAATGAAATTCTACCTTCATTTAAACAAGGTTCCAAATCTCAAGTCTTGTTTGTCTTTTATAATCACACATTGCACAAGGAATAATTTTTTTCAAAAATCACTTTATCTCATTCCATACATTGATTTTATATACAAATGAAACAAAATATAACACTTCAAAACACCTTTAGTCATATGATGAACTTATATATGTCAAAACTTATTGTCAAATTGTAATTTTAACATAATATCTGCCATAATAAACACCACATATTGTACATTGTATTAGATGAAACCACAAAGTTCACCTCACAATTGTCACATGCTATTGCCTTTTGTGTGAGAAAACCCACAATATCTTGTATTGATATTTTGTAACCTTGCTTTTGATTTTCTTGTTTCATGATTAGACATAGGTTTAAGTCTATTTTTATTTTGGCTTGTTATTTTAGTTTGGGAATCTTTTAGTTATGCAAGGTTTTGTGTTTGTGACAATTTTCCACACCTTTCAAGTCTAGTCTTATTGGAATGTAGAACATTCTATCTATTCCCCTTGTGGTTTATGAATATTCTATATGAAAATAGACCATTGACTTGTAGATTCTAGCAATGAACAAGTGATACCAAAGGTACAAATGGACATTTGCCTTGAAACCAAACTCATTGCCTACACCTCTCAACATATCATTAGCCATCGGTGAACAATCAACGACATTAAAACCATCGTTCCCATACATTAATTCAAAATCATAATGCCAAATTGAAAGTGATTGATCTACAATAATTTCCATAAGTATAGATTAAGCTTGTGTTTATTGAATAGGCCTTGCCATGCAACATGATAAATATTCAAATGATAACACATGTAATTTTATGAAATGAACATATTTGGGAAATCCATTGCAACATTGATTTGAAGGTGTTCTAAATCAATCTTCATTAGTTGCCCAAGATACTTGGCCTTGAACATGTTGTAGATGGATAGAACAAACATTTTCAACCTTTCCACCGAGATGGATTCACCTAATAGTCACTCAAAGCATTGGGTATGAAGCCATATGTTATGCACTAACCATCTGCATGCATTACCTACCTAGTAGTCACTAAGTGACTTTCCTACTTAGTTACCTCCATTATAATCACTTAAATTCTTAGCATACTTACCAATCATAGGTTACTTGTTACTTCCCCCTTATTTTACCTTAGGTTATTCAAATTTGGTTCATCCACAATTGGGTCATGTTGTGGATGAACGATGGAAGGTGCATTAGTAGGTGTTTAACCCCTAAATATTAAGGTGAACCAATTTAGTCCACTTTTCAATGCATATTTCTCTAACATTTAGATGTTAATAAATATGTTTATTGACCATAGTGTAAATTCTTTATTTGCTTTTCTCCTACATTCAACATAAAGTGTTAATTATGTCCCCATCTCCATTAACAAACATTGAAAATTGAACAATATAAAGTCATTTAATCCATTTAAATGGCTAGGAAATCGAAAAAAAATCATTTAAATATATGATATGTAATGAATTTATTCCATTGGACAAATTTTTACCACTTGGTGAAAACAAAATCAAATGCAACTCATGCAAAGGATTTTTCTTTGGGAAAAAATGTGCCAAAGTCATCATAATTTTGAGGAAAATTCATTTAAAATTGCCATGTGTAAGCAAAAGGTTAAAATAATTCATAAAAAATATAGTAGGATTTTAATTGTTTTTTCCTTTCCTCTTTGAGCTATACCCAAATTTGGTTGTTTTATCTTTCTTGACAACCTTTTAAAAATAGGAATAGTAGGCAAAGAATTTGCCCTTTTGATTTGCGCCAAGTAAAATGTTGTAAATTTTTTAGAAATTGAACATGACAATTCAATTAACATAGGAGGAAAATGTTAGAATAGCTAGTGAGGGCTTTTGGGAATACGCATGTGAGTATGAACTTTGTCCCCAACACCAAAGTGGGCCACTACCTATTAGTTTTGCAAAATTTTGTTAGATGCGTTCAAGGGTCCTATATCAATTTAGGAACGACTTTTCTATTTTTTTTTCTAAAGTACAACAACAAACCCAACCTAACAAACCTTCAAGGCAAGTTCATTAACAAAGGGTTGGTAGGTTGATAATGACCTTTTGTTGTGTTTGTGCACAAGCCACCTTGTCATATACTTTTTTAGTGGAAGGAAGCTTGAAATGAACAAAAAAACAAGTGTAAACTTTATTAAGGTTTATAACAAGCACGCTGAAAAGTTACCACAAGATTTATGCCGCCTTGATTGTTGTACACATACAATCTTTTTGAAAAAACACCAAAAAAATGGATTGTGTTTAAAATATATATATATTATGTCTAGGGTAATTAATCCACTAAAGGGCTAACTTAAGAGGGTTTTTTGTTGCAAAATGTTTTTTTTCCTCCTTTAATATTGGTTTGTGACATAAGTTGATAGTGGGAACCAAGCAACATGGGAAAACAATTGAGAATAATAGTCATATTTAACATTATAAGGTTTTTATAATGAGCTGAATAATGGCTAATATACCATAAAACATTTATTTCGTTGAGTCATGTAACCAACCAACTAATTAAGATCAATATGTTGTCCCTATTTTTTTCCGTTTGATTTATATAATCTTGTGTGATTGGTTTGGTAAATTTGAGATTGCCCTATAATAGTAGGTTGTTTTTAACATGTGAAGCTTGTGCTTTTAGTTGGCCTCCTTCTTCATGGGCACTAAACATCCCATGTCCCCTAGTTCATCAACTCTCATTGGACCTCATAGCTCCCATCACCTTTTTGTCTTATCATGTGTTACAATATATAAACCTCCACCCCATCTCCCATGCAAATCATAAACCACCCATTAATTCCCCTTCCTATTGTAACAAACCTCACACCACCCATTAATTCCCCTTCCTATTGTAACAAACCTCACACCACCCATTAATTCCCCTTCCTATTGTAACAAACCTCACACCACACATTAATTCCCTTTACCAGCCCCTAGCCCTTTATGTGAGTTTGGGGCCCCAACCCTACACCTTCCAAAACCCCCTTGATCCTGCACAATTAGAACCTTTTCCCTTTTCCATTTTATTGGCCCTTATAGTTACCCTTGATTAGACTCCCCAACCTACCCCCATTTATTCAATGCACTTGTTGCCTTCACCTAAAGTCTTTTGCCCCACTTATGGGCACCAACCAATTTATCAGTCAAGGGTTAGTTGATCATTAGTGTTCCTATTAAACATTCAATTTGTCCAATTTAAACACTTGTGATAATCCCAGCTCAATGCCTTCCATTGCTCCCACCTCACTTACATTACCTTAAGTTTGGGTTTCGTCATTAGATGTCTTTGAGTATTTTCATTTAGGCTTTTGTCATCTTTGATTGTACAATCACATCCCTATCATTCTATGACATGATGTCCAAATGACATTTCATTTTCCTTTAAATAGGCTAACACAAGACCCCTATAATTTGGCAACTTAACATTTATTTTTTTTGTTACCCCAATGGTGTTTCGTTTTGCCCTTTAGTGGTAGGGCAATTGGGCACGAGCAAATGCGGGTCCAATTTTAATGATTTTTAGCAAACAATTCAAAAAATCTATAATAAAAGTTTTTGTTTTGCAAGCCCAAGTTTTAACGACAAGTCCAAACTAAATGCCTTTTATGCAACATGATCCTCTAGCTCATAAACACTTACTTCACAATTTACTTCTTGGATGTGTGGGGGAAAACTTTTGGGCAACCTACGTTTTGGCACTATTTCCCCTTACACCCATGTCCTCCGATACCACCTTGAATCTCACTGCATTGCACCCTAAATTAAATGGTTACTTCTCATTTTTAAAAAAAGTCTATGAGCTGGATCAAGACCTCAACCTCTCTTCTAACTCCTTCAAGCTAACTTTCTAACGTATGTTGCATTTGTGAATAAGTGGTCCTTCCATGATGGTTTTTGAACACCTTTGGGATTATTTTCACCTAGAAAATTCAACAAATGGATTCTTTTAGTTGTTTTTATTTTGGTTTCATATTGCATAGGGCCATATTCCACTTCGAATTGTGCATGTTTTTGTCATTGCTCGCCTTTTAGCCACGACCACACCTTTAGGTGGAGTTCATCCAATTGTAGTGGGGAAAACATTGTATTGATTTGCAAGTTGTGCTTTTATGCTTTCAATTTTGTGATGCCTTTGCAACACATTTTTCTTTTCACCTATTCAAAATTACAACTAAAGGTGGTTGTGAAGTTGTAATTCATGGCATCAAATGCACCTTGGACCTTCACATTGATTGGATTGTTCTCCAACTCGATGTGGTGAACACTTTCAATTCAGAGTAAAAATGGGTTATATTTCAAGAACTTCATGTAGCAAATGGTGACATCATACACATCATCCCCTGTGTACATGCATTTTATGCATTTGAATCTTCATTGTTTTATAATCATTGTAATCATGAAAACAATGTCACAATTATTCCATTTGCCATGGGGACTTGTCAAGGTGATTTTTCGAAAGGGGCATTATTTGTTTTAGCCCATTTTAAGGCATTACGTTTTAAAGCTAGTCATTTATCTTTTTATCTATTTCTATTTATTGCAAATGACCCTCACATCATAAGTCCCCTTTCGATCATATCATCTACATATGAACATTTTAGACCAAATTTTGTGCAATAGGTTTTTCTATCTAACCTCAGAATTGTGTAGCATGGTCACCTTCTAACCTATCACATGATTTTAACACCCCATCCTAATTTACCACCCCATCGAGAGGAATTAAAATTTTAAGGATTCCAATGGGCACCTCATCATTCATATCATCCTTCATTAAAGATGCCTTACCAAAGGATGTTCATCACATGAACTTTTTTCCCAAAATGGGTGATGTTTGAATAACCTTTGAAATTTAAACTCATTACTTCATGCAACAACCATCAAATTTTTTAAATGCACATCTCTCTCCTTCATTTTCATAGAATCCCTTATTTATTTTAACGCATCCCTCTTTTAAGTGTTTAGATGGTTTTTAGGTTCAAGATCCTTTAATAGCCCTAAGGGACCTTTAACCTGTAAATAAGCCTCTCTCCCAATAACTTTTGGCGACATTAAGCTCATATCAACATCCACCATTACTCAATAATTAATTTAGGGAATTGGGTTCTGGTAGTTTCAATCATAACTATTAACTTTATGGTTGATCAATGTCCCTTCTTTTAAAATTTTTTAACATGAATTGACAACAACACCTCAAAGTGGCTTGTGATCTTTTATTGCCTTTAGTTTATGCATGTTTTTTTTCCATTTGAACAATTCATTGGGCAATAAATGGTTTGTCTTCAAATTTTCATTTTGGAGCATTTGCACCATCATACCCTTTTTAGCATGTTTTTTGATAGGATATTTGAAACCCATTATGCTTGCGTTTTCTCATGTTTTGGCCTTGGGGCAAACGCTTAACTTATAGTTTGATTAATTTTCCCAAATTTTCAATTATTTTTCTTAGTTTTTTATACAACATTTCGTACACGACTTAGAAATACCCCATCCTTTTATTACAAGTATCCTTCAATGTGTGTGCACACATCCTATCAACCTTATGGGTATTCATTTTTTATGTTGTGTTCATGACAACAAACACATGGGAACCCATGATGTAATTCGCAACACCTTTTTGCCATGTGTGAGATGATAATTTTAATGTGAGATGAAAATAATTGCATACACTTCCTTCAACCACATCCAACTCTTCTTGTTGATGAGTTGACATTTGTACCTTAGCTAACATTATCATTACCAACCCAACACGAGTAAATTTATTTCCTCAATATTGTGCAACTAAAGATCTTGTGGCCTTTGATGCAATTCAAACCAAAGAAAGGAGTTATTGCGACTAACACCCAATTGATCAATTCCTCCCTTTGGTAATTCAAATATTCGAATATCTACAAAAACAAGTTGATATGTTTTTACACTAACTTTGTGCCAATGTCATTTGGAGCTTGAAAGGGCCAAAGGTCCCTCATTTTTCTATCATTTTTCTATCTTGGTTATTATCTTGGTTACTTTCCTTCAGAAAAAAAATATTATGCTTTGTTTCACATTGCAAAACATCTTCCATCTTAAGTCCTATAGCCATAGGCTTAGCTACTTCCTGGCTCCCATCCCTTCATCACACACCTTCCATCACCATACCGACCTATTACAAGCAATCGATTTTTGACATGGAGAAATAGAGCCAACCTACTATAGCAATAAATTTTAGACACGGAGACATTCTAACATCTAGTTTGAACTAACTTGACATCCTATAAATTCTCCATTTTCCTTTTTCTTATTCCTTTATACATTTTCCAAATCTACAATGTGTTCATAAACAAATTTTTGCTAGGTTGCATCAATGTGGCTCCATTGCAAAATTGAAAGAAAAGAAAAAAGGAAAAAAAAAGAAAAAAAAAAAGAGAAAAGAACCCTGATCCTCTCTGCATTTGTACAAGTCTAAACTCAATTTCACTCTATTTACAGGCTATATACTTCATCCAAAGTATTCTGTACAT
>Ga0209208_10008121_pt1 | contig 14080 bp, 5 predicted proteins | sample S1TSphfallax_3_FD_187694 | JGI IMG/M metagenome (GOLD analysis project Ga0209208, IMG submission 187694) | Host-associated microbial communities from peat moss isolated from Minnesota, USA - S1T2_Fd - Sphagnum fallax MG (SPAdes) (version 2) | ecosystem: Host-associated > Plants > Peat moss >...
AAAAACCTAAAACTAAAGGCCAAAAACTTAAAACATGCAACCTAAAACCTACAACTAAAATTAAAAACTAAAAACCTCAAAATAAAACCTCAACAATTAAAACCTAGAAACTAAAACCCAAAAAAATAAAGCCTAAAACCTAAATCTTATATACTCAAAACTAATATTTGAAACCTAAAAAGTCAAACATAAAACCTAAAACCTATGTTTATGGCTATGTCCCAAACTTGGGAGAGAAGCATCAAGGTAGTCATTTTGGATGGGTATAGGGGGCGGAGAATCAAAACTAGGTTTAATGGATAGGTTGCAAGTTAAAAAGTTTAGTTTGTAATTCTAGGGTTTAGGTTTTAGGTTTAGGTTTTTTAGGTTTTAGATAAATGAGGCTTTTGGGGGTCACATTTTGCTATTGAAATCTAAAACATTAATCATTAGTTTAAAAACTAAATCTTCAACCATAAAACCTTAACCCCAAACCATTAATCCTAAACCCTAAATCCCCAATTTTAAAAGTTACACCCCAAGCCATCAACCACAAGACTTCAACACAAACAAAACCCCTAATCCCTAAACCTTGGAAGTTCAATCCAAAGCCTTATTAAACCATAAAACTCAAATTCATGCGAAAAAATGACTTATAATATTACATAAAATTTGATATATATTATATGTTGCAACCCCACTTTGGGCTAAGTGTGAGGATGAGACTCACACTCCCAAAAGTGGGGACTTGGAGTCTTCCAAGACTCCAGAAAACTTAGAGTTTGATTGCAAGGGTCAAAACACCTCGCATTGGGGTGTTCTTTATAAAAATGGAAAGGTCTTGAAGTGTAGATGTCCAAAATGGCCTTGCATGATCCATTTGGACATCTTCAGCCCAATTTATAGGCAAAAGAAGGGTCGGGAGTCAAACTTGCAATTTGACTCCCGATCACGAAAAGTCGGGAATCGACCTCTTCCTGATGTCTTCAGAAGAAGTGCGACAAGGCATTGGAAAGCTGTCGAGGAGAGCTACAACTTTGGTTCAGACCTCACTCCAATCGGAGGTCGGAGCTAGGAGATATGAGTGCCCAAAGTCCCGGGAGTCCAACCCGGGACAATTTCGGGACTCCTCCTTGGGAGTCCCGGGAAAAAGTGCCATTCGGATGTGGCTCCAGCGGAGTAACGCAGAGAATAATATATGGGGGAAGGTGGTGGCTTCCCCCGAGTCCGAGCCGTGGTGAGTCAAGTGAGTCCAAGGTTGCCCGTGGCTTGTCCCAACAGTAAAAGGGTGCAGAATGAGTTCTAACCAACTTGTGTTCGTTTTGGATGTAGGACCGTGTAACAACATAATTGTCCCTCTTCCTAGTCTAATTTCGGAACTTCTAGCACGCCCCTCTTACCCCCTTTAGTGTTGGAAGTTAGGAACGGCCCTCAAGTTCCAACTTTCCGCAATTCAACATATTTAGACCTTCAAGTGGGTCTAGTAAGGAACTTGGGAGCACGTCATTATAGGTTGAGTGTTTATGGGAACTTCCATTAATTCCTAAACCCAAATTTTTTAACCTTACAACTTCAATAACCTCAAACCCATAACCTAAAAGTAAATCCTAAAACAACAATTTTCATAAATCTTCATCCTTAAACCTAAACCCATAACCCTCAACCCTAAAACGTAATTTGAAAGGTCCGAAGACTAAATTTTCAATTATAGAACCTTTACCCTAAACCATTAAGCCTAAGATTTAAACCCTCAAATGCAAATTGAAAGGTTTGAAGACTAAAACTTTAACCCTAAACCATTAAGCCCAAACCCTAATTTGTAACCTTAAAAATGTAACCCAAAGTTGTCAACCACAAAACTTAAACTTAAACACAAACCCTAAACCTTGAAAGTTCAATTCTAGGCTTTAAAGCATAAATCTCAAACCCAAACTATAAATCCAACACCCAACCTTCAACCCAAGACTATAAACCCTAGTAAACTAAAAACTAAAAACCCTAAAACATTAAACCTTAAATTCTAAACTCCAAACCCTAAACCTTAAAACCTTAAAACTAATTCCTAAAACACAAATTGAAACACACGAAGATTAATTTATCTTCAATCTTATAACTTTAAGGTTATACCTTTTTAATCCTAGTAACCTTCAAACCACAAAATTCAAACCCAAGCAAAAGCCCAAAATCTATTTAAGTTAAATGTTAAATTGAAATTCCAAAATCATGAACCTGAAACCATAAAACAAGCTTTAAATCCAAAATGTTTAAACCCAAATAATCAAATTTCTAAAACCCTAAACCCAAACCCTAACAACTAAACCCCAAATTTGGAGAAAGGAAAGATTGCCCCTAGAAAAGGTACCTTAAACAATAAAATATGAACTTCAAAACCTATAACCCCAATAATGCAACCCTACACCCAAAAACACAATGTACACAATTAATATTTTTCTATTAAATTATTGTGATATAAATTAAATATATATGTATGATGTATGTTAAAGTATATATATTGATGAATGTAATCATGATATATATAAAATGATAGTAAATTTCAAATACCTAAACTAAGATAGTTAGTATCTTTAAAAAATAAATTTAATTCTGATCATTTTTTCAATTATTTAACTATTATTGCATTATATTATTTATTTTAATCAATATTATATTACTAATGTTCATTAACCTATTAAATAATATATTAATAATAATAATATTATTATAGAAATTAATGTTGGTTAAGATATTAGGTAATATATTATTCATTGTATTAATTTTTGGTCCATCCTATTAATAATTATAAGGACCGTCCTATTTGCAACTACATGTGACTATTAAAGTTATTTGTGACTACCTTTGGACATTTTTGCAACTAATTCTTGTGTTGGTCATATTTGCGATTACACTACAATTAATTTGCGACTATTTTGGTTTTCATCCTTCCATGTGAACAACATTTAGTTTGGTTTTCATCCAAGAAGAACAAATTATGTCCCATTAGTTGCAAATGTGACCAATTTAGTTACAACCCTATAAGTATATGAAGGTGTATTTTGTATATTTTAAGGAATATAGTTGGATATATTCAAATTTACAAAATATACTTTGAATGTGTATGAACAACCATATTTCAATGTACATGTGTATTCAAGTAATATTTTAAACACAAATAACCTTGATATTATGGTTTTATTAAATGTATCATCCAAATTGACATTAGTTGTAAGTAGAAGTTGCATATATGCAACTGCAAACCACTTTGTAGATGTTTATGGAACTCCAAGTTGTTTTTACCAAGTGCCACAAAAGATAGTCAAATCTATAGTCACAAAAATGGTTGATTTGCATGCACACATGTTAGAAATGCATGGGTTGGAATGGACAAGATTTTTTGTAATGTTATATGCACACTATAGTGTAAACGTTTTTTTTGAAAATAATGGGTGCCAAAATTACATAACTTACATAAACTTATACATTCTTTTACTTTTTGGCCAAATATATTTTAGTCCATGGATGAAGACTTGAGGATAGTTAATCAATATACTATCTTTAAAACCTTACTTCAACTCAAATCAATTTGGCATGTGAAGGCCCACCAAATTAGTGATGACACTTGTCATAGTCCTTGCATTATTGGTCTATTATTTGGCATTAAATGCCATTGATGATAAGGCAATTTAAGGAAGGTTAAATTCATTCCTCCTTCTAAATATTTGGACAAATGCCCACATGTTATTGGGCTACTTTTAATTTTAGGTAGTGATTTTATGTTTTCCTTCCTTTGTGGCTTCATTAATCTTGATGACCTATCAAGCAAGTTGGTTTTAGGCATGTTGAATAGGGGCCATCTTTCCCTTCATCTAACCATTGAATTAATTTGGTGTTTATTTGCCTTGGTTTTTTCTTGAAGGTTCAAACTTTAAATGTTAAAAGTTCTGAGCTTGTTAAAACATGATTTGATTTTGAATTTTTTATGGACGTTTGAAGTCTTTGTTAGTGATTTTGTTACTTACAAGGTGAGAGAGCTTAGGCATTATGAGGTTTACAAATATTGAAGACAATGAGGAGGGATATGGGTGAAGGCATTTTGGACGCAAGGTGTTCAAATTCAATCACCATGTTTGAAAACCCCTTAGCAAAGTTAGAGGCTTGAATGGAAAGGTTAAAAAAACCATCTTTAGAATGGAACTTTATGTACTACAAGAAAGTAGGTTTGCATGGAATAGGTGTAAACCCACATAGGTTGAAATTTGGTCGAAATGTGCATGATGGGAAGCTTGTGGTAACATTTGGGAAAATGAATATGAGATTAGGATTTCATTACATGGGACGTCATGATTCTAAAATCAACATTATAAAAAGAAAATGGTGGTTTGCAACTAGGCTTGTAACTAGGTTTTTGAATTGTAATGACTAATTGCAACTAAACATATTTTTATAGAATGAATGTTATTGAACAAGTTATAAAAGTTGCAACGGACACATTTCACTATACATGGAACCATATACAACTAAGATACAATTACATTACAACTACACAAGCAATGATGTGTTGATATGGTTTTCATTCATGTATCAAAGATGAAATCATCAAACAACACCAAGAACAAATCATCAATGAACACATAACAATTTTAAAGTTTATTTTGATATTTAGTATTTTATTAATTTAATTTAAATAATCCAACTTAAGGTTGATAGGATGTTGACATGTGGCACATAAATGGGGAGGTAGGTAGGCCTCATACTATTTATGAGAAGTTAGGTAGGTAAATAACTAGGTTTAAGTAGGTAGTTAATTTGAGATAATGTTATTTTATTTTGGGTTTAACCTTTAGGGCCAATGTTTTTTTTATTGACTCACCCCAAATGCCATTTGGTTTTCAGTACTTCTAACACACTTACTTATATATTTACAAATTTGAAAAGTAAAACAAAAAAAATGATTTAAAAAAAATTGCTTCTTCATTGTAATTTACTTGCAATTACTACTTAATACTTAAATATTATATTAACATACCTTACCTATTAGTTATATTAATTATTATAATTATTGAAGTTAATGTAACCTACTAGCAAGTTATATATGTATTAACTTAAATAAAATAGTTCTACATTACTTTACATGAGGCTATTTATATAGTGAAAACTTAGTGTCACAACTAATTATATCATTGGGAATCATAGTTGGTAATTAATTACCAAAAAACTAAAAATGCCAAATCTAGTGGATGGTGGCAATGTATAGATGTGGCATGATTCACTAGTACAAAAGTGGGGTGTAATTCATTGGCTTAAATCACTATGAAACTTTTAAAATGAAATAGGTTCATTGCATCTTAATGATTTCACCTTGGTTAAAATTATTTCATTATAAGGTCACTATGTAAATATCATCACTAGTACAAAAGTGGGGTGTAATTCATTAGCTTAAATCACTATGGGACCTTGAAAGTGAAATAAATTCATTGCATTTTAATAATTTCACCCTAATTAAAGTTATTTCATTATAATATCATTATTTAAACATCATGTTTCACTATTAATTAACATAATTCAGTATTATAATTTACTATGATAAATAAGTTTATTTTTATGTTGTTATTTTAAATACCCTATATTTTTTAGATTACCTTAGTTATTTTAACTTGTACCCTTAGTTACTATAAGTTATTATAAGCTACTATACATTATTCTATCTTAAAATATCTTATGTAACTTATTTTAGGATTTTGATTTTAAATTATTTTGAAATTAAACTATTCAACTAACCTTAGGCTATACTTTAAGTTATTCAAAGGTCATTATATTTTATGTTATTGTAAGTTGTTTTATCCTAAGTATAAAATTTAAAATAATCTCAAATGAAATCCAACGACTTAAGGTAAAATAATTTAAAATAATTTAAAATAGTTAATAATAGCCTATGATAATATAATTTAAAATATCCAAAAATAGTTTATATTAAAATATCCATCAATATAATAGTCATCAATAACCACTAATATGAGAACCATTAATGGCCTACAATAGAATAACCAACAATAGCCATTAATAACCACCAATAAAATATATATTAATAGCCATTAATAACCACCAATAATGATTAATAAATAGCCACCAATAACCACAACTAAAATAACCAATAATGAGCACCAATATAATAACCACAAATAACATTTGGTAATATATAACCTAGAGTAACCAGTAATAACATTAGATGAAATAACCTTCAATAGCCAAAAATAACCAACAAGCTAACTTCACATAGCTGAAAATAACCTAAGATGAATTAATTTAAAATAATTTATGATAGCTGTAAATAACCTAAAATGAAATAACTTACAATAGCAAAAAGAAATAAAAAATAACTAATTTTTTTATATAATAGTTAAAAATAGCCTGAGATGAAATAACATAAAATAACCAAAAATATTTCAAAATAAATAAAAAACCTAGGTGAAATAACTAATAACCTTAAACCCTAGTACCAAAAAACAATTAAAAATTGCATAGATAGTTGTAAATAATTTAGAATGAAATAATTTTTAAAAATGAAAAAACCCTAAACTAGCTTAAAGCAATTTAACATAGGTAGAATTATCATATTAGCAAAAATCTTATCCATTTATTAAAACATTTGTTTTTCAAAAGAATGGTCATTGAAATGTTATTGGATACTGATATTAAAAAAAAAATGTCCAAATGATTTTAAATTTTAAAAAGGAAATAAATGTACATTACGTACATTATTGAAAAATAAATAAATTTAATAATTTCATTTGGACAAATTTTCAATAATACATGAATTGTCAAAGTTTTTTTTTTTTGTAATGTTTAAAATGAAATATTTGATAAATATAATGCAAATGTAACACATTATCACAATAAATGTGGTGGCTTGATGGTAAGGGTGTTTGCTTCCATCCTAGAGGTAAAAGGATCAAACCTTACAAATGGTGTGTTTATGGTCAATAATGGTAAGTTAACTGAATGTTCCTTATAGTAGGTGCCTAGGTTGATTACATGGCCTATGTATTTAGGGTATGTTTTTAACCTAACACAGGTAATGACATGTGTTAATAATTCATAGGTTAAAATCCATAAAACTATCAATAATATTGAACAATACATTAAATATTAAATAATATAAATGTAATTATTTTCAATGCTACCTAGTTAATTAAATAAGAAGTGAAATGGTTTGATAAATTTGTATTTCACTTTAAAATAATTTTGTTTTACTAAGTACCAATAGACCAATTCATTGTCCATAACAATTAATCTTTATTCATTAGGGGGTTAACCAATTTCACCATGGTAAAAATGTCTAAATTCATTCAAGATCTAGTGAAACCCAAAGTGAACTACGACACATTTTGGTGTAATGCATATTTCATTATCAATTCACATAATTCATTATTATAATTTATTATGGTAAATAAATTTTTAATGTGTTATTTTTTTAATGCCCTAGGTTATTTTATAGTATACCTTATGTTATTTTAATTTATACGTCCCCAAGCTATTATAAGTGATTCTACCTAAGTAATGTATCTGAATTATTATAGGTTATTTTAATTTTAAGTTATTCTAAATTAAATTATTTAATCAACCCTAGGCTACACCTTAGTTTACTTTATTTAAAGTTAATATATGGTAATTCAAATTATACTTTAGGTTATTCAAGGTCATTCAACTTTATGTTATTATAAATTATTTCATCTTAAGGTATAATAACATATTAAAAAATTGTGTATAATAATTTAAGGTGGAATAACCTGAAATAAACTATTACTAAATAACCAAAAATACCTTAAAATAGCCAAAAATGGCATATGGTAGAATAACCAATAATAATTTTAAATGAATTGTAATAAAATAATTTAGAATAACCATGAATATATATTTAAAATAGTTTAAAATAACCTAGAATAATTTAAAATAATCAAGAATAGCCTATAATAGAATAACCAATAATAATATATAGTAGAATAATCAATAATAACCAGCGATAAAATAATTAATAATAGCCAAAATTAACTTATGATAAATAACCAAAAATAACATATGGTAAATTACCTATAATAGTTAAAAGTAACGTACAATAAAACAACCAACAATAGTTTATGATATAATAGCCAAAAATAGCCTGTGGTAAAATAATTTAAAATAACAAACAATAACCCATGGTAAAACACCCCAATTTTTTTTTAAATTATCTATAATAGAATAACCAACAATGGCCAATAGTAAAATAATTTAAAATAACCAATGATACCCATGGCAAAATAACCTAGAATAACAAATAATAATTTATGAAAAAATAAATTATAATAGCCTAAAATAAATTATAATATAATAACCAAAAATATTTTATGATAATATAGCTTAAAATTACCAACAATAGCTTATAATAATATAACCTAAAATAGTCAACAATAATTTACAATAAAATAATCACCAATAACCTATGGTAACATAACTTAAAATAACTAATAATAACTTATAATAGAATAGGCATTAATAGAATAAGTAGTAATAGAATAGGCACCAATAATTACTAATAAAATAACCATCAATAGCCACCAATAACCACTAATAAAAGAACCACCAATAGCCACCAATGGATTACAATAGAATAACTATAATAGCTTATAATACAATAGCCACTAATAGCCTACGATAATATAACTTAAAATAACAAAAAAACTTATGGTGAAATAACATAGAATAGTTAACAATGGTGTAGGATAAAAAAACCTATAATAGCCTATGGTAGAATAACCAAAAATTGCCAAGAATAACCTAGGGTAAAAAAGAATGTGCATAATAATATGTGATGACAAAAAAAATCATTCATTTAAATAATGGTATAATGGTTAAAGACATGTTCCTTAACATGGAAGTGAAAGGAGGTGAAAGGTTGAAACCTTCACATTTGCACCTTAAATTGGTGAACTAGGAATCTTAGACTAGGTAGCCTAGTGAAAGTTCTTAAGTGCCTAGCCTAGGTTTGTCATTAAATATTAGTAAATTTATTATTGATGATTTAACTATTAATGAATTTATTATTAATGATTGAATTATTATGAATTTAATTAAATATTGGTGAATTCAATTAGCTATTAGTGAATTCATTTATCCGTAATAACTCGTCCTTATTTACTAAGGAGTTGCCCACTTTTACCATGATAAATTTGTCCAATTTCATTCAAAACATAATGAAACACAAAATGAACTTTGATGCATTTTAATGTAATGATTGTATGTGTAAGGTCTGTACATGAGTTGCAAAATAATTATTGATGATTGCTTCATGTATTTCAATTGTATTGTAGTTGTCATATGTGATTATTATGTCATTTGATAACAAAGTTAAACATGGTTAACCATAATTGTATATGGTACATACATTCATCTATATAGGGGTCCATTTTGTGATTAACATGCAACTACAATGGAATTCCATGACTTTTTAATGTGACATTTTATTTTTAATTTTTAAAAAAATCCATGGCATAATTACAACATAGTTATAGATTAATTGTTTCAAAGCTCTAGTTCCAAAGTAGTGAGGTCTCCGTAAACATGATTTCTTTTAATGAAGTGAAAATTAGAAAGATATGGCTTTTGTGTTATGGGGTGAAAATCCTTTAAGGTGTACCACACATGACAAAAAAGGCCTACTCCTTATTGTAATCCTTTTTTACCTTATGTTTTTGATCCCCATAAAAAATAATGAATCAAAAGTTGTTAAATTTTTTAGAAGAATCATATTTTAGACTATCACAATTCTAGACTCCATCATAATCATCCATAAATATGTATTTACATGGTAAAAAAAGACTAGGTAAAAAAGAGAAAAAAAGGGTGATGATGTGATAAGATTTTGGTACACCTTAAAGAATTTGCACCCTATGGGAAGGCATAAATACCTTACTCGAAATCGATAACAAAAAATTTGCATTTGACATTGTTGTGTAGAAGTTTGCTAAGGTTGGGGGGCATTCATTGAAAAGATGAACACAAATCAATATTCCAACTCTTTCAAATGAATGGCCAAAATGGAAGTTTTGAAAAAACAATTGACATTGAAATCAAAAAGTTTATAATTGAAATATCAATTACAATTTGCAAAAGAATCTAAAGCCATTGAAGAAACAAAATTTGAAGTTGTCACCAATTTGCGTCAATTTGAGTGGATGCAAGTTTTTAAACCATGGATTTTGAAACTCCAAGGAGAGGTAGCTTAGTTGTTATAACTTGTTTCCATGGAGTTGGAAACCTTTAAGAACATTTTTGAATGGGCATAAAAGGAGAAACAAAAGTTGGTTAACTAGTCATGAAATGTTCATATGTTGATGGAATCCACACAAGCTTCATGGTTAAAGGGGAAGGAGAAAATAAAACATTTCAAATTTGAAGATCATCATTATGAAGTGGCCTATATTGTTGAAGCTTCTTCTAACCTCAAGGAATCTCCTAATTTTTCCCAACTTGTAAATGCATCATCACCCAAATTGGTTGTTGAATACTTAAGTTAGAATTGATGCATTGATAACTTAAAATATGCAAAAACAATGTTTACAAAATTTGACTACTAAGCATGAAGTTCAATATAAGAAGTTGGAGGCTGAATTGGATATAAAAAAATTTGAGTTCAAAAATCTTGAACAAAGAAATCATAATACAACTTTTCAAGGGAGTAGCATGTTGCACTCATATAAAAAGGAAATGGGTCAATTTTACACCTTCATCCCTGATGTAACCATGATGTCAATTTTGATGTGGGACCAAGTTTCTTCAAGATTACACCATGCATTATATGTTTGTGTGGATTCCCACACGATGATATAATAGTTATAATGTGTGGACATTTGTACCACCCATGGTGTGCTTCAAACATAATAGTAAGTGCACAAAATTTCATTATAAGATTGAGATGTCCGAGAAGTGGTATAAACATTATACTAATATATTATGTCCCACTACATTTTATATTTCCTTACATTTTGAACAAATTTAAACAAATTTACCATAGCAAAGATAGCCAACCCCATAGAAAATAGGGACTAGTTGTTTTGGACAAGTGAATTCATTAATAATTAATCAAATAAATTAATAGTTGATTCATTAATGACTAATTAAATTCATTGATAGTTAATTCATTAAACTAACCTCATAGCTCTTAGTTAATATAAGTTAGGCACTTAGGTTAAACATTTAACCACCTAGCCATTTAAGATCTAAACCTAATCACCTAAACTATGAACCTAGGCTAGGTGAAACACCTAAGAATTTAGGCTAACACAAATCATGTAGCCCACCAACTTAGGGTGCAATTATGAAGGTTTGAACCTTTCATCCCCTTCCGTTTCCATGTTTAGGAACACATACTTAACCATTGGACCACTGTTAAAAAAAATGATTTGTCACCGCATATTATTATGTACATTTTATAGAAAACCTATTAAACTATTCTTAAGCAACCATTGGTTAAGATTTTAAATTAGTCTTAAGGTATTTTAGACTATTTGTCCCTTGGTTATTATTATTTATTCCACTAGCCTCGGTTATCATAAGTTATTACACCATAGGTTATTTTAGGTTATTCCACTTCAAAAAATTATACATAAAAATATTTCTAGTTATTTTAAGTTATTCCATTGTAAATTATTCTATGGTATTGCACCCTATGTTATTTGTGGCTATTTGCAACTATTCTGACTTAGTTTATTTTAAGTTATTTTCCATTACAATTTTTTTGTTATTCCACTTTAGACTATTCTAAGTAATTTGCATTTATTTGATCGTATGCTATTATAAGTTATTTTAACTTAGATTATTCTTAGTGATTTTAGGCTATTCCACCTTAAGATATTATAATCGAGGCTATTTTTGATTATTTTAAGTTATTCCACCATGTGTTATTTTTTATTATTATAGGTTATTCCACCATGGGCTATTCTTAGTTATTCTATGTATTCCATTGTAGGTTATTTTTTTATTATTTTGGGTTATTTCACCTTAGGTTATTTTAAGTTAATTTTATCTTACGTTATTTGTAATTATTATAGGTCATTTCATAGTAGGTTATTTTCATATTTTAAAATTATATGTTCATATTTTAAATTATTCAACCCTAGGCTATTTTTAGCCTTTTTTATTCCTTTAAACTATTTCACCCAAGGCCATTTAAAGTTATTTAAAGCTATTTTTTACTATTCTAAGCTATTCCACCCTTGGTTATTTTTGGTTATTTTAAAGTATTATATTAAATTTTTTTTTTACTATTAAATGCTAATCCACCTTAGGTTATTTTAAATTATTCTATGTTATTTCACCTTAAGCTATATGAAGCCATTTGAAAACATTAAAAAATAATCTACCCAAAGTTATTTTTTATTACTTTAATCTATTGCACCCTAGGTTAGTTTTGGTTATTCTATGTTATTCCATTTAAAATTATTACAAGTTATTCTACCTTAGGATATTCTCAATTATTTAAAGTTAGTCCTCTTTAGGTTATTTTAAACTATTTTTTGGTATTTCACCTTAGGTTATTGGACATATTCATAATTAGGGTACCCCTTTTTGGACATAGGACTCAAGGAATTTGTTTTTGTTTATCTAGATGGAATAAATTTAAGTGAAAGATATTGGATAATTCAAATTATGATAATTTTCATGGTGGTTGTGATTTTTCACATGCACATTTAATTATGCATACATATATTGGTAAAAAACTAGAGATGCAAAAAATGAATACATAAGATTTTATATACAACTTAATATGTTTTGTTCCAGAACAGTTTTTTGCACATTTTGTCGACACTCAAGGCCACAAATTTTAAGCCTAATGAATACAAAGAATAACCAAATGGAAAAAAAATTCATTTTCCTTGTTGCCTTTCAAAATGGATTATGTAGCCTTCAAAATATTTATATTGTATATTATTTAATCAAATGCATTATATAAACATCGACAAACATAGATGTATATAGTACTTATCCATGAATGTAATTTGACTGTTATCTTATGTGTTTTGTCACACTATTGCAATTGTGTTGGCAACTATGCTCAACATTGTAACAAGCCCAAGACGATTAACTAATTTGAATCCACAATGAATAGGTACCCATGGTTTTAGGAAAAGAAATTTCACTAGCCAATGAGATGACTCGATAGACACCCAAGAGGTTCTATTCACCCAAATGAAATAATAATGTGTTCACTAAACTGTGCAAGATCGAGGCAAGATGGTTACCCATCACATGATCCATTAACTTGAGATTGTGGTTAAGACTTAAGGTAAGCATCATACAGTGTCCAAGGATTGTCACAATTTTTTTTTATCCGTCCTATTTGAGACTTTGATGTCACTTACCTTTGCTTACGACCTCTTCCAACTTAGGCCCCTTCCATTTTGTCCATCTCAACATTTTCCCTCTAGCAAGAAAAGAAATCACAACAAAATAATTTGAAAATATTTATGGTGGTTTCCTTGTAAGTAAGCAAATGCTAAGCACCCTTTGCCCTACCCATTAATGGGCAGATGCATGGTTCAATGGGTTCCATTGAACACTCTATTGATTTAGATACATAGGTGTGCTTGAAGTGGTATGCTATCCTCATTAGACTCAGGCCCCCCATTTCTCGGGGCATAGGTGCCCTTTTGTTGCCTGTATGCAAGTGAAGTGCCATGTTAAGTAGCCTTTACATGGGACCCAATTTCTTGTTTTGGGGTGGGGGGAGGTGCGGCAGGGATGGGTGTGCTCCTTTAGGAGTTTTATGGTTTTCATTTTTGTTTTGTGAAACCTTTATGTTCCCACCAGTTTCCCAATGATGCTCTCAGTGTGTTCCCCAAGAATAGGAATACCTAGACAATGAATGAGAGTGATTAGGTTGAGGAACTCATACATAAGTCATTGCTTGATGCTGCCCCATATATATATATGTAGGCTATCATTCAGTCACACAGGGTACTACACTGGGCACAGTAGAGGTTCAGTCTCACAAACATCTAGTGGACTCATGACCTGACATTGCACTTACATAGTAGACACACAAATACCATCAAAGTTCACTACAGTC
>Ga0209208_10008122_pt1 | contig 14080 bp, 10 predicted proteins | sample S1TSphfallax_3_FD_187694 | JGI IMG/M metagenome (GOLD analysis project Ga0209208, IMG submission 187694) | Host-associated microbial communities from peat moss isolated from Minnesota, USA - S1T2_Fd - Sphagnum fallax MG (SPAdes) (version 2) | ecosystem: Host-associated > Plants > Peat moss >...
ACATGACTTCCACATTAATATGTGAAAGTCAAGACACCAAGACCAAATCCAATCCCTAAATTTTCCCCTTTAAACAAATTACCCAAGTAATTATCAAATTATTCAACAAGTTACAGGTGCACATGTACACACCTATGGTACTAGGGAAAAAGGTCGTTCAAAATTGTTGGTTTTTCAGGCATTAAAATACATACCCCACCTTCACATTCATGCACTAAATTCATGAAATACAAATATACAAATATAATTTTCTTGGCCAAACAAGCAATGAGGACAAAGATCATAATGATCACAAAATATGTATTTAAATAGGGATAATGTTAGGAAATGGGGGGTTAACCAAATTTTGCACAAAGATTACCGAACTATTGGACAACCAAAAACAAAAGATAACCAAAGTTATTATTACACAAATTAAAGATTATTTAAGCTTATTTTGATCAAACATGAAATTAACCGACTTTTTAATGTTGAATATTGGAGATAGTTGATTATGGTAGTTATAAAAAAAAAATAGTAGATAGAAGCAATTATAATCAATCATTAAATAATATATAAGCATGGAATTGTAACATTGATGAGGTTGGTTTTGTTATAATTTTTTTGGTTGGCATTATAATCTTTAGTATGGAACAATGCACATCTAAGAATGTTTTTCTTGAGAATAAGCTAATATAATGTATTACAAGTGATATTTATAGAACATTGAAATGTTCATGGAAATGGTTAATGACAATAGTGATGTTATGGTTATGAGAGAAAGAATTGGAATTTGAAATGAAATCTTAATAATGTATATGAATAGTTGTAGTACATTGCAAAAGTATATCTCTCATATTGAAGACTACCTAGTTATTTTAGCACTTGGTATTTGGCGCAATGTGATGGGCAAGAACCCAATAAACTCCACAAATATTTTATCACTAATATTTGGCAACCATTATGGGGACATTGTTTTCAAATAATCAACTTTGTGGTAGGAGTTGAAGTTAGTGTGTCATAGTTGGGTTTTAATTATGTAATAATGTATGGGATGTAAAAACAAAACAACACAATTATCTTGGAGTCATTTGAATTGAAACACTAGGAAATTATATAATGAAAGATTTAAAACACATAGGTGGAAAATTAATGTGTGTTTTCTTTCAATTATTCCCTCATTGAAAAAAATTTGTTGCAAAATGGGTTAAAGAAATATAATATCAAAAGTATTAGAATGGCCAAAAGTAGGGAATTATTGAAGTCATGTCAAACCACCCACTAGGAATTTACTTAAAAACCCAAATGAACTACTAAGGAAGATGTTACCTAATGGTAATATTGTCACATAATTACCTTTAAAGAAACCATGGATTTGTGAAGGAGATTAGGATAAAAGCATATTTTGTAGAAAGGGATGAGGTGCCTTTGTGGCTTTTGAGTGATGGGGAACTTGTGTGGGCGTGGTTTAATTTCTTTCACCATCAATATTCCTCATTCTTTCATTATTGTTTGTTACTTCTTGGAGATTAGGATGAGGACTAATGGTGAAGGAGATTGTATTTGATGTTGGGAGATAAATATATTGTGTTATATGGAAGTATGGAAAAATTCTTTTTTTTGTTTTGCCTTGATTTCTTGGTACAAGAAGAGTATTAAGTTTTGTTTCATATAAAACATTGTAGCTTTTAGCTTAGTACAATATGGAAATGGCTAGATGATAGCTATAATAAAAAGACAGTAATAATTATAGTAAAAAGGCATTAGTATGAGTGCAACAATTTTTGGAAGGTGAAGGCAATAGGTTTGCCATGAATTACTATGTTATCAAGGTTTTATAAGATGTTTGGAAGGTAGGTATGTTCCCATCCTCACCTTGAAGTTCTAAAAATTGTTTGGAAATGTTGGTTTCTAGGTTGAAATGAGTTCAAATGAACCAAAATTGATGTCAACGCGTCAATTTTCACTTATGTTTATGTAGTGCCACTTGAATGACATGTAAATCATGGCAAATTGTGCTTGATCACTATTATGGATGTTATGGAATCTAAATTGAATCGTTACACATTCTAATTTTGAAATTTGGTTTGGGCAAATTACATTTAATAATTTCATTCATCGACAATACTTTCATAAAGGGCCCTTTAATTTTCACAATACAAACTCTTTAATTCTTGAACTATATACATTAATAAGGGAATACTAGACAAATCTAAAAAACATTCAATACTTCAATGTTTATTTAAGTTCATGGGTCCTTTACAATATGCAAATGTGGTGCAAGGTATATGGCGTTTTTTATAAAAATATAAATAATGATAAAAGAAATTAAAATTCCAAATTTCAAAAAAATTGGATGTGATCTGAAATCGTAATCATGTTTTAAAATGAAATGAAAAATTTGGCAAAATCTAGATTTTTTTTCAGCCCTTTCTATATATTTTTACAAATTCATATTTATTAAAAAAATACTAACAAAAACATGTGACATATTAGGGCAATTCTAAGTATGATAAATAACAAGTTGCAAAAGATTTCATTCAAAACTTCCTTTGTATGAAAAGGAGTTTTTTGGCCAAAAAAACCTCAAAAGGACAATAGTCATTCATCCAAAGTAAGCACATTGGCTCATTAAATCTTGTTTGGATTCTTTTGGTATTTGTTGATTCATTGTTTAAAAAGTAAGATTACTTTCCACTAGACAATCTTTTGATTAAGTGTTTTTTAATCTTTTCATTCAGTTTTACCCAGAACCTTCATCATGTGTGAACTTAAGTTGTTGAATCCATGGTTAATAAAAAACATTATATGGTATGGTTGGGTATTTGAAGATTTTTATATGACACTAAAAAAAATGAAAACATGACAACTATAATTGTTTGGTTGATCAATAGTCATAGAAATCACATGACAAATGGCATATAATTATTCCAACCAAAAATATTACTAATGGCAAAAGCCACAAATCTAATTTTACTAGTCATGTAGTTGTTAATGCCATATATTACTACGAAGATATTCATATGTGAAATAATATATGTCACATTTAGGTGGGTTGCAAGCTCCAAGTTGATATTCCAATCACATCAACCTCAAAGTTGTGTTTGTTGAATTTTCTAGCTACAAACTTGCAAATTTATATATTTATAGAATATTCATCACTTATACCACTCCCATCAACATTGTTAACTTCTCTCAAAGTGCAATATGCATCTTCCCATTAGACCAATGACTTGTATTTTCAAGCTCTAGAAATAAACCAATTATGTTGGCTTCCTACCTTCAAGAAATTATCCATCAACATGGACTGAAAAGTGGAGATAGGAGCTCAACTAGCACAGATTCAAACCATTTAACAAAACATGTTTTTGAATTCAATTTACCGAAAAGCTTTATAAATTTCAATTTGTACAAAATTACAAAATGCATAACACCTTCAAACCTTAATCAAGAGGAGAATGCTCTTCATTTGCATCCAACTTCACATTCTCATATTTGTATGCATCATGCCATTCCAAAAACTCTTTAAGAAAATTTATTTCAATTTGAAATTGTTCATGAAAAAAACATCTTTTGAGCCCATGCATTGCTACAGCCTTACTGTAAGAGTGATTATTGACTTTGACAAGTTCACCAACACCACTTTACAAAGCAATATGCTACTAATGATTTTTTCATTTTTTGTGTCATTTTTGTGTTATTTTTCAAGTGGAAGTTCTTTTTCGAAATTTCTAGAAAGGCAAACTATTGCCCTAAAATTTGCAACAATTTTGTTGTTGGGACTCCTAGTCCCAAGTTATTGGACTGAATTATATTTCTTTGACTTTTGAGTTCTTCCCAACAAGTTAGTTCTTCCATCATAAGTTGAAACTTGGAGGCAATATTAATAGAAGGGGGCTTTGGGCATGATTGGCATGTGCTAAACCCTTGTTTTTCTTTCAAAGGATTACGTAAAGGGCCATTGGGCTTATTGAAGACCATGGAGCCAACATATGTCCCTAGCCAAGGGATGTTCCTTCTAGCAACCCTATTTTCATGAATGAACTTTACTCCAGGAAATTTTGTCAATAATATTCCATCAACCAAATTTTATCCATTCATCCATTGAACATTTACAAATGATATCTTATGGATGTTGATCCATGAAAATTGGATGACTTTTAATGCAAAGCATAAATTAGTGAATGAACTACACTTCATGGATGAAATAAAACAATGACCTTTATTTCATCCTAATTTCATGAATTTTCATGGATGGACATATCCATTCCATTAGGATGATTTATAATGGATGCCAAGAAAACATGAAATTTGAACTTGAAAACTTTCAATTTGCTCTCCATATGTTCAAAAAAAAATAATTTAGATGGTAGATTGAATTTTTGAAAGGGCACCTTTCAAGCTTCAAAGAGCCATCAAATCAAATTAATTAAAATAAAGAGAGAGACAAAGTAGTAAGGAAATGGGGTGGGGGGGAGGGGGGGAATCAGGGTGATTCTGGTTTTTTGGAGCAGAAGTTTTGGCAGACTGGGAGAGAAAAATCAGTCACACAGCCCAAATTGTTGGGCAGCTTGATGCTCATTTGGGCAGTTCACTGGGGAAAGTGGACTTGGCAATTTGGCAACATTGTGGAGTTGGGGAGTTGCGAACTTGGGAAGCAGACCCAATAATGTGAACTTTGCAATTTGGCAAAGTCCATTCAGCAAATCGGTAAAGGCCCCTTGACAAAATATCCAAAGGTTAGTAAGGTGGACTTCACAATTTGGCAAAGCTGACTTGAGAAACAGGATAAGTGAACTTGGCAAAACAGCCGCGCAAACTTTATTCCATTGAAATCCTTACACTTCAAAAGCACGCAGTCACTATTACGCATTTTACTCTCATTAATTTAACATGCAGCATCTGCATTTTTAATAATTGGGTTGCCTCATGAGTGGCTTATTTGACATGCAGAATCACATGTTTAATAAGCAGTTTATCCAATGAGTGGCCAATTAGGCAAACCCAGGGGCACACTAGCGCCTTGGCAGTGGACCTCTGGGCTGGCCCAAGGTGGATTGCGGAACAACCTTGGTGGAATTTTGCTTTGTTCCTTGATGGACCTAACCCCATTAGAATTCCAACTTGGCACAGGTATGGAATATGAAAAGGTCAACTTATGTTGAAGGTCTATAGGCTAATGTGAAAAAGCTTAGGTAGGCCATGATAAAGGCGAAGTGAGGAAGGTGTAAAGTGTAGGGAACTTATGAAACTTGCCAACTTGCCTAACCTAAAGTATAATGCTTAGATAACCTAGGAATGTTAAAATAAAAAGCTTGGGTAGCCTAAGCTAAAGTCCAAAGGTAGAAATTCTAGGTAGCCTAGTGGCTTGAGGGTTTGTAAGAACATTAGGTAGCCTAGGGGTTTGACTTCCAAAGTTTGGTGCTCTTTGCAATTAAAGTTGCCCTTGCAAGAAAACTTCTTAATCAAGAACTAATGTAGAATTTCTTAAGATGTACTCCACAAGTTCCAAGAGGTAAAGAATACATAGAAGATTGCATGGTTTGATTATGAGAGCAAGGTTTTGCAATCCACCTTGTAAGGGAATCATAAGCATTTGGGAACTAATCTTCAAAGTTTTAGTAGAGTTGTGTTGTTTTGCAATTTGGAATTATGCACTAGAAAGCTAGCAAAGTGTCTCAAGCTTCTTGCAAGAGGCCGGTCCACAAGAGGCCACTGGCTGTCAGGAAACCCATGAAGGCTCTAGTGACAAAGGTGAACAAGAGACCAGTTACAAAAATACCCTGGAAGCAGCTCAAAAAATGACAAAGGAGAGAGTCTCCAATGTTCCAAATTTGATTTCACAGATCACAATTTTGATAGCACCTGCATGTATGCGTTGGATTCTTTGAGGTGGTGAAAGTGATGCAAGAGATCCAATTTCAATTTCAAAAAGTCATATTACTGATATGTTGGGGGATTCCAGGAACAACAGCTCAAAAAATCATAGTAATGACCTGCTGGAGAAATTGGAGAACAACAGCCATCATGATGAAGGAAGTTTTGCTACTTCATGTCAGCTGGGGAACTCCAAGAACAACAGCCACCACGATCAAGGAAGCTTTGCTAATTCATGTCAGAAGTGTCTTTCAAAGATGGTCATAGAAAACTGCAGGGCAAACTTGGACCTGACTCCTTCACAACTGTTTCCCTTGCTTGAGACTCAGATAAAAGAAACATAATTTGTGACATTAAGAATTTGTTGCAAGGGCAGCAAATTTTGCTAGCCGGGACCCTAGACTACCTAATAGAGAAATCCGCAAAATCACCGTCTTTGGGCCTCCCTTCACCCCCCTAACCCCTCTTTTAGGAAATTTTATTAAATCTCAGTATGAAATGCACAAGGTTTGAGAGAAATTATAGTAACTGTACGGGTAGGAGCAGTGAAAATATCTGTAGCAGCAGTGGAGTGCGCTCAGGAAAAAAGAAAGACAGGGTGAAACTCAGAAACCCATCAAAATTTGGTTTTCTGAGTTTCACCCCCCCACCCCCTTGAATGCTAATGTACTTTTTTGCAGGTTCTTCTTCAATCTCACCCTGTTTATGACCAAACTCTGGTGCTGTCTTTTACGACTTTGCGGTTATCTCTAATGTTTTCACAAAACCTCAAGCGAGTAGGCTACCTATACTTTCTATCTTGGGACCACCTAGTCTTTGCCTTGGGCTATCTAAACTTTTACTTTAAGCTTTTAAGGTTATCTAAGCTTTTCTTTGCATTAGCATAGAGCTTGGACATAACTTGACCTTTTTGATATTTTGTAAATGACCAAATCCCAGAAGGGGAAGGTATCCGACTGGACACAGATCTTTTGCATAATATGCCTCTGGAGGCGAGCCCTGATCTCAGCCTGACAACACAGGGACGCGTGGGAATCCTTTTCACGCAAATTTTCAGGCGTTTTCATTAGGTGGGACAGGCAGCCATCTCTTGCTCGTTCCACTTCTGGTGTCATAAGAGTATCTCGATTCTCCACCCCAAAACTGTAAACAACTCCTTTATGGTGAAATAGAATAGTGTCTAATGATCACCGTCCCCACCCACAAACGTCATAAAAGTGCTTTCAAACAGTCGAAGATCATTTATATCTTTCGACCTGGACGGGTAATAGTCGCTGTCCAAATCCATAGTAGGAAAAAGACTTTAAAGGGGTTTGAATGACCACTGCAAAACCGACATCAATATATTTATGCTATACTCCTGCAAGATTTAATGAAAAGGGGTGTTTGCAGGTGTGGGGTGGAGATGCCCTAAGTTTTGCTTGTGGAGAGGAGGAACCCCGAAGTGGGGAGTGTTTTACTTCTGGAGGGCCTGCTCGAGATGTGAATCAATGGTGTGAAAACCCTCTCTACAACAAACCCAGATAGATAGGCAAGACGCTAAATACCCCACATCAAGCACTGTCCAGTGCCCTTTTTGCGTGTCTAAGAATTGTGTGGATCCATTGTAGGATTTGTCTTTATTTGTGCCGGTGGGCGTAGATAGTGTCTCCCTGCAGATAGTACTGTTTCATGTAAAATGTCATTTGTAAAAAATAGCCCTAAGGAAATCTTGGAATTGTTTTTCCTTCTTTGAACCCCAACCATGAGTGGAAATTTTTGAAATAGGTTTGGGAAGGTTTGATAGTAAGTGTGCATTTAATTGGGAAAGATAACAAACAATCGTACAGTAATAACCATGTCTATTGGAAAGCTTTTGGTCCACTTGTACAAGAATTGTACGAATTGGTAAATTTGTCCAATTTTTTTGTAAATTTTAAATTATTCAAAATTATTTTAGGTTATTATACCCTAGGTTACTTTAGGCTATAGTCCTAGGTTATTCTAAAGTATATATTATAATAGTCTAAAGTATAATCACTATTACAATTCATGATTTTTTAATTAAAATTTTTAAAAGGTCCCCATTTGGACGTGCATAAAAAAGACCATCTTGTTAATTTGGACCTATCTAGCATGACAAGGTGGTCTTTTTGATTGGTAGAATGTTAAACTATTTGATTAATCATTTTGATTAATGAATAGTGGGCCATTTGACTTGTCAATTTTTATTTTTATTAATTATTACCAAAAATAATGTTTTTGTGTAGGTAGGTACGTGTAGCCTAGCCTAGCCTACTTAACCTAGCTTAACCAACCCCATTTGGATAGGTCAATTTGGACCTATCCAATGTGACTTGGTGGTCTTTATAACTTGCAAAATGTTGGACTATTTGACTAGGCATTTTGCTTGGTGGATAATGGACCATTTGATTGGTCAAATTTTTAGTTTTTTTTGGATTGTTACCAAAGATAATATTTTTGTGTAGGTAGATAAGTAATATATAGGTTTAGGTAGGTCGTAAAAAAGAGTAAGTTGGTAGGTGGTAGCCTAACCTAACGTACTGTATTTAACATAGTTTAACTTACTTAACGTTTCTAACCTTCATAACCTAGCCTACCTATCCTAACCCTTTTTAAAGCATGTATATAGGTTGTATGTATTAGGAATTGAACCCCTTACCTTCTCAATGATAACTTGAGTCCTTATCAATGGACTACATTTTCCAAAGTTAACAAAACTTGTCAAGTTTTTTATTTCATTTGTTTATTTCATATCATTGGTTATGTAGGTACATTATTAAAAATTCTTGGTTTTTCAAATTAAAAATTTTAGTAAAAAAAACTAAATTTGGATAGGGTTCAAAAAGGACCCTTGTCATTTTGGACAAGTTTGTTTTGACATGTCCATTGTGACTAGGGTGGTCTTTTGACTAGCAAAATAAAGACCATTTGATTAGTCATTTTGACTTGTGAATAGTTTACCATTTGACTAGTTTGATTATATATATATATATATAATTATTATCAAAAATATTTTTTTGCATGCAACTAAGTAAGTAGGTCATAAAAATGCAAGTAGTTAGGTGGTAGCCTACCCTACCATACTCACTTCACTTAAATTAACTTAACCTAGTATAGCCTATTTAACTTAGTTTAGTCTACTTACCTTAGCCCCCTAAGCATGTACATAGGTTACAACAATTAGGAATTGAACCCTTGACCTCCCCAATGATATACCAAGTCTTTAACCAATGAACCACACCATCAAAAGGTGTTCAACTTTTGTGAAATTTTTTATTTCACGTGTTTATTTTGACACATCACTACAAAACTATGAAATACATAGGTAGGTAGGTGGGTGGGTGGTTAATTTATATTATTGATTCTAACAAAAAAATCATATATATCATTTAATAGAAGCTTTTTCATCTACTACTATAATGCAAAATCATTTATGACCATGAAATTTCTTAGAAAATTCATACAAGCACTCAAAATGAATTTTAATTGTTGGGTCCTAGCATGGTAAAGTGGACCAAAAAATACATTCATTCAAATTCCAATTTTTAAATATGATTTTTTAAAACATAAACATAAAAAAACATATTCAAACCTTAAATTTAAAAGTTTCGTTGTGGAAATTTCCTTGCTTCCATTGAGTTTTGATGAGTTTAATTTCTAAAATTTGAAAAAATATTAGTAGATTAAAAGTAAGTAACAAGTAGGAATGAAACTAACACGTTAATATTGTGTTCATTCCTATTTTTCCATTAAACATTAAATATATTTTGATTATACTATGAAAATTTTAAAAGTCCACTAGTATATTTTGGGTGCCATTGATGTAAAAATAAAATAGATTCAATATTTAATCTACTTGCAATCTATTTTGTAGGTTGTGATATTTGTTTAAATTTTGATGAATATATACAAACCTACTTTAAATATGTGGTTTTAAAATGCAGTTGTAGCAAAAATAAATAAAAATCCTATAATTAATCATTAAATTAAATAATATTTTGAAATTCAATATACCAAGGCATATTTGATGGCCACTTTCCATTTATGTTACAAGGTAATTATTTGGTCTACTTTACCATGCTTTCACCTTATTGGAATGTATTTGAAAAGGCCTTTCAAAATTTTATGAATTTGTTTTTCAAATTTGTAAAGGAGACAAATTCCATGCTTCAATTCAAGAAGCATCCTTAAATTAATTAAGTATTTACATATATGTTGAAGTATTGAATGTAATAAGGAATAATATAAATGTAAAATTTTGTGTTTCAATATACATTGTTACATGTTGCATAAGATTTAATGTATAATATACCTTATTACACATTTACATCACATTTATCTTTGTATAATTCACCTACAAGTTGGGGTGTGATCAAAACCTTTTATTCATATGGTTGGATGAATACCTTGTTCCATATATAACGTGTTTAATTATAAGATGTCGTTTGATGGAATTACCCTTCATATGTTAATGCCCAATCACATGTCCTAATTTTTTTAATGAGTTTGTTGTCCCAAATTTCATATTTTATGGTATTCTAAATGTTAAATGACAAATGGTTTTCCAACTTAGTGAAGAAGGTTTTTAAATGTACCTAGAAACTTCAAGATTTTTTCTGGATTTTACCCATGTGTTAAACTTGAATGTTTTACAAAGAGGGTGCCAATAATTAAATATTAGCACATGGGATATATGTCAAGGAACTCAAAGTTGGGATTATTTCAGCTTGTTATCATTTCATTTTTTGTAGGCCAAAAAGGTTTTGGGAACACATGATCAAATATGCACATCTCATCCATTATCTAAAATTACACATAAATTTTCTTATGTGAACTTTATGTGAGTTGGGCACTTCAAAAAACTATTCACCATGTTTGTGAAAAGTGATTAAATTTGTCCACTATAACAATTATGCTTTTACTTGCTTTCACTTTGAAAGGTAATGTTCATATATCACAATAAGGAATCTACTTTATGCATTTCATGTAAAAAAATGGTGGAACATTATCTTATTTTGTATGGTGGTCACATGTGCACGTGTCAAGCAAATGAAAACTAACTTTTTCTCACATTCTTTTCATGTGGTATGGGCTTGAACAATATTATATACACACATAAACACTCTTCTACCATTTATTCATTTGTATGCTTAAACATTGGCAACGCTTGTGCAAAATGTGACATTGAAAGTAATATAATAGGTAAGAGATTTAGATTCTTCACCAAGTTTTTATAAATAGAAAGTTGAGAGGCCCATGTGTTGTGTCATATCTTTGGACTTAATTATATAAGAGGATGGGAGAGGTTGCATTTTACAAGTGCATTACAAACAAGACCATTTTATGATAGAAGAGGTTAAGGAAAGTTGTGTCTTGCAAGTACATCACAAACAAGACCATATTATGGTAGGAAAGGTTAGGTGAGCTTAGGAGAGGTCGTGTCTTGTATTATGAAATATTATGATATCAAAGGTTGTGTCTTGTAAATACATCACAAACATGATCATATTATGATAGGAGAGGTTGTGCACATTACAAGTAGGACCAAATGAGGCTAAAAAAGAATATTGATAGATTATATGACTAAAATTTAATTGTAGAAAAGAGTTAAACCATGTTGGACATTGTTGTGAAATGGGGTCGATTCATCACACCAATCCATGTAACAACTCTTTTCATCATAGTAATTATGGTAGTTATTTACCACAATTTTGTGAGATGTTCCTATCACATAAAGTTGAAGAGAGCACCAGGGCCATTTCCCATTTGGCCATTGCTGGGAAATCTTCCGCTTTTACATAAATTGCCCCACCAAGTTTTATACAATTTGTCGAAAACCTATGGGGACATCATGGAGCTCAAGTTGGGATCAATTTGTACCATAGTAATTTCATCTCCCCAAATGGCAATTGATGTTTTGAAAACACACGATCAAGTATTTGCATCACGTCCATTACCCATTGCTGCACATTCATTTTCTTATGGTGGCCTTAATGTGGGATGGGCACCTCAAGGGGATTATTGGCGGCACTTACGAAAGTTAAAAGTCTCTGAGTTTTTGAATCGGCTAGATGCTTCCAAGAATGTTCGAGATGAAGAAATTTCATTTTTGGTGCATTCCATTTTTGAAGATTGCAAGGTAATTGTTACATTAATTTCAAGGTTGTGAAATTGTTTATTTTTTCATTTTCAAAATGAACCATATAGAGCTTTGCATATTGTCAAACATAATAAAATACATGAACTATGGAACATAATTGGATCATGTGCCTTTCCCAAAAAATGAATAATTATATATTGTAGAGTAAATACTATCAATTTTGAACAAAATATCTATGTTCAAAATTAATAATATAATCGTATGCATGTCTGTTGTAGGATGGAAAGCCAACAAACATCCGAACAAGATTGTGCAATACTTCCATGAATGTGATGACACGCTTATTATTTGGAAAAAAATATTTTGGTGAAGGGCTTTCTAATGAAAAGAGTGAGGAGTTCAAAAACATCATCATGGAGCAACTTGTTCTTCTTGGTGCTTTCAACATTAGTGATTTTGTTCCACTTGTGAAGTCATTTGATCTACAAGGCTTTATACCAAAATTGAAGCAATTGCGTTCAAAAATAGACAAATTTTTTGATGAGATCATTCAAGATCGTTTAAAAGAAAAACATTCAAATGACATTAAGGATTATCTTGATGTCATGCTTTCTATTCCTAAAACATATGGTCTTGGTGATAGGCTCGGGGACAATGTTATTAAGGCAGAATTCAATGTAAGTTATTTCATGCTAAATACCAATTTGTTTGTGCAATTGATCAAAAAAAAAATTCTTGTTCTATAGTCATTCCAATTCATGATTTAATGCATGAACTTTCATTATTGGAAATTTAAATATATCTATCAATGCATTAAATGTAAAATGATAAAATGCAATGTTTACAAACAAGTTTTATAACATTTATTTTTTAATTGTGAAATTTCATTCAAAAACGCAATACTAATGTTATTGTGACCAATTTTACCCATGTACATAGGAAAATTTGGCAGCAGGGAGCGACACATCCGCTATCACCACAGAATGGGCATTGGCAGAGCTTTTGAAACATCCAAAGTTTATGAAAAAAATTCAAGATGAATTGGATGATGTGGTTGGTCATGATCATGTTGTAAATGAAAGTGACCTTCCTCAATTAAAATATCTTCAAGCTGTTGTGAAGGAGACATTTCGCCTTCATCCTCCTGTTCCTCTCTTGTTACCACATGAAAGCATAAAAGCTTGTGAAATAAATGGTTACCACATACCTCCCAAGACACGTACTTTGGTGAATGTATGGGCTATTCATCGAGATTCGACTATGTATGAAAATCCTTTTGATTTCAATCCTGAAAGATTTGTTGGAACTACTGTTGACTTGAAAGGAAATGATTTCCAATTATTACCATTTGGTTCTGGTAGGCGGATGTGCCCAGGTCTATCTTTAGGTTTGACTATTATGCAAATGGAACTAGCTAGGCTTCTTCATAGCTTCACATGGAGGTTGCCAAATGGAGAAAATATTCAAGACATTGATATGGGTGAAGTTTTTGGTCTCACAACTCCAAAAGCAATTCCATTGGATGTAATTGCTACAAGTCGACTTCCTTCACATTTTTATGCATCTTCACAACTTAGTAATTGTGGAGATTAAGTCACAAATAATATTTTTTTAGTGAAGGATCAAATATAGATGATGTCCTAAAACATATAATCCATGTATCCATATTGAAGTTTTTGAAGTTAACATACCTACACATGCACACATATTTGTCCTTCTTGTTATTATAAAACTTATGGTCATGTCAATTTTGGTCTTTGTCATAATGCTAAATGTTGATAATGATAAGACTTTAGGATGATACCTTGTGGAACAAATAATTAAAAAAAAAAACCTATGTGCATGTTCAATTCCAAAACTCCAATTGTTGATTAACATTCCTTGATAGCTTCAATTGCCAAAAGGAAAGATTTTATGAATCATGATTTTACTAGTGGGTACATGTTAATTGTTTCAACCAATTAATAACTCTTGTTGGTGTTTTGTCTGTGTACTCCAGCTATAAAATATTTTAGAATCTTTTGGTGCATTCAATCTTTTGCCTTCCAACATGTTATATTTTTAATATTGAATAAAATCTCATTACTTTGCAAATTAACGATGTTTTTAGAGATCGAAAAA
>Ga0209208_10008123_pt1 | contig 14079 bp, 16 predicted proteins | sample S1TSphfallax_3_FD_187694 | JGI IMG/M metagenome (GOLD analysis project Ga0209208, IMG submission 187694) | Host-associated microbial communities from peat moss isolated from Minnesota, USA - S1T2_Fd - Sphagnum fallax MG (SPAdes) (version 2) | ecosystem: Host-associated > Plants > Peat moss >...
CAGGAGGCAACTCGGAGCAGCAACAGTTCCAGAGACAGGAAGACTCCGAAAAATGACCTCCTCCCTGCAAAAAATCCAGAAAACAAGGCCCCTCAGACCTTTGTCGAAGAGGCGAATCCCAGGAGCAAGGGCAGTCATCGAAGAAGATGCCAGAAAAGGTAGATGCTGTTGCTACCCTGCATGTCCACTCTGCATATCTGCGGCGATGTCAATACTTCGATGCATGCTTGGCGGAGCGATGGTCAAAGAATGACTTCCCCCTTGACCTGACCTTGGAAGCTTGCAGCAATCCGCGGGCTTATACACGCTGTATGCAGCTGCTCTGCGCCCAGGAAGTCTCTCCTTCCTCCTTTGAGAATGTGGCACATGCTATAGAAGTCATGCCTGTAGCAGCACAGCTTGTTTCCACCACTTGGTTTAATATCATGAATGCCCTAATATTTCAGACCAGGATGCTGCACTACGGGAACTGGAGCTGGATTAAGTTCCATTGTCTTCAGCTACTGTGACCTCTTAGCCTCAGTTTTACTGCTCTCAGTGCTCATCTTCTGCAGCCACCTAAAACTATCCTCGCTTCGCATCCCTAAAAGCAAAATAAGGCACAAGACCAGAAGCCGAGTGCAATTCTTCAAGACGTGCAAGAAGGGCAAATCTGTAGGAATTTGTAAGAATTTGTCCATTGTCCCGATGAGATGAAGATGGCCTCCAAACCCTTTTAAACTCTTCTTTTACTTTCTTTACATACGTACGTACATTTTCAGTATATCTACAATAAAATACGTATGTACACGATGAGTATACATACAAATGTATATGGTCTTTGTTGGCCTTGCCTGCAAGGGAGAGACTGGGTTGCTGGGTTCCTGGTTCCCTAAGTATTAACTTCTCCTTATTGAGTTGTCAAAATGAGGAGTTTAGCAATAAGTGTTTTTTTAATTTTTTTCACAAACTTACTTTTGTGCAAAAGACAAGAGGATTTTGAACCTACCTAAAGTGAAATGATTAACTTTGGACTTTTGTAGAATTATTTTTCATTTAATTTTTTAAAAATCATAGATTGCACCCTAAATATAACAATAGTCTTCCTTGTGAAATGTGCACTTAGCATCCTATGCTTTTGTTTTCATGATCTTAATAGAAATAGACAACTTGTTTTTAAAAGTTATATCACATGTGCCAAGGTGCAAAGTAAACATATGTTAAATACAAGGGAACATTGATTAAATGCAATTGATTTTATAGGCAAATTTGAAATAAGCATTTTTGAATCATCACACAACACACATTTAACACTACCCAAAATTACATACACAAAGTGAATTGGGACTAATGAGTGAAAGTAAACAAATGTGTAAATATAGAAGGATGATTAAACATTTTTTTCCTATTTTAGTTATAACCAGATTTGGCTAAATCTTCCTATGGATGATCATTGATGGCCACTTTTTTTACAACTCCTCATGGATGATTGCAACTTTGGCCGCATAAGAACATTCCTAAGAAAACCATGAATCATGTGTGGGATTATTATTTTTTGGGTGGTTTTTTCAATCTTTTAGTGGATGTCCCAATTCTCAAGTAATTCTTATATAAGTCAAATATTGTAATGTATTTTGGTATTTTATGGTTGGCTTAAGGGAATATAATGGTAACATCTGCTTTACATCTGATTTTGGTTGCTTTGATTAATTGCAAGTTTAGGGCCCTATGACATTTTAACTGGTTGGATTTTTAGAGGTAGTTCACAAAGTTAATCAAATCTTGGTTTCTTCACAGCTTGGCCTTACACCCTAGGCTCTTGTTACACCAAGAAACTATAATTGTTATCTATTTCCTCCCATGAAAAAATAAATAAAAATTCAAAGCTTTTATGGATTTCCAAAAAATCTTACCAAAGTTTTTCTTCTATTTAGTGTTTTTTTAAAGTGGCAACATAGTGATGAATTTTGACATTGTGGTGAAAAGAAAAAAAGGGAAATATTTTGTCACTTGTATTTTTTCGGAGAAAGAAAAGTGAAGCAATTCCCTAGATTTTGACTTTGGGACTAAATAAATAAACAAAAATACATAAAACTTTTGAAAAAAATGGATAATATTTACAAACGTGTTGTCAATTACTGATCTATCTTCTTTGGGAAAGTGATGGTCACCACTGAGAAGTGAGGTTATGTCAAAATTTGGAAAAAAAACACACACCCACATTTGGAACATTTATGAAAAGAAGGCTCTAGAATCTATAATTTGTTTTCCTACCTCGATTATGTTTCACTCTTTGCTGACAAATCAATGCGAGCAGTGTATTTTATTTGGTGGAAAAATTTCGCAACTTGGTGAGAAAAAAAGGCTCCTACCAAACCTACAAAGGGATTTTTTTGAAAAAGATGGGCCCAAGTCAGCATATTATAAGGAAAAAATATCTAAGAGCATCTCCAACAGTGGGTAGTAAATGGCTTTGCAACAATAACATAGCGCATAAGTGGCTTTACAATAGTAATGTAGCACCACCAGGAAGGAATGGCATCATGACCACACCTCAACAGTCACTTGTAACAACAAATAAGTTACAGGCATTGGGAATTATCACGTTGGGCTCCGCAAATTGGTGGAGCATACGGGCCTTTGAAGAAGTCTTGGCATATCTAATCAACAACGTTTGACTCTATTTCTTTGTGTTTTGTGTGAGTTTTATCAAGTGTGGCAATGGTGATTAAAGAATCCAATGTTGGAACACTAGTTGGGAAGGCAAGAAAAGGGAAAACATTTGTGGTAGAAGAGGAGAAGCAAGTGTGTAGATTTGTTCTTCATGTTTCACAGGATCTGATCACAAGGAATGGCCAAAAGAATCAAGTGTTTTGGTAGTAGATTGTAATGCACTACAACAACAATTGCCTTATTTTTTACGGAGAGCATCTGGCTAGAAGCTTGGAGATCAAGTGGGGTCTCATCAAGCATGATGTGGCCAAATTTTGTGGGAACTATCAAACTATAGTTGCCCTAATTGAAAGTGGCAAAACTTTGTGGGAACTATCATATTATAGTTGCCTTAAATGAAAGTGGCACTTCTAGTGAAGATACATTACAAAAAGTTCTTGAGCTTTTCAATTCAAAGCATCCAAAACAAAATGCTTTTGCTTTCATACATTGTTGGCTAATCCTCAAAGATGTGCTTAGATGGTCAAAAACTAAAAAGGAAAGTAAGAAGATGATGCTAATGAAAAGGAAAATGTTGATGGATGTTGGGACATTTGATAGCCTAGATGAATCTCTACATATTGAAATAGGCATAAAACACACATATGATTTAATGAACGTAAGGTTTTGAAGAGGCCACAAGGGTTGGGTGCGACAAAGGACAAAGTCAAAAATCATGCAATGAGGGAATGTGTTCTCGAAGCACAAGTAAAATCAACTACCAACATGGCAACTATTACATTGAAAAAAACCCAAATCATGGAAAACCAAAATGTGCTTCCGCTTTTTATGATTCTTGAAGAGCAAATGCTAAATTTTAAAGCTCAAAAGTATTTGAAATTGCGACACCAAGAAGAGCTTGAAAAGCAATGTCATCGCCTTTAATGTTCATGAACTATGGCAACACTTACAACCGCGCCTCCACAAGCAACACCTTCAACACTTGCTATAGTAACATCATTTCCATGTGCAACAATACCTTTGCTTACAATGACATCCCCCCTCCCCTGCCCCCCCCCAATTCTCTTGTAGCTATTACAATTCACACAACCAACTCACTGGTTACATGTTCCAGAATTTTTTCAAACCCCTATATTGCTATGTTGAACACCAATGAGTAGAAATTCACAACATAAATGTGAAAAACTAGTATAAAATATGTGGGATTTTTATTGCACAAAATGTAATCTCACTAGAGATTTTTTTTAATCAATTAGTGTAGGCCCTTCATGGCCCACAAGTGTTTTACCAAGTCTAATATCATATTCAAATGTGTTTGAGAATTTTCAAGCTCACTAGTGCCTTCCATGTATGTATAGAAAGTAAAATTGAACTGCAATTGTCCTATATCTACTTGATGAAATAATGATTCAAAGTTCCAATCCTTTTCATCCTCAATTATCACGTTGTGGAAATTCACACAAGTAGTCATAATCTTGTAGATTTTATATATTTTCCACAATTTAAACAGGTTTTGAATGATGCCAAAACGAGCTTGCAAGACACCAAAACACCACTCCACATCCTTCCTTGCTCCTTCTTGCATCTTTGCAAAATTTTGTTTTTTTTGCATATTGAGGTTCATGTATGGTTTGCACAAAGCAAGACCATTGTGGGTAAATGCCATATGTTAAAAGGTAGTATTGCATGTAGGTTGTTTTGTTGACAACAAACTTGGAATCATTAATTGCACCATTCAACAAATTTCGAATGATGGGCAATCAATGTAATACATTGATGTTGTTGTTGCCCCTACAAAGCCCAAAAACATTGTGCCAAATCCAAAGTGATTGGTTCATAATTGCTTCCAGATTCATGCACTTGTCCCCACCTTTATTTTGGAGGTGGCCTTACTAGCCAATGGGGTAATTTTTCCATTTGTAATGCATACAATCTAAACTAGCAAACATTCCAAGAAATCCTCTCTTGCCATTAATATGGAGTTGTTCTATGTCTACTTGGGTTGATTCTCTCAAGTACACTGGCTAAAAAATTGCTACCACTGCTTATGCAAAACGTTTTAAGCATTCCATTGCAGTCCTTTCACTTAATCTACAATATTCATCTACAAAATCTACCCCTATGCCATATGCAAGTTGTTGGAGTGTTGCTATGCATTTTTGGATTGAAAACAAACCAAGCTTCCATGTACAATCTAGGCATTACACAAAGAAAACATCATACTCACATATAGATGCCATAATGGGCAAGAATAGGTTTCGAATCATCTTATACCTATGTTTGAATAAAGCTTCTCCAAACCCTAGTGAAGGTGCATAATAACCATGGTAGATTTCTTCATGGCCTTGTTGCCAATCTTTCAGCAATTGTTTTGATTGTTAAGGTGCAAACCCACCATGTTGTCGAGGAGCTTTTGCAATGTTAAATGTAAGCATGTGTATGGCTCCAACAAGAAATAGTTTTTCACCTCCATCATCATCTAGATTGTCTTGCAATTGTTGTAGTAGTTGTCACCTCCACAAATATGCCATTTTGACAAGAAAAGAATTACAAGTTTTTTTTTGTGTAAGTGTTTGTGAGAAAACACATTACCTCTTGTGTATGCAAGTTTCTACATGTGCAAGTTTCCATAGGAACATTGCTTTGAGAACTCTCGTGTGTGCAAATGTCCATGAGAATACCTCTAATCAACATTGGATGTTTTCTTTTATATTCACATTTTACATGATGGTATGTTTGTGGGTTTTTGCATTATTCCAAATTATATTCCATCTCATGATTATGAGAGATGTTTAATTTTTCATTTTGAATGGAAATTGAACTATTCTATTGCACTTATTTTTGTTTTTGTTTTTTATTCTATTGGAGAAACACCAACAAATTGAAATCATATGGATAGTTTTAGATTGCTCACAGTATATTCAATTGTGTCCTTCAAAGGTGGGAAGTTACCTATATGTCAATTTTAATTAGTTAATTAGTTGACAACCTTTTATGTGGTCTAGCTTTTCTATTTTGTTTCAATTAATTTTAGTATCTTCCATCCCAATTGGTAATTAAAGTTTTTTTTCCATTGAACATTCTCTTCATTACTTTGGAATTTTTGACAAGGCTAACACACCTTCTTTACTTTTTCAACCAATGTTTGTAATTTTACTAGTTGTTTATTGTTTTCCCATGGAACATCGTTATTTATAAAATGATTCCACCTCACTCTTTGAATCTTTGTTGTGTTTGATTATGTTTGTTTTTTAGTAAAATGGCAACTTTTCATGCCAAAGTCCAACTCATTATTCATGTTGACAAATTTGGAATTTCACATGTCATAGAAAAATACTTGTGCTTGTGTGTAATGTTCAATTTCCATCTAAGAATGATGGATGTCTCCAAGGATGATGCATGTGATGCCAACAACAATGTTAATAGATCTATTTATCATGTTTCAATCATTGGTGACCTCAATTTGGATTGGAGGCTGAATGCTAAAAAGTTTTAAATTATTGTTGAAAATCTTTCAAAAAGCTCTCAGAATATTTTTTTAACCTTATAAACTAAATCATCTATTGTTAATGGTGTCCCACATTTTGCGAAGACCAAACATGAAGTTTTCCTCAATTGTGTTGGTCTTTAATCTTCATTCATATATTTGTGTAATTCTTTCAATGAGGATGGACCGCCTCCAAATTCTTTTTGCCCATTGAATTATTTGTTGCATACAAGTCATTCTACTTTTGTTTCTACTGATTCCCCTTATTCCATTAGAAACACTCCCTTTGTGGGAAGACCATGCGTGCTAAATGTAATAGATTCTCTCAAGGCAATATCGTTTAGCACACATGCTAGATCCAAATTAAAAGATTTGAACCATGATAAATTTCACATTGAGATTGTTCATTGCATTCTAACCACATTTAATGATGATGTTTTGTTTGAACTCCTCCTTGTCAATCCCAACAATTAATCTAACCAAATGCAAGGAATGGACATGAAGCATGATGGACATGTGTGGTGCAAGGTTAATACAACTAACATCAAGAACAATTTCAACCTTACTTTTCAAAAGGCTTAGTGTTTGGGCCATTTGTAATGCCAAAATGATGGTTACAATTTTCTTTTTCTTAATGGATGTAAAAATGAAACAACTTGGAGTGGTGACATTGCTCACAACTTGAAAAGGAAATTGTTTTGTTCTTAGTCTGCCTTATTGCATAATTTGTAATAACGCCCCTTTATGTGAGAATCTATGTGTAGCTTGCACGTATTATATCATGCACAAGCAGGAAAATTTGACTCAAACAATGATTCATTTAGGTACGCATGATCACCCAATGGTAGAAGGTCATTCTAGAGATTTTTTCAAGCAGGTTAAATCCTTGGTTGAACATAAGGTGTCTTACACACCAAGGGCTACCACATTAGCCATTGCATTGGTTGCAAATAATTATTTTTTCTCCAAGCACTTGTTGAACAAGGATGGAGAAGGGCCAGTTGAAGTTCTGAAAGGCATCAAGTTGCACCAAATGATGGACATGTTCATAGTGTTATCTTTGCCCAATGTTTGAAATTTAGTTGCACCTTTTAAGCATTGGCCAAGGAATAGATGGTACATTTAAGTTAGCACTCTAGCCCTTAATTAAGCGCACAATTGTTATGATTACATTTAAGATAATTATTTTCCAAAGTAACACTAGAGATAAGGTGTTTTTGTTCAAGACATGTGTGCATGGAGATGGTAGTGGGTGTGATTTAATGAAATGGATGTAGCCAAACAACAACCTCCAAACGGCTTGGATCATGTTTGATCATGTCAAGCACTTGGAGGATTAGATGATGCTCACTTGCCATATGTATGATCCATTCTACTACAAGGTATGACGATTGCCATATGTGACATGCAATTTGAAGACACAGAGGCCTAGTGCGTCAAGTGGTGGAATTGAACAACATGATGGCAAAGAATGGTGTTCCCAATCCAAACTTCAAGGGATTCATGGTCGACAATGCTTAAGCCAATTGTAATGCAATTTGAATTGTTTATGGTAACGGAGATTGAAATGAAGTAATGGTTTATCAAAAATGAACTTATTTTACTCATTGGAATCAATCTTTGGACATACACACAAAACAATAAATGAAGTGAGAGATGTGGGAACAACATAGGACATTGTGTTATGAATACAAAAATGTTATTTCTTTAGAAGAAGTAGATGTTCAATATGTAGTAATCCACTATTGGTGGTATTCCTTAACAACAACTAATGAAGCTAGACTTCAATTGTTGGAGAATTGGCTTAATTTTTGGCATTTTCATGTTAGAAATGAGGAGGATTTATGATACATGTTCCACACATCTCTTTTCACATCCCATATGTTTCACAAGTTCAAATCTAAAGTATCATTCATTTTAAATCAACATAACAAACATTTAATGTTTCTTGCAAAAATTCATTTCGGGAGAGCTTGCAACACATGCCCACATGGAATTTTTCAGAAATAGTGCACAATGTATGGTTTCAATAGTTAGGGAAAAGGGGAACTTGCTTGTATGTTGCAACATCGAATGACTATGTTCGACCTTTCAAACAATCAACATTGTATTCTCATTTTAAGCAAGGTGGTCGCCCAAATCAAGGGCCTAATAAGAGCAAATTACTCTTGCGTATAGCAACCCAATCAAGTGATCCAAAGCAATTTACAAACGTGGTTCTAAAATATGCCCTAGGATTGTCTTGCATAGTTAGTATCACACACATGGAAGGTGAGGAGATCTTTGGTTCTTGCAAATGGAAGGCAAACTTAGCCCCCATATCAAAAGGGGATTCACATAAGTAGAACCATGTGAAGTTTTGACATCCTCATGTTAACCATGCAATTGCCAAATCAAAGGTGCAAATTGAACAACTTGGGGCCAATCAAATTCATGGAGTTGTTGAGGTTTTTGAAGTTCCATGTGGAAATGGAGTTTGGCATATAACTATGCCCCCTTACATTGCATGTTCAATGCATGTTCAATGTTTTGCATTGCAAAAAAACACCAAGCATTATTGTGCTATAAGGACAATTACAAAGCCAACTTCAATTGGTGTCCCTACCCCAAATTATCCAAGGTTGTGGTTTCATTCCTTGGTGCACCCATAAAGTTGCACAAGTTTTGGTTTTATGTAAATGATTTGAATTGATGCATTGGTAGTAGAAGCACAAATATGCATTCAATAGACCGGTTGTTTGTAAAATTTGGCCCATTCCAGTCAAAACAATATCATGCAAAATGAAATCAAGTCTTTTGAGGTAGTAAGATTTCTTTTGAACAAGTGACAACCTATCTTTCTTCAAAATCTATTTGGAGAGGAAAGTTCCATTCCTATAAATAGGCCAATGGATGAAATGACATTGCCAACAACACCTAATGGTAAAGTTGTTCATTAAATAATGATGTCAAATTTATATTACAATTAGAAGGAGGCTGATCGATTTCTTAAAACAACTATAAACACACCATTAGAGGTTGCTCTTCTTGGATATGGACAAATATATAAGATTATATCTAGCCAAAATCCAAACAAAAAGCAATATGAAGCTACAATGGGGAATTTCCTAACTTACATTTTTTTGGATTTTGTATCTATGATTTCTAGTTCTTTAGGTTAGTGAGGGAAATGGGTGTCTTGTAAACACGTGTACTATGAATTGCAACATGTCATGTTGTGTGGGGAGTTTGAAAATTTCATCAATTTCCCAACTTGGAGTTGTGATGAAGTTCGTTGCTTATTAGTTCATGATGTAACTTCTATGTAGGTAGGAATACACTTCTAAATTGTCATAAAAAACAAATACAATGAACATTGTCAATTCTAGCATTCATGATGATGCGATCTATTTGGCTTTTAGTCTATAACTTGCAAACAATGTTACTCCTCTGGTTTGATCAAACTTTCAATAATTGTTCATTCAACATTTTGCTTGGTATGAATGATGTTTCACTTATAGATAAAAATTAGTTATCAAATTAAGTTAAATGTTCATTAATAATTTGAAAATTATATTGGAAGATTATGGGAAATAGTTTTTAAGTTTCAATTGTGGGCACCCACAACAAAAGTAATGGAAGATATTATTATCACAAATAAAATATTTTGTCTACTAGGATGAATATTTTATAACATTAAAAAAATATTCTTGCCATGTAAGTAGAATATTTTGTCCATGTGTATGGAATATTTTTATTTATGTGGAAACCTAGTTTATTCCATGATTGAAGCAACAAAATGCAAGACCTAAGAGTGACAATTTCAAAAGTTCCATGCTAGCACCATGGTTGTTTTTGCATATTTCAACAAATCACAATCACAACAGACAAAACAATGATATTGTGACCTTGCAAGTAAGTTATTTGTTGCCACTTTTGCTTATGTGAGCAAGAAAAGTGGAGCTAGAATTGAATTGATATTGATGCAAAGAATTTGTTAAAAAGAATAAGTTGCATAGAAAATAAAGTTGGGGATGAATTGCAACAATTTCTAAAACATTTTCATTTACATCAAGGTCATAATCCACATGCTTATGGATGTATTTTGAGATGAAGCAAGGGATGAATTGTAACAATTTTTGAAGCACTTTCACTCAGTAGTCCCAATTCACATGTTTGTGTATGTAATTTGGGGTAGTGTTAAATGTGTGTTGTGTGATGATTCAAAAATGTTTATTTTGAATTTGCCTATAAAATCAATTGCATTTAATCAATGTTCACTTGTATTTAACATTCGTTTACTTTGCACCTTGGCACATGTGATATAACTTTTAAAAACAAGTTGTCTATTTCTATTAAAATCATGAAAACAAAAGCATAGGATGCTAAGTGCACATTTCACAAGGAAGGCTATTGTTATATTTAGGGTGCAATCTATGATTTTAAGAAAATTAAATGAAAAATAATTCTACAAAAGTCCAAAATTAATCATTTCACTTTAGGTAGGTTCAAAATCCTCTTGTCTTTTGCACAAAAGTAAGTTTGTGGAAAAAAAAAAAAAACACTTATTGCCAAACTCCTCATTTTGACAACTCAATGAGAAGTTAATACTTAAGGAACCAGGAACCCAATAACCCAGTCTCTCCCTTGCAGCCAAGGCCCACAAAGACCGTATACATTTGTATGCATACTTATCGTGTACATACGTAATTTATTGTAAGTATACTGAACATGTACGTACGTATGTAAAGAAAGTAAAAGAAGAGGTTAAAAGGGTTTGGAGGCCATCTTCATCTCGTCGGGACAATGGACAAATTCCTACAAATTTGCCCTTCTTGCACGTCTTGAAGAATAGCACTCGGCTTCTGGTCTTGTGCCTTATTTTGCTTTTTGGGATGCGAAGCGAGGACAGTTTTAGGTGCCTGCAGAAGATAAGCACTGAGAGCAGTGAAACTGAGGCTAAGAGGTGACAGTAGCTGAAGACAATGGAACTTAATCCAGCTCCAGTTCCCGTAGTGCAGCATCCTGGTGAGAGATTTGACTCTGTGAAGTCCAACCCTGCGGAAGTCTCCAACAAGGGCCAACCACAATCTGGAAAAGAGAGGTTCGTGTTTCATTTGTGGCGTTTTTGTTGTCAGAGCTGAAATATTAGGGCATTCATGATATTAAACCAAGTGGTGGAAACAAGCTGTGCTGCTACGGGCATGACTTCTATAGCATGTGCCACACTCTCAAAGGAGGAAGGAGACTTCCTGGGCGTAGAGCAGCTGCATACAGCGTGTATAAGCCCGCGGATTGCTGCGAGCATCTGAGGTCAGGTCAAGGGGGAGGTTATTCTTTGACGATCGCTCCGCCAAGCATGCATCGAAGTATTGACATCGCCGCAGATATGCAGAGTAGACATGCAGGGTAGCAACAGCATCTACCTGTTCTGGCATCTTCTTCGATGACTGCCCTTGCACCTGGGATTCGCCTCTTCGACAAAGGTCTGTGGGGTCTTGTTTTCTGGATTTTTTGCAGGGAGGAGGTCATTTTTCGGAGTCTTCCTGTCTCTGGAACTGCTGCTGCTCCGAGTTGCCTGCTGCCTGCTGCAATGGTACCAATCGCAGCGTCACGTCGCTAATTTCGTCTTCCTTGAGCCATACTTCCGTCGGCATTGCTGATCTGCTTCCAAGCGCAAGGGAGGTGCCAAACGCAGCGTGATGCTGCTCTCATACCCCTTCGGCCACACCTCCATCAGCATTGCTGCACGTCCGTTCGGGTTGAAAGGAAGCTCAAGACTGTGTGTACCTAAGAGCTTAAGGACACCACAAAAATTGCAAAAACAGAAACCAATACTAATGAAACGCCAACAGCAGCAGCAGCAGCATCCCACAACACGGCGTCCATTACCATTCCCACCACAATCTTCTCGATAGGGAACCGGACGGCTTGCAAAGCTCTGGGCACAGAGACAAAATTGACGCAACGAAGTCACACAACGGCATGTCACACATCCACCTCATTCACCAGAGGCCAACTGCAAGAGAGAACAGAGAGGAAAACCTTACTACTTCCACTAGGTGATCGGACGCAAGACGAGAAACAAAACAATAGCAACGGGATGCGAAAGAGTTTAGGCTTACGACCACATTCACAGTCCCGTCCCCGTATCTACTCTTCTTCACCTTTACTGCAAAACACCGCTTCTTGAGAGCACCGCACCAATTGCAACGGAAGACAGCATCAATGGAGATCGGCATCAGTCAACCACTCTCCGCTAGAACGAAAGATCTCCGAGTACAACAACAAAACGAGGGAAGAAGAACTAATAACTCTGTTATTGAAGCATGAAGTGGGCCAAAGAAACAACAGCAGGAAAAAAAAATAGCACACGCACACATACACAGAGCAGTGGAACAACAGATGAGAAAGGACTGGGTCCACACAGCATACACAAGCTACAAAATCCAGGACTAATTCTTCACCCAAAGAGAAGCTGTAAAAATCGGTTAAGAACATAAAAATAGCACAGACGATGCTTGAGTATTCCGAGCTCCACGAGAGCTTGATTGCAGAGGAAACAAAAGGCAGAAGCAACAACAAAAAACACCAACCCCAGTCCCCCTTTCGCAGCAACTCTCCCTCTCTCTCAACTGTGCACGGCAGGGATCCTTCTTCGCCCTCTTTCCTTCACACCTGCCCTCGGAGAACGAAGGAAAGAGAGAGACGACGATGATACAGATCTCATCCAAAAATCCTCGTTTTCCAAATTTCATTCACAGGGGCTCTTTCATTACCTTACTAATCTATCCGCAAAGTCGATCTTCATCCATATTCTTCATTCATCTTCTCAGGAGGCTGTCATCCTCATCAATTACCGTCGCCTCAGCAAACGTTCGTCCTTTTGCTCGTTCGTCAGTCCGTCCGTCCATCCATCTCCTTCCTCATCCATGTTCTTCAATGCTCCACGTTCATCCTTCATCCTCATCCATTCCAATGGCCTCAACAAACGTTCCTCCTTCAACTCGTCTGTCCACCCATCTCCTTTCTTCATCCATGTTCTTCACTGGTCCGCCTTCGTCCTCATCCATTCCCGTCGCCTCAACGAATGTCCGTCCTTCAGTTCGTCCGTGGTCAGTCCATCCGCAGTCTTCATCGATATTCTTTCATCGCTTCACGTTCATTCTTCTATTTTTCAGAGCCTGTTCTTTAACCTCTTTGTCACTTAATAGTGTTTTTTTAATGAGGGAAAAGAGATAATTGCAAGTAAAATGCAACAAATATATGCAAATACATATAGTAATTTATTTTTTAAATTATTGTCATCACATAATTATGTTATATCATTACACAACATGCAAGGAATGTTTTAAGCAATTTTGAAGAAAAATTATTTATTTATTCAAAAAATCAATTTTGTTAATCTATTTATTTATTCATGAAGCTCCATGGATTACTTATGAAAGTGGTTGTGAGAATTTTATTTGGATTGTGTTTTGACTTCCATGGCCTTTTTTCTTAAAATTATGTATATGTAATATAATTTATTAATTAGTTTACAAAACAATGTCAAAATGTTCATAACTTAATCTAATTCATCCTTTTTATTTATGATTCATATTTATGTATTTTCATGTCACGAATAAAAATCCTTTTTGTTACACACATTACATGTCTTATTATTTATTGTCCTTGTTTCTATTTATATGTTTGTGTGGTAAGGATTATGTTTAAGCTTCTTGTGCTTTATATTCATAATTCTTGTGCAAATATGGTAATAGTTTGATTAGATTATATATCAAGTTTAATCATTTGGTAATATTGAATCATATCAATTCCAAGGGACATACCATATTCCCTTATCAGATTTAGCAATAAACTATCGAATAATTAATTAAATCTAAAATCTATAACTTTGACACTTGGTTTTTTAATTCTGAAACTTTAGCAAGTAATTATTATAAATAATAATAAACACA
>Ga0209208_10008124_pt1 | contig 14073 bp, 17 predicted proteins | sample S1TSphfallax_3_FD_187694 | JGI IMG/M metagenome (GOLD analysis project Ga0209208, IMG submission 187694) | Host-associated microbial communities from peat moss isolated from Minnesota, USA - S1T2_Fd - Sphagnum fallax MG (SPAdes) (version 2) | ecosystem: Host-associated > Plants > Peat moss >...
GCCAGACGCGAAAACCCTCGCCGACCGGGCGCGGGCGTGATCCGCCGGGCCGAAGGACGCGATGCGGCCATTCTGTCCCGCATCCACGCCTTGGCCTTTCCTCCGGGGTGGACCGAAGACGCCTTCATGGGTCTTTTGAAGCACCCCGGCGTCTTCGCGTTCTTGGACGAGAAGGCGAGCGGGTTCATTCTCCTCCGCGCCGTGCGCGACGAGGCGGAGATCCTGACCTTCGCCGTCGCGCCGGACGCGCGACGAGGCGGCCTCGGCCGCGCCCTCCTGCGCCGGGCGCGGGGCGAGGCGGCCCTTCTGGGGACAGCCGTGCTTTTTCTCGAGGTGGCTGCGGACAATATCCCAGCGCTGAACCTTTACGCCGCCGAGGGGTTCGAGGAGGCGGGCCGAAGGCGCGGCTATTATCCTCGCGCAGCCGGCCCAGACATGGACGCCGTGATCTTGAGGCTGACGCTGACCAGCGCGGCTTAACAGGCGCCGGCGTTCATCCTATATTCCCGCGCCTGAAGGAGCGCCCCTTGGACCGCATCGAGACCATCTGCATGGAAAAAGGCATGCGCATGACCGATCAGCGTCGCGTCGTTGCACGCGTGCTGTCTCAAGCCCATGACCATCCGGACGTGGAGGAGCTCTACCGTCGCGCCCACGAGATCGACCCCCACATCTCCATCGCCACGGTTTATCGGACGGTGCGCTTGTTCGAAGAGGCCGGAATTATCGCGCGCCATGATTTTCGCGACGGACGCTCCCGCTACGAAGAGACCCCGGACAGCCACCACGACCATCTCATCGACATGAAGACGGGCAAGGTGGTCGAGTTCATGGACGACGAGATCGAACGTCTGCAAGCCCTCATTGCCGAACGACTTGGATACCGCCTCGTGGATCACCGCCTCGAACTTTACGGGGTTCCAATTGAGGAAGAGGCGTCGGCGTGACCGACGCGCCGCGCCCTGACAAGCGCGTCTTCATCAAGACCTGGGGCTGTCAGATGAACGTCTACGACAGCGAGCGCATGGCGGACATCCTGCGCCCCCTCGGATACGCCCTCGCCGAGACCGCCGAGGAAGCGGATCTTTTGGTGCTCAACACCTGCCACATCCGGGAGAAGGCGTCGGAGAAACTCTACTCCGATCTCGGCAGATTGCGGCCGCTCAAGGCGCATAAGCCCGGGGTGCGGATTGCGGTGACCGGCTGCGTGGCCCAGGCGGAGGGCGAGGAGATCATGCGTCGCGCCCCCTCCGTCGACTTCGTCATCGGGCCCCAGTCCTACCACCGCCTTCCTGAGCTCTTGGCCCGGGACGCGCGGAGCAAGGGCGAGCGACTACTGGCGGACTTTGCGCCCGAGGAAAAGTTTGATCGGCTGCCCGCCGCACGCGCGGCGTCCGGACCCTCGGCCTTCCTGACGATCCAGGAGGGGTGCGATAAGTTCTGCACCTTCTGCGTCGTCCCCTACACCCGCGGCGCGGAGTTCTCCCGCCCGACGGCGGACATCCTGGCCGAAGCGCGCAATTTGGCGGACGGCGGCGTCCGCGAAGTCGTCCTCCTCGGTCAAAACGTCAACGCCTACAACGGGATCGGCGCGAACGGGACGCCATCTTGCCTCGCCGACCTGGCTTACGCCCTCGCGGACATCCCCGGCCTTGACCGCATTCGCTACACCACGAGCCACCCGAAAGACATGGATGCGGCCTTGATCCGCGCCCACGCGGATCTGCCCGAGCTCATGCCCTACCTCCACCTGCCGGTACAGTCAGGGTCGGATAAGATCCTCAAGGCCATGAACCGAGGCCATACCGCACAGGCCTATCTTGATCTCGTGGTCGAGCTTAGACAGGCGCGGCCCGATCTCGCCCTCTCCGGGGACTTCATCGTGGGCTTCCCGGGGGAGACCGAAACGGATTTTGAATGCACCCTCGCCCTGGTCAGGACCGTGGGGTACGCCTCCGCCTTCTCGTTCAAATACTCCAAAAGACCCGGTACGCCCGCCACGGCCATGGCGGGTCAGGTGGAGGAAGGCGTTAAGGAGGAGCGCCTGGCGCGGCTGAACGCCCTGCTTGAAGAGCAGCAAACGCAGTTTAACCAGACCATGGCCGGAAAGACGCTTCCGGTGCTTTTCGAGCGCCTGGGGCGCAAACCGGGTCAGGTGGTGGGGCGCTCGCCCTATCTTCAGCCGGTCTGGGTGGACGGTCCCGTCTCCCTCCTGGGGACCATTGCGGACGTGTGCATCCTCGGCGCCGCCCGGGGGAGCCTGACGGGGCAGCTGCGGCCGACCAGCGCTGCGGCGGAGGCGGTGGCTTGAGACCGACTGCGGAGGCCTTTCTTCCCCTCTCCGATGCGGCGGTGCGCGCGGTTTCAGGGCCTCACAGCCGTCACGCCGCGCTCATCGAGGACGCCTTCAAGGTTCTCATGGAGACCCCTGGCGGCGGGGTGCGCGTTCGCGGCGACGCCGGGGGCCGTGAGAAGGCGCGCCGCGCGGTGACCCTCATCGCCCGGCGGATCGAAACCGGCGCCGGGGTCGACGAAAGCGACGTCCGCGCCGCCATCGCCGCTGCGGCGTCGGGCGAGGCGGCCAGTGCGCCGGGACAGGCCTTGCCGGTGGGCCGGCGTGGGGTGATCGCACCCAAGACCGCGGCGCAGGCCCGCTACCTTGAATCCCTCAGCCGGTACGACCTCGTGTTCGGCGCCGGTCCTGCGGGAACGGGAAAGACGTTCATCGCCGTGGCCTACGGCGCCGCTCTCCTCATGAAAGGCGAGGTGGAGCGGCTCATCGTCACGCGACCGGCCGTTGAGGCGGGTGAAAGGCTTGGGTTCCTACCCGGGGACCTTAATGAGAAGGTCGACCCCTACCTCGCGCCGATCTGGGAGGCCTTAGGAGACATTATGGGCGCTGAGGCCTTGCGCCGGCGGCGAGAGCGGGGAGAGATCGAGGTCGCGCCCATCGCTTTCATGCGGGGGCGCACCCTCAGCCACGCCTTCATCATCGTCGACGAGGCGCAGAACACCTCGCGTCTTCAAATGAAGATGGTGCTGACGCGCCTGGGCGAGGGATCAAGAATGGCTGTGACGGGCGATCCCACGCAGGTGGACCTGCTTAATCCGCGGGACAGCGGCCTGTCTCACGCCCTTAAGATCCTCGAGGGCGTTGAAGGCGTCGCGGTCGCCCGTTTCACCGCCGCGGACGTTGTGCGCCATCCCATGGTGGAGCGTATCGTCAAGGCCTACGACGCGGACGCGGCGGCCAAGGCGCCATGAACGCCTCCCCCGAGGTCGGCATAGAGGTCCTGATCGAAGATGCAGCGTGGTTGGAGGCCGAACCCGACGCTGAGGCGCGTGTCGAGGCCGCCGCGCTACAGGCCCTAGGAGGACGGGGTGGCGGCGTCGTCGCCCTTCTCACCAACGACGCCGGCGTGGCGGCGCTGAACGCGGAGTTCAGGGGCAAGACCGGTCCGACCAACGTCCTGTCCTTCCCCGCGCCGAGGAGCGCGCGTCCCCATCTTGGCGACGTGGTCCTCGCGTTCGGCGTGTGCCAGCGGGAGGCCCAAGAGCAAGGAAAGTCCCTGACGGATCACCTAAGCCATTTGACGGTCCACGGGGTTCTGCATCTATTAGGATACGACCATCAGACCGACGCCGAGGCCGACGCTATGGAGGCGCTTGAACGGCGGCTCCTGGCCGATCTGGGCGTCCCTGACCCCTATGGCGCAGAACGGCCCGATGTCCGGACCTGACGATCGCGGCCACGACGGCCACAACCCCGCCCGGCGCAGACGTCTATCTGCGCGCAGCGCCTTCTTTCGTGGCGCATTGCGGCTTTGGGGCCGTAAAGCCCGCACAGCGCCGGCCACGCCCGAAAGTGCGGTGAGCGCCGCTGACGACGCGGCTGCTGAACTCGTGGACCATGCGGAGGCTTTCGCCTCGTTACGGGTCTACGACGTGATGACGCCGCGCGCCGATATCGCAGCTCTGGAGATCTCAACGCCTCTTTCTGAGGTCATCCGACGGTTTGTGGACGTGGAGCATTCGCGCATGCCCGTCTATCGGGACACCTTGGACGATCCGGTCGGGGTCGTGCATATCAAGGATCTCTTCAAGCTCATCGCCCCCACGGAGGCGGAACCGGACCGGGCGCCGCGCACCCTCTGGAAGGAGCCGGTCCTCTCGCGGATCAAGCGCCAGGTGCTCTATGTGCCCGCGTCCATGCGCACCACCGATCTCCTCGTGCGCATGCGCGCCATGCGCATCCACATGGCCATGGTGATCGACGAATACGGCGGCGTGGATGGTCTCGTCACCCTCGAAGATCTCATTGAGGCGGTGGTCGGGGACATTGACGATGAGCACGACGAGGATACCGCCGCCGCCATCGCCGCCAGGCCCGGCGGCGCCTTTGAAGCCGAGGCCCGGGCGCCGCTGGAGGCTCTTGAAGCCCGCATCGGCCTGGAGCTTAGCCCACCTGATGCGGAGGAGGACATCGACACCATCGGCGGACTGGTGGTCGCCCTGGCGGGACGGGTTCCCCAGCGGGGCGAGGTGATTGTGCATCCAAAAGGCTATGAGTTCGAGGTGGTCGACGCCGATCCCAGGCGGATCAGGCGCCTCAGGATCCGCCCCACGGCCGCGCCGGCGGAGGCGGCGCCCGAAGCTGCGTCCGCAAGGATGGCTCCTTGAGCGAGGCCAAGGCGGAGAGCCTGCAGGGCGTAGCGATGCTGGCGCGCCTGCGCCACCTCTACGCCGCGCGCCCCCTCCGCGCGCTCCTGGCCGGGGCCCTGATCGGCTCCGCGTTTCCCCCGTTTGGGTTCTGGCCTGGGCTTTTGGGCTTCGCCCTCCTTCTTCGCCAGCTTGATGGAATAAAGGAGCGCCGCCGCCTCCGGGAAGCCTTCGTGTGCGCTTGGACGGCCGGCCTGAGCTTCTTTCTTATCTCCACCTGGTGGGTGGGCGAGGCGTTTCTGGTGGACGTGGCCCAACACGGCTGGCAGGCGCCCTTTGCGGTTTTCTTCCTGGCTGGCGGCCTGGCGCTTCTGTGGGGGGCGGCGGGCGCGGCCTATCGCCTCCTCGCACCCGCTCACGCCGGCAGAGCGGCGGTCTTCGCCATGGTCTTCGCCGTGTTCGAGTGGCTGCGGGGCCATATCCTAACGGGGTTTCCCTGGGACCTGCCGGGCGAGGTCTGGCGGGCAGGCTCGGCCTTGAGCCAAGGGGCGGCCGTCATTGGGGTCTATGGCATGGGCCTCGTCACGGTCTTCATTGCGGCCGCTCCCGGGATCTTGAAGCCGAAGATGGGGGGCCCTGAAGCGCTAACCTTGAGCGCAGCCGCCGCGATCCTCGTGCTCATCTTTGCGTGGGGAACTCTGCGCCTCCATGGGGCGGCGCCCACCGTCCCTTCGGGCTTGCGGATTCGCGTGGTGCAACCCGACATCGGTCAGGGAGAAAAGTGGTCGCGCGAAGCCCTGCCCTCCATCGTCATCGCCTACGCTGAGCTCACCAGCCGGGCCGTACCCCGGCGGCCAGACGTGGTGGTGTGGCCCGAGGCGGCCATACCGGCGGATATTGACGAAGTCCTAGCGCCCGGAGCCTGGAGCCGCGCCGTCATCGAGAACGCCCTGCAGCCCGGCCAGGTGCTGCTGCTCGGCGCCGAGCGCGTGGGTGGGGATCCGGGGGCTCCACGCTATTTCAATAGCGTGCTGGCCCTGCGCCGGACGGCCATTGGCCTTGAGCGCCTCGGCCTCTACGACAAGCACCATCTTGTGCCCTTCGGCGAATACATGCCCTTCGACGCCTTGGCGGCCCGGATCGGGTTCAAGGCCCTGGTGCATATGGCGGGCGATGGCTTCACGCCGGGACCCCGACCTGTGGCGCTGAGCCTTCCGGGCCTGCCTGCGGTCCAACCGCTCATCTGCTATGAGAGCCTCTTTCCAAGTACGTTCGCCCGCACGGGGGTTAGACCCCAGTGGATCGTGAACGTGTCAAACGACGCCTGGTTCGGCGACACCTCCGGACCCTGGCAGCATTTGAACCTCGCCAGCTACCGCGCCATTGAAGAGGGCGTCCCCATGGTGCGCGCGACCCCCACAGGGGTCTCGGCTATTATCGACGCCTACGGCAGACCCCTATCCACCTTGGGCATGGAGCGTGCAGGCGTCCTGGACAGCGATCTGCCCGGGGCGCTGAAGCCCACCCTCTATACCCGCTGGCGGGATGCCCCGTTCTGGATCCTCTGCGTCATCGCCGGACTTTTCGCAGCGCCTTTCCCAGGCGTTCGCACAAAGCCCTAACTTCAGCGGAGAGGCTGAGACGCCCTAGGGCGCGGCGGCGAGACGGCGCTGTTCGGCTTCGAGAAGGGCCTGATCGCGGCCAATCCGGTGCAGCAGGTCCCAGCTATAAATACCTGTGTCATGACCGTCGTCGAACACGAGACGCACGGCGTAGGCGCCCACAGGGCGCACATCCGTGAGTGAGACGTGCGAGAACGTTTTGGGCAGGGGCAGCTCGGACGCGCCGGTATGGCCGCGTTCGGCGGCGGAAGGCGTCATGGCCCTCAGGAGCGGCGCCGGCAAGTCAAACTGGGAGCCGTCATCGAAGGCGACCTCGAGGACGCCCCTGGCCCTATGGAGCACCAGGGAGTTAGGCCAGGGCCGCGTCATACCGATCAATCAGCCGGATCAAGGGGGCGCGCCTCGTCGGGAAGCATGATCGGTACGCCCTCCCGGATGGGGTAGGCCAGACCGGCGGCGCGGCTGACGAGTTCTCCCCGAACGCGGTCATACTCCAACGGCCCGCGCGTAACAGGACATACCAACACCTCAAGCAGGCGCGGGTCGACGTCAGGGATTTCTGCCGTGTCGGGTGTCATGGGGCCTTACTGCAGGGGCGGAAGCGCGTCGCCGTCTTCGCCGGCCGCTTCGATGTTTAAGAGTATGGTGAGGGTGTCCGCACGGTCAGTGACGGTCAACGCCTCAAGAAGCGCCTGTTTTTCAAGCGGTTGGAAAGGTAGGGCCATGGCGAGACTGTTGACCAGCGCCTCCATGGGCGCTTCCGCGGCCGTGCGCCAGTCGATGTCCATGCCCCGGCGGATGAGGTAGCGCCTAAGGGCGTCCAGCAGACTGTCGCGATCGGCGAGCTGCTCATCTTCGCCGGGCGTGAGGTCATGGACATACGGGGAAAAGTCTGCGCGGACCTGCCGGTAGGGCGTCGGGGCGGACAGCTCAGGTCCAAGGCGGAAGCGACAGACGCCCGTCAGGGTGATGAGGTAGCGTCCGTCCGGGGTCTCGGCGAAACTTGTGATCCGACCGGCGCCGCCCACGGGAGCGAGGCTGGGCCGCTCCCTATCACCGCCGGGGCGGGTCTGAACCATGCCGATGATCCGGTCCCCCGCCATGGCGTCATCGACCATGTTCAGATACCGGGGCTCGAAGATGTTCAGCGGCAGGAGACCACGGGGCGGCAAGAGAGCCGAATCGAGGGGGAAGACGGGGATCACCCCCGGAAGATCAATAGGGGAAGCGCGGGACGCCGACATCGCCGTTAAGCGAACAGAAGTGAAGACAGGCGCCGGCGCCCCGCGCGCGCGACGTCTGACGACGGGCCTGCCGCTTCAAAGACCGTCAGGAGCTGGCGCCGAGCCTGACCCTCGCTCCAGTCCTTGTCCAAGGTGAGAATAGCGAGGAGCTGGTCGGCGGCCGGGCCGAACCGGCCCTCCGCGGCGAGGGCGAGGGCGAGGTCGTATTTCGCCTGGAGGTCCGAAGGATCCGCAGCCACGCGGCGCTCGAGGACGGCGGTCTCGCCAGCCTCAGTGTCAGCCAGGGCGAGGGTCGCGCGGACGGACAGAACATCGGGGTCCTTGGAGTCTGCAGGCGCGAGACCGGCGATTTCGCGGGCGCGGTCCACGTCGCCGCCGCCGAGGTAACATCGGGCGAGACCGGCGATGGCCTTTAGATGCTTCGGATCAAGCTGGAGGACCTGAGCATAAGCCTGGGAAGCTCCGCCCAGATCGCCCAGGGACGCCGATTCCTCAGCCATGGCCAGGAGGGCATCGGCGTCGGAAGGGCCCGCTGGCGCCGCCAAACGGTCAACGAACGCCTTCACCTGGCTTTCCGGGAGGGCGCCTTGAAAGCCGTCCACAGGCTGCCCGTCGGCGAAGGCGTAGACTGTCGGGATCGACTGCACCCGCAACTGTCCGGCTATACGGGGGTTTTCGTCGATGTTCACCTTCACAAGGCGGACCGCGCCCTTCGCCGCGGCGACGACCTTCTCCAGAACCGGGGTCAGCTGACGGCATGGGCCACACCACGGCGCCCAGAAATCAACGATCACCGGCTGGGTCCGCGACGCCTCAATGACGTCTGTCATGAAGGAGGCGTCCGTCGCATCGATGACGGCGGCGCTCTTGGGCGCGTCCGTTTTGGCCTTGCCGCTTAGATCCAGCATCGGTCTCTCTTACCCCGTTTCGCGCCTAAAATGGTCCTCTTGCCCCAGGTTCGCAATCATGCGGCGGGGGCAAAGTCCACGATCTGGGGGGCCACGCCGAGAAGCGTCAGGAATTTAATGAAATCCTCGACGCTAACAGCCGTGGTGGCGTCGTTGGAGAGGGGGTGGAAGTTGACAGGATCTTCCCGCAGCAGGGCGGCGTCCACAACGAGGCTAACCCGTCTCGCGTCATCGTTTAAGAGCGCGAAAGCGCTCACCGACCCAGGGCGAACGCCCAGGTGATCGTAGAGGGCGTCGGCGGAGGCGAACGAGAGCCGGGCGGACCCGATGCGGCGCGGGAGGGTCTTCAAGTCAATAACGGTTTGGGCGAGGGCGCAGACCAGCCAGAAACGGCCTTTGGCGTCTTTGAGGAAGAGGTTCTTGGTGTGCCCGCCCGGCATGCGAGCCTTTATCTGCGCACCTTCCGCGACGGTGAACGTGGGCGGATGAGCGAGCGTTTTATGGGCGATGCCGTTGGCGTCGAAAAACGCAAAGAGTTTGGCCGCGCCAGCGGGTATCACGTCCGCCGTCACGGCACGCCCGCTGCAATGGCGGAGATGAGGGCGGTTGCGGCCTCCTTAAGGGCCTCTTGAAGCGCTGGGGCTGGGAAGGGGGTTGGTGCGCCGTGGCCCCATACCGGCCCGGGCCAGGCGGCATCGTCAGACCGGCGGGCCACAATATGGATATGCAGCTGGGGCACGATGTTCCCAATGGAGGCGATATTGAGTTTTTCCGCAGGCCGTCCGCACGCCACGGCGAGGCGGCGGACGGCGGCGGCGGCGGCGAGGATCTCGCGGTCGAGCTGATGCAGGTCGGTGAGTGAAAGTTCGTCAAAATCGCGCATTCGGGCGCGGAGGGGGATGAGGACGATCCAGGGGAAGCGCGTATCGTCCTGAAGGCGGGCCATGCAAAGGGGAAGCTGCGCCAAGAAGCCTGACCCAGCCTGCAACCGCGGGTCGAGGCCGACCTCCACCCTAATACCCCATGCCCGCCTGGAGATGGGTGATGAGGTACTGCAGACCCTCGAGCAGAATGATGAGAATAACCGGCGTGATGTCGATGCCGCCGAGGTTAGGGACGAACCGGCGCAACGGGTTCAACATGGGTTCGGTGACGCTGTCGAGGGCGCTGACAATGCGACGGACCGTGGTGTTGCGGATGTTGAGCACGTCAAAGGCGATTAGCCAGGAGATCACGGCGTTCACGATCACCAGGAATATCACGAGGCCGATGAGGCGGTAGAGGATGTAGAGGATCGTGGCGATGATGGGCATTCGGCTAACTGTCCCTCGGGGCCGCCTCTTTATCTTGAGGGCACGAGCGGCTGCAAGGACCATCGCCGCGCCTTGACAGGTTTGAGCGCGAGACCTTATGTGCCGCCTCCCGCGCGGGCCCATGGGCCCGGCGGTCATCTCCTGGGGCCGTAGCTCAGTTGGTAGAGCGCCTCGTTCGCAATGAGGAGGTCAGGGGTTCGAATCCCCTCGGCTCCACCAGGTGTCGCCTTACGCGCTTGTATCCAAGAAACCAAGGCCGCCAAAACCCCGCGCGGCTCGGGGAGGGCGCAACGCCTCAGGGTAAGGCGCAAGGCATCGGGCGGTTGGGCCCCTTTCCTCCGACGTCCGCGGAAGGCCCCGGGGGCGGTCTTTTTGACCGGATTAAAGCCAGCTCGGGCTTTCTTCGCCGCCGGCGCTTATTTTCTCAGGCGGAGGGCTTCTTCCGGTTCCGGCTTGGGTCGCCAGCGATACCCCAACTCCCGCGCCAAGCGGTCGCGGTCAGTATCATTGAACCCTTGAATGAACATCTCTCGCTCGATCCCAGCGGCGTAGGGAACGGCGTCTCTCCAGCGTTTCGCGCGGGCCCGGGCGAGGACGCCTTCGTAGTAGGGGTTAGACTGCGCTTCTGCGGTCATGTCTCCGCACCTTCCGTATTTTTTTGAAGGAGGCGGGCGAGGCGACGGGCTCGGGCGGCCGAAATCACGTCCGCCGAGTAAGACTGACGATTAAGGCGCGACGAGGATGGGCGTTGGATCACGCAAAGGCTGGCATATTTGGCGAGGACTTGAGCGCCCATTGCCGAGAACCATCTAATTTTCACCCGCCGACGGGCCTTGAGGATTACTGGATCCCCCAACGAGCCGACGTGACAGCAGCCTAGGCTTGAGGGATACGCGGCGCAAGCTGAGCTTTGACGTAAGGCGACGCCTGCGCCCTGGGAACAGGAGGGACCCAAGGCGCCGGCGTAGCCCGGCCGGCGCGAGGAAAATCGTCCTGATCGGGGACCTCAGCTCGCCACGGCGGCGTCCGCGACGGTTTCGGGTGATGGGAAGTTCAGGCTCTGCTCGAAATCGGCCAAGAGGTCGTAGAGCTCGTCCGTAGAGATCTTCACCCGGGCGCCTTTGGGAAACCGGTAACGCCAGAAACTGGTTATGTGCTGGACCGCGCCGACGCGCTCGCCCAACTCATGGAAGAGACCTGGCGCCCGCAGGAGAAAGTCTCTGAACGAGGCCGGCTTGCCGTCTTGCGTCAGCTCGGCGTAGGCGTCGTCATAGACTTTCAAGGTGAGACGGACGGTCTCGCAGGCCTGGCCGATGGCTTTGGTCAACCGCGCCCGCGAGGCGACGATGAAAGCCCGTTCGTCCTCTGAGCTTGGCCCGTAGGGCCTAATGGTGGAGATCTCGTCGGAAACCGGCTTGATGTTCGGCGCGAGGTCGATGAGAGACCATTTATAGTAGATAAAGCCTTTCCAGCAGAACACCCCTTCCTCAAAGGACGCCTTGTCCATCCCCATGCCCCGTCTCAGGGGCTCAAGCTCCGCATCGCCGGCGTTGTTAAGGATCTTGGTGGCGAGTTTGGAGGTTTTTTCGTTCAGAGCCGCATCCATGTCCTCAAAGGTGATGCCGATGAGGGGCGTCACCTCGCGCCGCGTGAACTCGAACATCCGGTTGGTGTCCGCCTCGGAAATCTCAAAATAGCACCGCGCGGGGTAGAAACCGCTCTTCTTGAGCCGTTCGCGCATGAGGAACGGATCAAGAGACGGCAGAGACTCAAGAATAGCGAGGAGACCTTTGTCCCTTTGGCCCATGTCGCCTGAACCAATATCGAGCTCGGTGAGGATCCCCTCATAGCCGCGCTGCCCGACAAAAAACGCCCGCCCGCCCGCCCGCAGATCGCAGAGGTTGATGGGAAGGATCACTTTGGTGGCTGATGCGCGACCGTCGGGAAAGAGGTCCATTTCGTTATGGCGCAGCCGATGCTTGACGATAATGCTGCGGTTCAGCGTCGGGTTCTTAAAGAACGGCGCTGTCAGATACTCCTCCAGCTCGCCGTTACGCTCCCACGTGGAAAGCAGGTTCAAGGTGCGCGAACTTGACCCGCCCTCTTTGAGGTTGACCAGGTTTCGAACGGATCTGTCAGCCGCGCCGCTGCGGCTTAGAGACGTTGAGAACGACATGAATCCACCCGCTCATCCGGGTTAGTCCCGGACTTCCAGAATGGGCTTACAGCGCTTGTCTTAATTACCGATTAGGGTTGCATCGCCGTCGGACCTGCGATTTTGATGGACTGGCCCTTTTTCAGCGCAAAGAGGGTGAACCCGGCACAAACCAAAGGAGAGCCCGGTTGACGTCCTAAATTGGCGCAGATTGGGACTGTCATGCGCCCATAGGCTTCAACCGCGCGGGCATCTCCCCTCTTGGCCTCACCGCGAAGCGGTCCTGAGGTCCGGGCGGCTCTATGGTGCGGCGGCGCCCGCGCCTTACGGAACCACGATTTCGCCGCAGGCCGGTCCGCATCTTGCTCCTCCGCCCTCTCAAGTGTCCCGGAACGGGTCGCTCGCCCGAGGAGCGGCGGCATATGGAAAAACCGAAGACCAGGGGCCAGGGCGCTCGATCTCAGACGCGCCGTCAGGACTTTTCCCGAGAAGCTGCGGCTCCGCCTTGGACCCAGGGGCCGGGTGCGCCGCGGGCCGCCCTGAGCGGCGCCAAGCGGGCTTTTGACCTCGTTTTGTCCTTAACGGCCCTCGTCTTCTTTCTTCCGGTGTTTCTTGTGGTCTCTATCGCGGTTCTACTCAACGCTCGAGGCTCTATCCTCGTCACGCAGAAGAAGACGGGGTTAGGCGGAGGGTTGATCGACGTCCTCGCCTTCAGGGTATTTGACGCCCGCATGGGGGACGCGGCGTCGCGGCGTTTCACCGCCGTCGGGGCTTTCCTGCGTCGCACCGGGCTTGAAGACCTGCCGCAGTTCCTCAATGTGGCTAAAGGCGATCTCTCGCTCGTCGGACCCGAGGCGCGTAGTGTCGTGGCTGACGCCTTCTATAGCCGCCGGATCAAAGACTATGGGCAACGGTTTAGAGTAAAGCCTGGAATGACTGGCCTAGCTCAGGTCACCTGCCCGGACCATGGCGACGATGCCGTCGCCCAAACTTCACGGCAGCTGGAATTCGACAACACCTATATTGAGACGTGGTCATTTAGTCTGGATTGCAAGATCCTTCTCAAGGCTTTGGCCAGAGCGTTTTCCTCTGGCGCAAAGCTCTGAAGACGTCGATCTACTTCTTGAGAAACCCGCCGTACTTGGCAGCGAAGCGGGACACGCGCCCGCCGCGATCCAGAAGCGTCTGATTTCCGCCTGTCCACGCGGGATGGGTCTTAGGGTCGATATCGAGATTAAGGGTCGCCCCTTCCTTGCCGTACGTCGAGCGCGTGCGAAAGGTGGTCCCGTCGGTCATCACCACGGTGATGAAATGATAATCGGGGTGGAGGTCTTGTTTCATGCCGCGGTGACCGACTGGGGCTATCTAGCCGAAAAAGGAAAGCCCGCCTCGGTGAAAGGCGGGCGTCGACGGGGGGCTTATAACGGCAATCCACGCCTGTGGGCAAGACCAAAGACGGTCCAGCCCCCTTTACGGCTTAGCCGCTCAGGCGCTGGCACAGACTATCGAGCTCCTCAAGGGTGGCGTAGCGGATCCGCACTTCTCCGCGGCCGCCCCTGTCTTCAACCGTGACCTCAAGGCCCAGGGTTTCCCCGAGATCGCTTTCCAGGGCGAGGGTGTCGGGGGACTTCCCCGGCGCCGCCAGGCGGCGCGTCGCCTGCCCCCTCGGCGAGACGGCGTCCCGGGCCAGGGCTTCCGCCTGGCGGACGGACAAGCTTTTGTCCATGACCTGACGCACGAGACGGTCAGGGTTGGGCGCCGTGGCGAGGGCGCGCGCATGGCCTGCGGTGATCGCGCCCGCTTCCAGGGCCGCAGCGACGGGTTCGGGGAGGGAAAGAAGACGCAGGCTGTTGGCGACATGGCTGCGGCTCTTGCCGACGGTCTTCGCCACCTCGTCCTGGGTTCGGCCGAAGCGGTCGAGGAGGGTCTTATAGGCCTGCGCCTCCTCGAGGGGCTTGAGATCCTCACGCTGGATGTTCTCAATGACGCCAATCTCAAGGACGTCCAAATCGTCTAAGTCGTCGCGCACCACCACCGGCAAGGTCCGCAGGCCCGCTTGCTGGGACGCGCGCCACCGGCGCTCTCCGGCAATGATCTGATATTCCCCCGGTGCGCCTGGCGCTGAACGCACCAGGAGGGGCTGGAGCACACCCTTCTCCTGTATTGATGAGG
>Ga0209208_10008125_pt1 | contig 14073 bp, 7 predicted proteins | sample S1TSphfallax_3_FD_187694 | JGI IMG/M metagenome (GOLD analysis project Ga0209208, IMG submission 187694) | Host-associated microbial communities from peat moss isolated from Minnesota, USA - S1T2_Fd - Sphagnum fallax MG (SPAdes) (version 2) | ecosystem: Host-associated > Plants > Peat moss >...
GGAGCATTCTGGGGAAGGACAGTGCCACCATTCGGTGGCACTTCCTCCCCCCCTTGTACTATTTGAACTTACTTAATGAATGAAGGGGCTGCTGCCTCCCTCCCCGTATGAGATTCATTTCACATGGCCCAGGAGAAGATAGTCAGGGGCTTTTGGAAATGTTTTTCGTAACCAAGCGTCAAGTAAACCCTAAACCCTAAACCCTTTTTAGGTTAGGCATAAACTAAATTATTTTTAATTTGTCGAATTTTTTGGATATTAATTGTTAGTTATGACGAAAATTTAAAAACTCATGTAGCCAACAAAGTTTGATCCCTGAACCATTTTTTCGAGTGACATGTAACACTAAATTGCTAACCACTAGGCAAGATTGCACATAACAGGCGTTCTACAACTATTTGTAATAATAAACTGAATACAGAATGTCAAAATTTTCAGAATTCAAATTTTAACTGCTGAATTAAGACTTGAAAATAAATTAATTATTCGGCCCTAAGGTGCCAAACCTGAAAAGGTATTACAATATAGCTTTTCTTTGAATATTGTAACACCTTGGTTGGTTGGGCAACAATGTGCCTAATAATCATTTTAAAATTGTCAGTTATGTATGGTGGTAAAAGTAATAGTAATTTACAATTTGACATTACATTAAATAATGAAGCTATTGCACTTGAAAGCTTCATTTATATTTTTGGAATGGCATAGTTTTTTTTTCAGAATTTTTTGCAATTCCAAAATATAACTAATTTGTGCCTAACCAGCTTCAATACTACAGTTGTGGGCCTTGGCTCATGAGACATATGTGAGATAAATTATGTGATTTCATCCATTTCACTTGAAAATATATTTAGTAAAACCACCTAACACTGGAAGGTAATACTGCAGGTAATAACTGGTGTTAGCCGGTTATTGATTTTTTTCATAACTGTTGGTAGGTTTTTTGTTTATTTTATTTGGGTGCTGGTTACACTATCAATATTCTTTAGGTAATAAACATTAATTATGCACAAGAATAAGTTATCAAATAACTGATTGATAACCACCTATTATTCTGTTGATTAATGGTTGGTTGGAAGGCTTTTAAATTTTAAAAAATTCTGTATTTTTTATCATAAAAAGTTGTAATGTTTTAGGATTGATACTTGAAATGATAACCAAGTCATTCAGGTGGGTTATTAGATTTTGAAAATTCAATACCAGAATGTTAGGTTATTATCTGATTATCAAAAAGTTTAATGACTGACCAACATCGGTAATAACAAAGCAACAATGTTGGCTTGGTCTAAATTGGGTTTCAATTGTACTACTTTGGATCAGTTTCAATAGAAGAAGTTACATAATAGGGGTTTTTTTATGTGTGTTTTGTGTGAATAAATTGATTTATTTCTTAGTGTTTGATTGCATATATGTTGATACATATCCATTTACACAGGTAGTTAGTTACCTTGGTAAGGCAAGGGAAAAATAGGAGGGTTTATCTGTACAAGATAGAAGATTATGAGGCTGGGACCTTGGTAACTCCCAGTTGTAAGTCTCCAAGGATGGTGCACCGGTGGGTACCCTGTACTCTAAATCAAACTAAGTTGGAGATGTAACTTGATGTGTAACTTGATTACACAATTACGTGGGTAATTGTTTAAATGGGGTGTAGGATTCCATAATTGGTCATGGTGCATAGACTTATGTCATGGGGAACCATGTGATGTTGTTTTCTTGTGATTTAATGTGGAATCGCATGGGGAACCATGTGATGTTGTTTTCTTGTGATTTAATGTGGAGTCGCATGGGGAACCATGTGATGTTGTTTTCGTGTGATTTAATGTGGAGTCGCATGGGGAACCATGTGATGTTGTTTTCTTGTGATTAATTGTGGAATCCCATGGGGAACCATGTGATCTTGTTTCCTTGTGATTAATTGTGGAATCCCATGGGGAACCATGTGATCTTGTTTCCTTGTGATTTTGTTCCTTGTGATTATTTGGGGAACCATGTGGTGTATAAATTTTAGGAAGTTTCTTGATTAGTTTCCTTTTGGTTAGTATTTAAGGAGGTGTTTGTGACCTTGAGAAACACCTTCATTTGTACCAAAGTTATGTTATGAATACAAAGTTTGTGAGAACAGAAGTTTTGGATTTTTAAAAGTTTTTGGTTTTGAATAGTTTTGGTGTTGTTTGTGTGTAGTTCATGGTAAAATAATGGTGGAGCCTACATAGTCAATAGAAGAGTGGGAGGATAATTTTACAATCAAGAACATAGATTTCATAGCTATGTAGTAATCATACATAGTTTCAGTCCTAAACCCGTTTGTGTTGTGCAAAGACACCACATCCCAACATAATTTTAGAATTGCCTTGAATGTAAGAAAATGTATTGGAAGAGGTGAGAGTAGCTCAATCAATGCCCTAGACACTATGTAATGGATGAAGCACAAAGTAGTCCGACATATAAATGTTAGTTTGTGGGTCCCAAAAAAATCCGTCAATAAAAATGTTTTCACAATAAAATGATTATTGTCCATTCCTTGGTTGTAATGTCCAGTTCAGGTGTTGCATTTAATTTTGAAATTAAAAAAAAAAATATCCCACTTTCATGTTTATGGGTAAAGGTTAAAAAATAATTAACACTTCTTCTCTATGTGATAATTAATGTACCAGCCCAAATAGGGTATGGGTGGAACCGCTTTCACAAGTAGATGTTGTAACAATATACAGTCGCACACATCTTCAATTTGATAGTACCCATGTATAAATAAACCAGTATCCTCTGGCGGGACTTTCTCTACCAAAAAAACCAGAGATAATTTGTTGTTGCAACGCTTTGTTGATTACAAAAGGACATAAAGGGTTCATGTCCTTTTGTGATCAACAAGGGGAAAAGAACAACGAGATGATGCTCCCAACTTGGCAGCTGTTCTCTTTTGTTTTCTAGTGTTGCAACTAAAGGCTGTGCATGTTTGGCTTGTGGCATGCTGCAGTTAGTGATTGGCTTCATGGGTCGCCACGTACGTATCATGTTCTCTTCAATCTATTCAAAACATGTGCAATCTCACTCTTTTCCAAAAGGAAAACTTTTTGTTCTCATTAACCCACCAACCAACTATATAATCTCTAGAACAGTTATGTCATGTTCACAATTGCGAATGCAAAATTAAGCAACAATCCCACTAACCAACTATATAATCTCTAGAACAGTTATGTCATGTTCACAATTGCCAATGCAAAATTGAGCAACAATCCCACCAACCAACTATATAATCTTTAGAACAGTTATGTCATGTTCACAATTGCCAATGCAAAATTGAGCAACAATTCTTGCGACAGATTTCAAATGAAAGTCAGGTTGGTGTTGCCAGGTCAGGAATGTCCTTGATCCATCTATTGCGCACTTGTGACAGGTAAGATGCTTTTTATGTCTGTTTCTCTCTACTGCAAATAAAATCCCAAATTCTCTCTCCACCACTGTTCAAATATTTGCATGTATGGACTACAAAATAGTAGACAAAATTATGGTGGAGCTTACCCTTTAAATTGTAAGAATGGCTTAAGACCCAAGAGTGAGCTTAATATGCAACTTGGTTTGGTCACATAAAAACAAATTCAAGTATGGGCAAACACTTATAAAGAGTGCCAAAAACAAGATTTAAAAAAACTTCTAACTGTTAATAGGATTATAAGAGTGGCAAGTTGCAAAACCTCAAAATAATCAAAATTTAAATCTCTGGGAGAGTTTCACTTGGACTCTTGTGGTTCATTTTTTAATATGAAAAAATTTATATATAGTGAACATAATAATGTAGTCACCCGTCTAAAGGAGACTTAAAACGAGGCAATTGAAACTCCTTAGGTTTAAAAAGGTCAATAAAGGATGTTACTAACTTAATCTAAGATGGCATAAAGTTGACCATGGTGAACCAGCACTCACACTGGCTTGAGCCAGGCTTCTTACTGGGTTATACCCAATAAATTTGAGATTTGGACTTGGAGACCCCGATTTAGTCTGAGCACCAGTTATTTATAATATTTAGATGAATTTTAGGGTTTCTTAATGTTCATTACACACTACTGTGGTCTGTGCTATTCGCCCAAGTGTTATCACATCCTCGACTGATTTTTTCTTCCAAAACCTGGTTTTTTGGAATTTATTTGAATTTTCAGCACCTGAAATCACTTAAAAATCAATATCTGCCACATTCTGAATCCAAATCTTACCAAATAAATTCCATTAAATCCTGCTCATCAGCATCTTTTCAACAACACCAAATGCACATTCTAATTCCTCAGAATGTTTTAGCTACGATTTAATAATTTTCATTGAAGAAATCATTTAATATTCAAAAACTTTTACACTGTAAGTCCAAACACCTTGAAACCAAGCCCATGCACCTCTCCTCCTCAAGAGCTTTCCAAAGAAATGAAGAATGTGATCTGAAGCATCTCAGTTTGGTGGATCTAATAAGTACAAACAAAGCATAACAAACAAACTACCTTCCTTCATCAATAGATGTATACATGCTTCATCTAAATATGTATCTAAATTTTATTGCCACAAATACTTTGGTTCAAAATTTCCTATCACCCAATCAAATTATGAATAATAAAAATATTATTATTGTGGCCCCTAGTCAAGACTACAAACCACTTGGACTTTTCCAATACCAAAATACCAAATAATGTAATTATCCCACATTATTTTTTGGAATGTTTTGAAAACCTTCAATTTTGGCCAAATTTCAATATCAAGATATTGTTCAATGGGAACTCATGCATAAAGATCATCAATTTGTTAAACACATAGCAAACTTATTTTTTAAGGCCATGAAGGTTATCATACAATAAGTTAAATCTACCTTTTGGATCAAAATACGTAAAAACAAGTTAAATGATCGTGTATTGAGAGCTAAAGATCTTACAAATAAGCCTAATTTAGATCAATTATTATGTTATAATTTAGGGTATCGCAATTTAACACATTTGTAAACGTTGCTTAATTTATTTGTCCAAACTTTTATGAGATGCATTTGCCATGATACGTCAATTGGATCCACCAACTTTCTTTGTGACTTTCATTAGTGTAAAGAGTAAATGGACTACATTAATGTCAACTTTACAAACGTTGAATAAGAATCATATGGAAATGCTAGAAAATTTCAATGAATTTGAATTTTAAAATTTCACAAATCTTGTCAAGTCTGATATAGTTACATGCGGACATTCTTACGATCATCAAATGGCTTCATTTCATAACCTTTTGAAAAAGGATTCATCCATCTTTGATAAAGTTGATGGTTTTTATTTCATAACAAAATTTATGAATAGAAGAAGTGAACATGATCATGGTTTGTTGTGGGTAAAATATGGCCCAATGTATAGTGTAAATAATAATGAAATTATTGAACAATTTGTCGACAAATATGTAACATGTAATAACTCATTGCTTCCTTTGCATTTGAAAGACTTACAAATGCAAAAACATAGACAAATTTGTAAAAAAAAAAACCAAGTTGACACACCCCCAAGCTCTTTGATGGATTCAACTACGAATCCAAAGGTGAATAGTGGAAGGAAAAAGAGTTGGGGTGTGTTCCCTGGCTTGTAGCATTTTGGGGTAGAGGGGTGTGTTAAAGCTATGGGATGGGACTAGGAAGATTAACAAGCAATTTAATCACTCGCAAGAACTTGCACAAACCAAACAACAAATTGATTAATGCATAGTTGAAGCATGGACGAGTCGCAAGCTAACATAGATTCACAAGACTCACCAAGTCCCGGACTTGGGACAAATCACCACCTTCCCCCTTATAGTATACTTTGTGCCTGGCCATAGAACCAGCACCCAAATGTCATTTTGTCTCGAGATTCGCACCATAACTAAAACTCTTGTGACTTTGGGGGTCCATAACTTTGTGTGAAAACCTCTGATTGACATGAAATCTGAAATAAAGTTGTAGCCCTTGTCAAGAGCTTTCCAATGGTGTGTGACATGCCATTTGAACGCAAGGAAATCAGGGTGATTATTAACTTTTAGTGGTCTGGCAATTTGACTTTCGACCTTTCTTTTGGCCATAACTTGTGTTTGAAATGTCCAAATGCGTCATGCGAGCCTATTTTAAACATCTAAGTTCCAAGAACTTTCTAATGATATAAGGAACTCTTTAATCCAATGGGTTTTGACCCTTGCAATCACTCTTTGAAAATTCAAGAGTCCATTCGGACTCCAACTCCCAAAATGGGAGTTCACTTAGGAGTGTGGAGGTTCATTTTCTCACATTCTCCCACATTCCCAGGAGCATGAAATGTGATTTTCGGCCTTCACACTTGGCCTACACCTTTGTAAGCCCTTATTTTGGTTGCGAGCCCAAGGCTAGGGTTGCAAAACAAGTTGTTTGTCAATTTCATTATCCTTTCCCACCTATGCCTTACACTAAAATATTAAAACCATTAAAAGAAACTTTATTATCTAACAAAACATATATATATATGTTAGACATTGCGAATAGGATTTGAAACCTTAAACAATATGCAAATGGGAGTTGATACCTCATTTGAAGATTTTCTCCATCAATTAAACTTAAATTTCACCACTTATATCAATTCTTTGTGTAACATATTGACAAAACCTTTTTTTTTTTTTTTTAAAAGACATGTGAAAGACATTAAAATAAATGTTTATGCAATAAAAGTTGTAGCATTATGGGAAGGGAATAGTGACATACAATTCATTCATGACCCATATACTATAGCAAATTATTGCACCTCATATTTCATAAAAACTAACAAAACTATCACCAAAAAATTTCAAACTATTATTAAAAAATGTGAAAATGAAAATGTTGATGCAAACTAAAGGGTAAGAAAATTAAGTAATTTTTTTAAAAATGTGCAATAGATGTTTGCTCAATCAACAATTTATATAGATTTATCTTTACTTTTTTATCACATCTCAATATCATTTTCATTTTTGAATACATCACCCTCATCTGAAAATGCATTTGTCTTTAAATTGAACAAAAAATCAAAAGAGTTATCACCAAATTCCACTCACATCAAAGCAAAATTTGTGATTGATAAATATTTGGAACATCCTGAAACATTACATAATTTAGCTTTAAATGAATTTGTACCATATTACAATTCAAATAATCATAATTTCAATAAAAAGACACGCTCTTTTAATAATTCAATATGTTAATTACAATAAACATCGAAACCCTGAAAACTGTTATTAAGAACAATTATTGTTGTTCTATCCATTCACAGTTTCAAAAAAATCACAACTTGGAAATCATGAATCATGGCACGATGCATACAACACTTATGAAAGTTTCATAAATTATGTATATTTAAAGTTCATTTATAAATTAAAAAAAGATGTGCATGGGTTAGAAAATTGGGAGGAATTTGAATTACGTGCACATGACCTCACACAAATAAATAATGATAGCATTTGGATGGATAAATTTGATAGTGTTGATGAAAACGTTTCTTCCAAACTTGTCACTAATTGCACAGAAATTGAACATTACAATATTGGATGTGAATTTCACATAAAAGCACCATGTACATTATCAATATTTTTGTGCACAACCGAAAAAAGAAATGAATTCATACCAAATGAAGAATTTTATTTTTGACTTTGAAAATTAAACAAAAAACAATATGTAATCTTTGACAACTGCATGTACAAAAAAAGAATGCATCCAAATCAACCAATACATTTATTCCTCACAAGAGGAGCAAGTACCGATAAAACATTCACATTCCTACTTTTGATGCATGGTTTCTTAAGACAATATAACAAAAAAACTTGGTTCTAATCCCTTGAAGCAAAAGGCAATTTTAATGGCGTACATAGGCAAAGTGACATTCAATATTGATGGCACTATTATCCATTCAGGACTAAGCCTTCCATTAAATTGCAAACATTTACAATCCTTGTTAGCATAAAGGTTTGATTCCTTATAGAAAACTTATGATGAACTACAACTTTTGGTGTTAGATGAAGTTTCTCTTATTGGTAGTAGAATATTTTCTTTTATCGACCTCCATTTTAGAGCCATCAAACATCACATAATCATTTCTTTGGAAATATGGATGTCATAAGAACTTGTGATTTATATCAAACACCGCATGTTCAAAAGAAAGTTTGATAGCATTGATGCCTTGGTGATAAATTTCTAACTAAATTACATTCGTTGTTTTGAACACACCTAGGTCATGCGTCAAACTAATGACCAATTTATTGAAATCCTCAACATATGCTCATTTTACAAACTTGATCATGGAGCATAATATTCTCAATGCATTGAACTATTTGCCATTAGCAAATCCATTGTTCATTTGGTTGTTTCAAAGTTAATTTATGCAATGAATACAACTTTCAAAAATCAAGTGAGGTGTCCGAAGGGAAAGGAGTTGGTAGAAGTGATGGCTAACTTAAAAAATTAGCATGGTTTACCATTTCTCTATGGCGCTATAGAATAACATTAGTGATTTTTTTAAAGGTATGCCTAGCTTAATGATTGGAATACACATCTTATGAATTTTGGGCTTGTACCATAAAGTTATCAACAATGATTTGTTTTGATCAAGGCGATAAAAAACTTTAGCCTTACATTCTTGGAATAAAGGTTGTACCCTTTGTATCTTGGTTGATGATTTTTCACACATTGAAAATGTGAACCATACCATATTCGAGGTGCCATGTAATGAACAATATAATTGAAATAGGAATTTTTAAAGAAAAGTTTTTTTAAATTGGTTTTCTAAATGACTTACATATCCTCTTTTCTACCTAACATGATGGTTTGTTATATATCCTTTACAACATAATTATTGATGGTAAGGACTTGACATTGAAACCTTGATGATCTATTTTGAGTTTCAAACACAATGTCAACATTGATGATGTTCTTGGTCAATATGGTAATAAAAAAGATTTCTATAGATTAAGTAATTGAAAATGAAGATAAACCAAAATTATAAGGTGTAAATATTTCAACAAAAAATCAAAAAATCATTCATGAACAATACCTTAACAACGTATGAAAAGGATATTGACATTTTAAACATGAATTTGCATTCCAACAATGATGTTCATTAACATGGAACGCATGTAATCTCACACCAACTTAGTGTTATTTATTGGGACAAATCTTGAATTAAAATTAATCAACACCTAGCTATAGTCAAGTTGTATTCAATATCAATTCAATTGCAAACAACCTTTACATTTTCATGTTTTAACAAGTTTGAAGCAAAATTTAAAGATGTAAACATTTAAGTTTTGTCCTAAGTAAATGCATGGCACATATACCATAGTGTTGAGGTTAGATAACACATTCACCATGTCTACAACATTGGATAAATAATGACAAGGTGGTGGGGAGTTTCTAAGATTATTCTATTATGTAGGTTTAGATTAGGGGAAAGGTAGGTCGTGCCTCCTTCATCAAATTAAGTCATGAAGGGTCTTCTTATTCACCATTCATAACCTTTTGAGGAGGAAGGTTGGATTATTCATGAAGTGTGGGAGTGGTAATTGAAATTATATGATGGGTGGGTTTTTGTGTGATTTCAAAATTTGACACATCATGAGCAAATGTGGAAGTATTCACCCATGAAGAAGCAAACTCCCAAGGTGAAATCAAAAGGAAGGAGGCTTGAAGTGCAAAAATCATGGATGCGGCAAAGATGTGGTGGTAATGGTTCAAGGGAGATGTCTTATGAAGAGGTCTATTTGAAGGAAAATGGGGAGATTTAAAGCCTAGTGATGACATTCTTCATTTTACACACTAAAATTCTTTAAAATTCTTCATTTAGCACCTTGTCATAACATTCTTTACCCGTGAATGTTTACCAAATTACACTGTTTACCAATTAAAATTCTATAATTTTTAAAAAAATTCTTGCTTCTTTGGGCTTCCATAACATTCTCGCACCAAGAATGTCATAACTATGATTTAAAGGCATGTAAGTAAGAAGGTTTGAGGAATAGATAGTGAAGAAATAGTTATAGGAAAAAATAGTAGAAAATAAAGGCTTAAGAATATGGAGGAGGGTTTTCCTCTTATGAACCTTTCTTTTTCCTCCTTTTAAAGTTTTGGACTTCTAGTTTACCACAAGTTTGAAGTTCCTAATGAGTAAAATGGAGCTTGTAATGTTTTATTTGGATATCTTGGGGGTTCATTTCACTTAGAATTTGAAGCATAAAAAAATATTTGTAAAGAACACATTCTATAATAATTATGAAAAATCATGTCCACCAAAACCACATTGCTTTGCAATTAAAGCTCCAAAAGAACTAATATACAACTACACTACAACTACACTACAACTAAAGCATGGAAATATTTGTAATTAATAAATACAATGTCACATTGAATAATTAGGGAATTGTATTATGGTTGCAAATGGGACACCTATACAATATAATGTACGCATCGTACATACATACATAATCAATCATGTTAATTTTTTTGAGAAGTTGTACTTTAGTTACACATAACAACTACATTACAACTAATGTAAATGTAATGCCTAATCAACAACTATGTTGCAACTAGATAATAGATTATTAGTTATTTAAATTTGGATAATTAATTATTTGACAACTATGTCTTTTACACAAATTTATATTTAATCTTTACTTTTTTCATTAATTTATTAACTATTAACTATTTATTAATACGTAATTTACTTAATTATTATGAACCAACTAATTAAATTGAATTATTAAATATTAATATGATTTAGGGTTTAGGGTTTATTAGGGTTTAGGGTCTCATTTAAATAATTAATTCAAGAGCTAATATTAGATAATTAAATTTTTTATAATAAATTATCCGAAATTAAATAATTATTTATTTGAAATAATTAACTGAGAAAATATATTAATTAATTCAAATAACTATTTCAGATAATCAATGAATTTATAAATAATTCACATATATAATGATAAGATAATTACCTATTTAGTTATACAATTTACAAAATTAAAAAAATGTAAGATAATTTTTCTTTAATTGCAACTCAATATGCAATTAATGTGCAATTAAAAGATTTAACCCTAAAGACTAAACATAAAATAAAACAAAAATATTTACATGACTACACTTTAGTTCACCGACCTTTCTACTTTCCTACTTACTAGCCTACCTAGGTAATTAAGTAGGTAAGTAGTATAGCCTTATAGGTAGGACTTACCTACTTACCTATGCCTATGTATTGACCTACCTATATATATTCAAATTTTAATTAATATGCCACATTGAAACTTTTGATTATGCCACATGTCACAATCTAAGACCATATAAAATGAACAATCATAATGGATGGTGGAGATCAATATTTCAGAAAAAAAAGAAAATTCACCCAAAAAAGACCCCGATAATGATATGTGTCAAATTTTGATGGATTAATGAAAAGTAATGTCAACATGAAGTCAACATGGTAGTTACAAATTAATTGCATTAGAATTGCACATAAGTTGTTCCTACATAGTTATAACTGAATCACATGAATTGCATATGTATACGGTTTCACATATGGTGAGTTGCATCCTTTGCAACTCATGTGACTTGTCCGATAGCATTCACACCTATAAAAATACTTTGAGTTGCAATGAGCTACAAATGGTCATTGCAACTCAAAATCCTAATTGCAAGGCTAGTTGCAAATCACCTTTTTCTCACAATGAATAGATTGTGGTAGAATTGGGGAAGGGAATTTGGAAGATGTTGGAGTGATAATTTAGAGACCTTAGTAAGGAGGAAGGGGGAAAAACCTTTTGCTCCAAGGATTTTACGTATTTTTACAAAAGAATATTGTAGATTTTTGAAAGTTGAAATGAAGAAGGTTATGAACCATTCATTGTGTGTGTTGAATTCTACCATGAAAGAGGATTTGGAATTTCGTAGCGGCACTGGTTCAAGATGTCAACGGCGATGAATCTCAAGAAATTTTAGCTGCTCCAATCCCATCACCATCATCAGATCATCAGATTACCAAATTTTCAAACCCAAAAAAAGACAAAACAAAACCTCAAATTGGTACATAAAATCGATACCCAAATGTATTTCCAGCTTTTTTATTTTGTTTTTTTTTCTTTTGAGGTGGGTGACTGAATTTCTTTGACAATTTCGATGGTTGTTTGATGATCTTCTACTAGACTCTAGAAGGAAGGGAAAATAATAATAATAATAATAAAATTTAAAAGAGAAAAAAGGGGGATTTTACAAAAAGAAGGAAAGGGGACTTTGCGTGTATACAAAGTTTTCGACAGTTTTGGGTGTTGCTGGGGGGGTTTTCCGTAAGTAGACGTGATGCATGCTCCAAGTAATTTCAAACCCAATTGAATTGAGCTAGAAACATGGGTACATTTGCCATAACTTCGATTTCAGTACTGTCAGAATTCAGAATTAGGGTTTGCAAATAATCCCGGGGGCCCATGTTTGTCTTTCATGAACGGAGATGAGGTTGGATCTTATGTTGGTGTTGAGCCAAGTTTGACAGCATGACATAGCCCAAGTCCTTTCGTAGTTTGCGGTCTGGTCACTGACCTTCGACCACCTGAAACACATGTGGCAAATAACAAATAATAGCTATGATGACAAAATCTTACAAACAAAAAGAGATCACAAACTTCTGATGGAGACCCTAACAAAGTTATTCCTCAAAGTTATTTGTTCACACCACATTCGTTTCCGTTTTGTGTGTGTGTGTGTGTGATGTTTTTCCTTTGTTCAAACCATATTGTGGGCTTTTGGCCACATAAGAGTACTCATACCTATTTTGTCTTTAGCCTTGCCTACAAAGGTGAGGATATTGTGTTTAGATTCATTATAGAGTATAGTAGCTTGAGGGATTTTGGCTGCTAGGTAAGAATAATAGGTCTATTTTGATATGAGGATTTTTGAAAGATGATATTTTGGCTCGTGTTGAAACTTGAGATTAGTTATAGAGTTATAATAGCTTGAAGGATTTGGGTTTCTTTTAGAGGATTTTTGAAGATTATATTTTGGCACGGTGAAATATTGGAATTTTCATAATTCTTCTTTTGCCTTAAGGTCCTTTTTAATGTGAAGTCTAACCATGATCTAACTAGGAAGGTGTTTGCTCTGTGTAGATGGTGCGTCCACCTTTTAGAGCATCAAAATTAGGGTTTTCACCTAGTTGAAGGTGAAGTAATCAATGTTTAATATTCCAATGCATTGCATTTCTCATAGGACTAAGTTGACAATCCTCATTCTTTCTCATCTTCCTATAGCAAAAAAGATTGAGGCATTGTTTTAAGGTGTCTACACATATTTCCAACCATAATCTTAAGAAAAATATGGAGAGATGGAAATTGGCAAAAGTTGTGAAGACCAAGGGTCTCAAAACTTTATGAAACATTGAGACAAGATGGATCAATATGATTTCTCCAAACAAAATAATCCATGAAGAGTTCAAGATTCTTCTAATTATGATGGTGTAAGATTTTGTTGTTAATGACATTACCAAGGTGAACTATGAATTCTTGTGTGATGTGGAGACTATTCTTGGGCTACTTATGTGATTCTTATATTGGAAGTTATGTAGACTTTGTAAATAATCATATGTTTTTAATGATTTAAAAAGTTCATAAAGAATAATATAAAATTGACATGATGTGAAATTGATACTTGCATTCATTGAAGTATTAAAGTTATTCATAAAGTGGTGCCCAATCAGGCCTTATTTTTGCCTCTTTTTGTTCTCTCGTTTCTTATTTCGTGTTATTCATAAAGTGGTGCCTAATCGGGCCTTACTTTTGCCTCTTTTTGTTCTCTCGTTTCTTATTTCGTGTTATTCATAAAGTGGTGCCCAATGGGGCCTTCCTTTTGCCTCTTTTCGTTCTCTCGTTTCTTATTTTGTGTTATTCATAAAGTGGTGCCCAATCGGGCCTTACTTTTGCCTCTTTTTGTTCTCTCGTTTCTTATTTCGTGTTATTTATAAAGTGGTGCCTAATCGGGCCTTACTTTTGCCTCTTTTTGTTCTCTCGTTTCTTATTTCGTGTTATTCATAAAGTGGTGCCCAATGGGGCCTTCCTTTTGCC
>Ga0209208_10008126_pt1 | contig 14072 bp, 10 predicted proteins | sample S1TSphfallax_3_FD_187694 | JGI IMG/M metagenome (GOLD analysis project Ga0209208, IMG submission 187694) | Host-associated microbial communities from peat moss isolated from Minnesota, USA - S1T2_Fd - Sphagnum fallax MG (SPAdes) (version 2) | ecosystem: Host-associated > Plants > Peat moss >...
TTCAACTATACAAGTGACAATTCAAACTTGAATCCAGCTCCTGGATCTGGAACAAAGTTCACTATTATAGACTTCAATTCAAATGTCCAGGTGATCTCTTCCTACCCATAATTTGGACATTGAACATACTTAGATGCTTTGCTTGGCCTTCGTGTCAGCAAAAAACTTTATGTGCCAAGAATAAAAATGTAGCCCAACTCCTGGAATGGCCTTTGTCATGATCAATTGGTTAATAACTAGAAAATTATGTTAGCAATGCATAGTCTGTTACAATCATTGAGATCATTCCATTATTAGCAATATTGTCATCTTGGGGACTGATAGTTTTTCCCCTAGATCTCTAACATGTGCACTCTGTAATATGGTAATTACTCTTGCATGACAGAAGCATATTGATGTTTGAGATGCACCCTTTCCATCTTCATGGGTACAACTTCTTTGTAGTGGAAAGAGGATATGGCAACTATGACCTAGATTCCTTTCTTGCAACTTTCGATGTCATCAACCCACCCTTCCGCAACACATTGCAATGCTAGCCAGTAGTAGGGTGGCCATTCAATTCCAAGCTGACAATCTTGGTTGGTTTTCTTATTATTAGGCTAACTTTCTGCACATGAAACAATTGTTGCAACTCTTGAGCTTATAGGTACATTTCTCTGGAAATTTACAAATCTATAATGGGTTTTGTATGTGTGCATTTTGGTTGGGGTTTCCATGGTGCAAATGATAAATTTTTATTGTACATACAATAAAAAAACACATGTGTGTTGTTTCATTCCTCACATTGTCCTTGCTTTGGTTGTCAACAATCATTTTGTGTCCCTTTCTGTGTTGAGGTTATCTAATGTTTTTGTACATTCCTTATTTATTGTGCAAGCTGAGATGCATGTAGACCATATCCAGCTTATCTTGTTGCAAAATTAGCTTCCTTCTATGAGCGAACAAGAAAGGTGACATGATTGGGAACCTTAAATTAAATTGGGAATGCAACCATTGTTGTCTCCCCCTAGTGGAGACTTTCCTGACCCTATCATTGTAGCAACACTTGGTACTGTCCAAGTTGGATGATCAAACTTTTGTCTTCCTGTGTAGGCTTGCAATGGGTGAATGAGTTATTCTCCTAATTGCATTGGACATCCTTTCATCAATGTGATTGGTGGCCATAAGTGATGAAATTATTGTTCATTTCTAAGCACTTTGTTGGGTATACAAATGGGTCATGATTCTTGTGTTTTCCTACCATCATAGGTTTTATGGGGTCTTATAAAAAATTGGTTCAAAGGAAGCACTTTCCAATAGTGATATGGTTCATCTCCTATTCCAAATACACACAGGTATGCTTTTAGCAATAAGTAACCATCCGCAGTTTCACAGTTAGTCAAAAACTTGACCCAATGCATTAAACACATTCCAAGAGGATATGACATTTTGCACAAGGCAATATTTTCCTCATTGCAATTGTATCCAAACTATAAAGGTTGTGTGGACTTTCTATAATGGGGGACTTTCTTAATTGGATGATTAGAATGGTCATATTGGATCATGATCAAGTTTTTTTCTTTTTACAGGCACTTGAAGGATTTTATGAGAACTTTGATGCCGATTTCATTACAACTTGAGCAAAGGCATTGAGGTTTTACAACATGAGGATGATCTGAATGAAATTGTGCAAGTAAAAAAAACATCTTAGCTTTTTGTGAGTTGTTGCTTATTGACATGAGCTACAATCTTCATTACATATAACACAAAGGAAAATCACGAGAGGTGTGGAAACAGTGCCTCCTATTGTTTCCTTTACATGTTTTTGCTTGTTTACATTTTGAAAAAACAATAAGGTAAAAGTTGCTTTGAATGCAAAGCCAGTACACTGACTGATGTTCCCATTATTGTCTGCAACTTGTTGGAGGATGTTTTGGCAGAGACAAACAAGATTACACTTGAAATCATTAAATTGTTGTAGGAAGACTATTTGGCCCATAATTTCAACAGGTAATGAAATGAGACTTTCTTGATGTGGGTTCTTTGCTCCTCCTTGGTTATATTGACATTATGGTTTGACACCTTCTCATGGCATATGGTTGACACAATCCAAATATTGTTAGGTATGATTGGTGCAAAATTTATAGTCCTCTTATTTGATTGTTTTGAATTTTAGATGGTAATGAAATGTTTGTAGCTTTTGTAGCTAATTTTCAAACATATTTACATGTTTCCTTTGTTGCAATAACTCAAAATTTTGGACTTGCCAAACATGAGACAATGTACATGTCATTTAAGGACTCTACTAACTTCTTTCAATACATGTGATTTAAATTTATTCATATTATCATGTTTGTGCAGGTCATGAGCTTTCTTGCAGCTCTTCTACTCTTAATGCTAGAGGAAAATGTTTTTTGGTGAGCTTGTGATGACTGAAGTTTCTACTTTCCTTTGCGTTGTGAAGAGAAATTGATTTCCTAGTAATTATAAAGCTAGTATGTTAATATGTCATCCTTCCAAGGATTTCTCCAAGGAATGGAAATGTGGAAATGATATATGTTTTCCAGTTGATGGTCAAAAATCTTGAGTTGATGCATAAATCATCAAAGCACAAATGGTTTGCCCCTGCTTTGTGATTAAATCGTAGTTATCATTGAGCTAATACCAACCTTGCAAGTTTACATTTGTCTGAATGGTTGCAGGTTAACTTCAATTTGTTTTTTATTATATCCAGGACTTTGGTTAGTTTAATCAATAACTATAAGATTAGCAAATGAAGTTGTCAATGCCTTTAGCACAATTTTATATCAAGCTTTGTGATGTAAAGGTAAGTCTTCATGTTTATGGACTTGTTTAGAGGGGAAATGTGTGTTGGCACTTATACATCTGAAAGGTCATATATGTTTGCTCCTAAATGGTGATATTTTATTTGTACAAGGTTATTCATGTAGGAAGGAGAATTTGCATTTCAACCCTAAGGATTCAACTATGGAGCCTAGGTTGTCTCAAAACATGCAAATTGTAGCCACATCAATTCCAACAAGTTGCTAATGCCATCATTGTCTTTATATGTGGATCATCTAGTTATTCAAGTTAAGTATTGTTGATTACATTAAGGTAGGAATCTATGTTCAATACAAAACATTTTTCCATCTTTACAAAACTTAAGGTGAGTGTGCTCACTGAGTTTTTATTAGCTCAATGGTAAGCATTTTCCATGTCCATTTTGTATGTGATTAGTGAGCCATAGTAACCCTAACCCTAGAACATTGTTAATTAAACCCTAAAATGCTAACCTCAATTCATAATGTTAAACTAAGGTCCATTATTCCTTTTCAATAAAAATATATTTTACAAATTATTTAACATTGCCATGTGGCATGTTTCTATTCCTTAATCTTTAAAAGATGCGACAAATTTGAAAATTCCATTCAAATAATAATGTGACATGTGTCAAGATCCTCATTCTTGACATCTAATGATTGGGATATATATAGGGTTTTTTAACAAATATTTAAAAGCCATGATGTTCATAATGAAACACATGACGCATTTCAATTAGCCAAACACAAAAGACGTGGCCATTTCTTGGCCATAAGATTTAGAAAATTCTAGATCATCCAATATCACGATCTGGGAAAATCAGACCTTTTAATCGAATGCCACATTTGTAAATCAGAAACATAGGAATTGGATGGTCCAAATATGTTTTTGGTTTGTACATCAATTAGTTCCCCAAATATTAGAAACCATGCCATGTGGCAATAACCCATTAATTAATCAAAATAAAAACATGGCCACTCCCTACCCACAAGATCGGGAAAAACTTGATCTTATGTTATCTTACCACATGTGACAATCCCAATGTGTTGAATCCAATGACCTAGATAAATTTGGAAGGATTTAAGAAACATAATTTAAGTATTTCAATAGTTAACATGTATTTCCACATGGTTGGAGTTTGGATCCACCAAAATAGTTACAACTTACAGTTGCAAAATGATGCCCTATATACACTATGTATATATTAGCCCCATCAGATGAAATAATATATATTAAATTTAGTTTTCATCTACCATCTGATGATGTCATCCTGATGTAATGTTTCATGCGACTATTTGTCATCTACGACTTGTTTTAAGCAACTACTAGATAGTTAGTTATAAAATGTCTTTTTCAACTAAAAAATAGTTGTTGACACTATTGTAAATCAAGTTTTTCCTTGTTGTGACATTGGCAAGAATAAATACAAACTCATGCTACTATTCAAAATTGACTAACTATTCTACCTCAGTCAATACTATAGCTAGAGTTGTCAAAATCAACATGACATGCCCATTTTGTGTTGGGCATCATGTCAGTATCCATCTTAACACATATGTCAAGACGGACACAAGAAAATCCTTGGTCATACTCGGCCTACCCCCATTATGATTAGTGATTGAAAACGAGTGTAACTATGGCCTTGCCATTTAAATGAAAGAATATCTTAAAGCAAAAGAAGAATTGTAGAAATTCCAATATTTCACCATGGAAAGATTATGGAAAAACGTAATTTTCAAAAACAATCCCATAAAAGAAACCAAACTCCTTCAAGATATCACAACTCTATCACTAATCCCAAGTTTTTACATAAGCCAAAATACCATCTTTCAAAAATCCTCAAATAAAAATAGACCTACTACATGGGGGCCAAAATTCGTTAAGTTACTATGTTTTATAATGAATCTAAGCACAATATCCTTGCCTTGGTAGGCAATGCGAAAAGAAAATGAAAACCAAAATAAAAGTATACAAAATGAATGCCTTGTAAAGTTTGCATTAAAAAATGTTACTATAAATGAATTTTTATTGATTCTTTTTCATTATTAATGTCTATCAATTATGAGAGCATTTATCAAAGGAAATTATCAATGATAAGTCCAATCATCCATAATTATAAAATTTATAACATAGATGTGCAATACTTGTGTAAAACTATATATGATCATTGTATCTTATGTTATAAGAAACCCATCATCGTTATAAAATATAAATTCAAACACAAATTTCAAATGTGTAAAGAAGATGGATTCACAAATCTCAAATTTGATTAAACATGACAACATGATTCATTTACAAAATTGGGTTTTATAAAATCAGCAAATTTAAAACATGTCATTTTTTAAAGGTCATGCAAGTTACACCATATTCCATGTCTAACAATTAAAGATTGTTTATGGCTACCTTCAATAACACTCTTCAAGTGTAGTCTAATTGTATGGGGGCCCCATCAATGTGTGCACGACATGTTGAATAGTTTTTTGTGCCTTTGGATTTGGGTCATACATGTCATGGATTAGTTTCCCAAATGACATCTTGGTTGAATTGTCCACAAAATATTCTACATTTCAATCATCACCCCATATGACATTTGTTAGTTTACCCATCAAATATGCTTTAGACTTCAATGTTGTGGCATGTTGCTTGGTCATTTTTTGAGGGGGAATTTGTAGTTCCTGATTCGTTGTAAACAAAAAAAACAATTTTGGGGCAACCCACCAACGCATTTTTTGTGTGTGTTGGTGGCATCTTGCTCCTTTGCAAACCCATACAATGATGATGTCACCTTTTACAAGCGCCCAACTTCACCCCAATCACACACGCACCTATGTATACAATATTTTGTTTATCTACCAAAAATTACAACATCATATTGTCCTTTGATAGTTCATTATGCAAAATTCCACAATGATGTACTTGCATTCTTAGGTAGATGCAAGCTACAATGGTTCATTTTTTGTGACTTTATGGACTTTCTATAGAATGTACTCTATTAAAATGCCACAAACACATTATAAAATAAAAAATTTGACAAAATTATTTAGAGATTAAGATTGCCAACTTGAATATAGATATTTATTAAAGGTCAAAATTCAATAAACATACACCAATCATATAGTAATGAACTTTTAAAATGGACATATGGATTATAATCTAGGTTTTGCATTAACATTCAAATGCATTTTTTGTTATAATTTCATTTCAATGTTTTTTATAAGGACTCAATATATGATACATGATGGAAAAAAAAAATGAATTGAAAAATAATTTACAAAAAAAACTTTACTAAACAAATAACTATAGACTTTTGAATGATTAGATTTGGGCCATATTTTCAAAACTCCCAATCTTGGTCCTTTTTTGTTTGATTGATATTTTTCCCCCCTTAACATGTATAATAAAGATTTCTTTAAATGGGAAGCCTTTCATATGGACTTTATTAATTGATTAATCACCACGTACGCCCACTAAACATTGGTTTTTAATGTTTTTTTTGCATTCTAATGTTAGTTTTTCCATTTATATGGACTTTTGGGATTGGGGCTCTTGCTACTTATGAGCCACCATAGCTTGCATCTACCCTCATAATGTTTATGAATACCCATGCCAACTTCACACAATTTTGCCTAAAGGCGACAAGTCATGTTTGCACTTCCATATCCGGCCCCCCTTGGAACAATAAAATATAAATATCAGTAATGAGGGAGTACTTCATGTTGTTATCCAACATTTCTCAAAAAGTTCCTCCATTCCACCAAAATATATGTGTATGCTTCCATGGTTTTTATGTGGATGGCAAGGAATTTGATGACACTTGGATGTTTGCACATGCATGCCATGGCTTCCCTAATTGTTGCTTACGTGCTTCTTGCTTCTCATCCATCTTCGATGTCTTACCCACCAATTCAATCGTGTTTAGGATGTGATTGAATTTTTTGATTCGCACCTTTTGCACCACACCATAACCACCCGACAATGGGAACAAATTTGTTGTGCTTGGAATCCATAACACACCATGGCTTCCAATTTGGGCTAAAAGGTTTTGAGTGCCTTGTTCCATCCATGGTGCAAGCCTCACCTTTTTCTTTGACCAATTATTCGAAAATTTGACCCACCATGAATTTTTCTCCCACAAGCTCGCCACTTCTATGGTCAAGTGCACTTTGTCCTTTTGTGAATAAAGGACATCAAATCATTGTAACAAATTTGTGGCTAAATCCAAAATTTTGCATTCAAACCATTCCAAAAAACACTTCGAAAATTGAAAGTTCACTATATTGTGAAGATTTATCTAGTTTTGCCATTGTGTGTTCCATAAAAAATGTCATGACAATTTCTTGGATTTGTCATGTTGTGATTTGTTTAAGATCATTGTCTTCAAGCTTTTAATGTTTTTGGGTTTGTGTTGATGGAATGTTCTCCTCATTGGACATTTTTGCAACCTTTTGTTTGTGTATGGTTGAAGGTGGGCTGCTCAAAGCACTACTAGAAATTCTGTCTTTTGCAACCAGTCACTATGCAATTGCCATGCAACTATTTGTTTTGGCAAGCAAAAAAAATAAAATAAAATTATTTGGAATTTTTTTAGAAAAAGTAAATTTGATTAAACAAAAACATTACTCAAAATCAATTAATATGATAATATTAAAATTTAATATAAATATTCATAATTATCAATTAAATTTTTATTATAATTATAATGATAATCAATTATATATATAATATCAATAGGTATTTTTAATTACTAGTTTAAACTATACAATAATGTTAAAATCATATTTTCATTAAGTAATCATAATTATTAAAAAATTATTCAATCATCTTTGAACTGCAAAAGAAAAGGAGTAATGAAAAATTAAGAAGAAGAAAAATTTTAAAAATAAGAAAATTAAGTTTTCCAAGTTGCAAAACTTTTTTTTTTCTTTTTTTTGGACCCCTCCTACTTTCAAACCTCATAACTTTCCTATTTGTTATTCATTTTAAACGATTTAAAATGCTATAGGAGCGCCATCTGAAGTTCTATAAATCATGTTTCAACTTTAATAGCAAAAAAAAACATAAAAGGAACTTTGTGGGTGTTTAAGAATCGGCATTTGTAGTGTTCATTGGTTTTTTCTCTCAAGTTTTATTTTGACACCAGAAGCAACAAAGCCCTTCCTTGGCTGCTATAATCTAATACATCAGTTGCATCTAATGTGCAACTAAGTTGGTTCATGAAGTTTGTAATGGAATTTTTTATCCCATATCCAATTCTATTTGGCTCATTATATAGCTAGAAGAAATGACATTGTAGTAACCAAACACCAAGTGCATTGGGGATGAGTGAATAAATAAAATTTGACCTTCATGAAATGGTCAATATTAAAAGTAAAATCGGATTATTTTAATTTTACCTATATAGCTTAAACCTACCTATGTTCAACCTACTTACATATTTAAATAAACCCACTTACTTAATAAGATTAAATAATTACCTACTTAGTTAGGCAACACGTGTCAACATCTTATTAGCCATAAATTGGATGATTTAAATTTCATTAATTAATATTTAAAAAATAAAAAATAGATGGGCCTTAATTACCATGTGTCATCATATAATTGGTGTTCTAAAAAAAACACATGTCAAATGGTCAATGAACATTCCATGGTGTGCCATGTGTCATCATCTTAGTGGTAGGAATTATAATGATTGAGATTAATCCAACAAATTTTTAATTTTGAAAACACAAAAATAATTAAATAGTGACACATGTCCACAAGCTAGTCGTCCAATTTTTAAACACATGCCATATTTTTATTAGTTACATTGTAGTTGCAAGGAGAGTTGCACATAATGTGCAACTACATTTGGATTAGTATGTATGGATGAGGATGTATATTAACACCGTATATACATGTTGCATACGTAATGTCACATGCAACTGAATGTCATGTGCAACTTGTCTTATGCAATTACACAAATTTGTAATTGCATGTGTCGCATGCAACTGAAATTTAGTTGCAAATGACAATTGCAAAATCCAGAATTTCTAGTAGTGAAGGTCTAGGGGGGTAAGTCCTAAATGATGTGTGGGACAACTTGTTTTGGGGGTTTTGGTCAAATTGACCTCCTCATGGTTGTTTACTCAATTGTCCACTTTATGACATCCTTTAAATTTTGGATGATAAAAAACCAAAAGTCTTTCTAAGCATTAATTGTTAAAAACAATTAGAGTTTTGAAAAGTCAAGGTTCAATATGGTCCAAAATATTCGTAAAATGTGAAAAAGATAGCCCTTCACTAAGGATTCGATCACCTCAACTCACCCAAGGTTCCATGAAATGGTTATAAGGGGAGAACCAAATACACAAAACCCAAATGAAAACAAAGGTGCTCAAAAATGAATTATAAACTACATTTTAAAACTCATACACCCTAAAAAACCTTTTCCAAAATCAATTGCCATAGGATAGTTAAAACAAATTATGTCACGATTTAACGATTCTTAGATGGCGATTCAAAATGCCAGTAAATCTATTTGTAGCAATCAAGATACATAGTTGTCGTCTGATGGCAACCAAATTTAGTTGGTGTAATTAGATGCTAACCGAATTCAGTTGCCACCCACGTGTGGTGACCAAAAGGTTTTTGGTTGCCACAATCAAGTGGTGATTGAAAGGTTTTCAATTGGCATGCCCATGTGGCGATCAAAAACTTTTTGGACACCATAATGTTTTTCCCCTTCCCCCACCCCCATTTTTTTCCCCTTCTTTGCTCCCCCCCCTTGATGGCGACCGAAACCCTTTCAATCACCACCTTTTGTGATCCACTCTTAAAAAATTGGGGGTACTAATGGGAACCCATTAAGAACTTGAATGGAACATGTTGTAAATAAATGGAAATTTTTAAAAAATCCTTCCTTATTGGGAGTAAAACTTGATGTAATTTTGTAACACATCTAAATAATTTAGGCTCCATGTTGGCACACACTACCATTGATGATAAACTTTTATACAAATTTGGAATCGTATAACAAAATTGCATTAAAAATAAAATAAAATAAGATTTTTCAAAAATTTCAAAATGCAATGTGTTTTCCTTTTTTACATTATACAAATAAAAATGAAAGAAAGGCCATGAATGTTGTCAAAAAAAAAAACAGTAGTAAACTTTCAATTGAAATAAAATAAAAAGATTTCAAAAGATGCATGTAACAAGAATAAAAAAAACAAGAAATCCAAAAGGTTCCAGCCATATAAGAGGTTGTTATATAAAGATATCATTCTAGTAGTTATATAACAATTTTTGAGTTAGAATAATTCCATTTAACCTATTATGGAAAGGAATATAGTAGGATGAAATATTATGGGAGCCTATTGTCATCCTACCTATAGGGTGAATCTAATATTTAATGGTTCACTTTTTGTGTCCCATCGCAATTTTCTACAAGGTGTAATGAATTAACATGCCATAAAACCATTTATATGCACAATTGGGACTTGGTTTAAGATTATCAACTTCAATAAAAAACTATCTACATAATTTGTGCACAATAAATGTGCACCCATTATGTAGTAATGGGCTTGTGAATTGAAAACATATGGACTATTCAACCGACCATCTACACTTCCCATACACATGAAAATTTCAATATCATTTTTTGAAAATATATCTTATAGGGACTTAATATTTGATAAATGAAAGAAAAAAAAACATAGATTTGAAAACTTCATTACAAAAGTTTTAACCAAAATATAGTTATGGACTTTTGAATGACCAAAATTTGGACCTTGTTTTCAAAAGTCTCTACATGGGTCATTTTTTGTTGGATTGATAACTTTTTCCTTGTAAAATGTAAATAAAAAGGATGTCTAAGTAAGTATATTTTCATATGAATTTAACTAGATCACTAACCAACCCATAGACCCCCATTTATGTTAATTCAACACCAAAAAATGGACTTTTCATTTGTCAAAAATGAGACACTTGACCCTACATCTACCCTTAAACCATCTTCAATGAAAATTCATTGTCACTAAAATTACAATTATATGTTTTCCATTCACTCCAATCACATCACTATGCCAAAACATGGCAAATATAATTAAACCCATGAATGGGTTTGTAGTTGTATATGCCATCCATGACTACATGACTATGTACTCCATATGGACACATCACTTATCCACTAGTCGTATTTTTGTCCTAGTTGTATGCCATCAAATATTATATATATGATATAAATATAATATAACATCACATGTAATATTGTATTTATTGTATATGTATTTATTCTAATTTAATCTAGCCATTTGGTAGGTAGGTAGGTAGGATGCTACTTATTTTTTTTGTGACAAGCCTTATTGGTTCATCACAAATAATATTTGCACTATGAATATATTTGATGCATAAATTGTGTATAGACCAATACTTTTTCACCTAATTATATAGTTTCCAAAGTTGAACTTGTTCCCAAAAGATATGGGATAAATTTACAACATTATCTCACATCATCCTTTATTGCATACAAAAGTACCCAACTTTGACCATTATTATCTTTTTCATACCTTGTCCAAATGAAAAGAAATAAATTTCATTCTTAATTTCTTTTCCAAAATCTACACATCTATAAAACGAAATTTAACAAAAATATCAACTAATTTGACTGAAAATGCATTTGCATCTTCAATATTTCATACATTTGAACAAGAATGATATCTTTAAAATATGTTGATTTTAAATATTTTTTCAATTCATTAAATGTGATTATATATATATAATATTAAAAATTCCAAATTGTATGATTAAATATTTTGATAAATTACTACTTTAGATCAAATTCTATATTATTTGGTACCCATCACATGGGAACATGAAAAACAATGCCATTTTGGGGCATGTGATTTCTTTTGAAATTCATTGGATATCATTAATAAGAATATATTTCATTATTTAATGTCAAAAAATCCAAAAAAAAATTATTTAAAATTATTTTTGAGCAAGAGTCTCAACTTAAATGTTTTAATTATAATCTAAGCATCAAATTTTTATATAATTTTATGTGTCAAAAAATTTGGCAATTTGTTTTCCATTTTTTGGCAATTTTTAAAAATAAAAAAATGCCCCAAATTTTGTTTTAACCACTATCCAGAAATTCACATTAAATAATTAGTGACTTTAAGGCAAAAGTTGTAAAAATTATTAGGTATTAATTATTTGCTTGTGCAATAATTATGTGTTTAATTATCTATAAGTTTAAAATATGCTTACTAGCTAGGTACATATGTCTACCTTCTAGTTTTTTCCCCTTTTACTTGTTTTTAATGTTTGAGATTATATATTATTAAACAATTATATGGTGTTTATGAAGAAGATTTTTAATGACATATTATTCCTATCCATGAAAAGTTTTAGTCATGTAGTCATATCCATAGTTACAAAAATACAACTAAGCACAAAAACATGACATATGTGACTATATGACTATATGATTAGAAATGGTCAATAGTCATAGATGTCAAGTTTTGGTGTAGTGCATTGTCATTAATGAGGTTTAATATTGAAAAATTATGGGCCATATCCATTCATCCAATTCATTTTTCAATTGTAAGACTTTACATATGATTGTAGTTAACTAGGTTTACATTAATTGTGATGAACTTTTGAAGGAAATAATTTGTTTGCCCATATTGCTGTATAAATATCAATTTTGTACAATATTGAAGCTACTCTATAATGTACATATGTTACATCCAGTGGCAAATTCCACCTCATTTGACTTCTAAGATCTATTATCTCTTTTACTAGTAGTTTTCCCCAATATTATTATTACATTATCAACTAACACGATTTCTCAACCCAATGGGTTCCCCATTCAAAATTACATCCAACCCAGGAAGATTATTTGTCTCATTGAGCATTGTAACTGTATGAAAAGATATTGAAGTTAATAATGCAAAGGTAGCATCATCTTTCAAACGTTGCCTTTCGCTAGTCTCCCCCAATGTCAAATTGGCTTGGTTTTCAGCCTAAATATTGCTTATAGTGAACCCCCCCGATCTCTTCCCCATCATGTTGTACCAAACACATTCTAGATTCAAACCATATTCAAATTTGTTAATCCTTGGGTTATACCACCCCTAAAACATTTGATAAAACCAACAACATTGTGTATCAGTAGTTAATGGCTACAACAATTCACATGCCTTCTAAATCATGGATTTGTTATATTAACTCCCTTATGTAATAATATACATGCTAACATTCCAAATCCATTTCACATATGTGCCCCATGCTTGTGGCCTATTGGGTTTGTTAAACATATTGTACTCCCAATGTTGTGGCATGGGCACTCGAAGATTGAATTGTTTGTATAAACACCAATGAAATGGGGCCCTACATTGTGGACATTTCCTCCTTGCTACCATTAAAATGATTAAGCATTGTAAATGGTACATGTGTTGGCAAGTGCCCAAAATCCATGTTCCTTTTGGTCCAAATGGGGAGTAATAAATAAAGCATAGTTCCTTTTGCATGAAGGGTTGAAGTGTGGGCCACAAGAGTTCCCTTGGGTGTTCTGACAAGGTGGTGACATATTCTTAATCTAGCTTAGGATGCATCGCCCAATCAATGTTTGCATTGTTTGCAATTTTGGGTAAATTGTGAAGAAACATCTTGGATATCTTGTGCCGTGATGTTAAACCGCATGATCAAAACCTCCCACCCTCATGATATTTTATTTACATTTTTACAAGCTCCACCTCCGTCTGTGTAGTTCGAGATTTTGCCAAAATACATGCAAAATGCATCTGGTTCAAATTTTGTTTGGTGGCATTCATAAATGTTTTAGCATCTCTTCAATACTATTTTTTCATATCAATCAACATTTGATGGTAGCGTTCAATGTTTTCCACAAAATTTAGGCATTTTTTTTCACCTTGGTGCCCGTCATGAGTGCCTTTGTAGCACTTGTTGAATAACAACATCTTGTTCTAGCCCAAGACACTTTGCTTAACATGTAGCCAATTCTCTGTGTAGTGGATCATGTTCTAATGTCACCTCCTGAAGTTGCATATGCATTACACCCATTTGCCCCCACAATGCTTCTATAACATGTTTTACAATGTCAGACTATCTTGTGGAGGACAATATGTTAACATCCTATGCCAATTGCCCTTGATTGTCTATCGTGTCAAATGGTAAGTAAAATGCCATCTAAACCACAACATCTAATTATGTTACATCCATGGGTTGTGTTTGTTCAATGGTGATTGAGGGGGACTTTGTTCCCA
>Ga0209208_10008129_pt1 | contig 14066 bp, 8 predicted proteins | sample S1TSphfallax_3_FD_187694 | JGI IMG/M metagenome (GOLD analysis project Ga0209208, IMG submission 187694) | Host-associated microbial communities from peat moss isolated from Minnesota, USA - S1T2_Fd - Sphagnum fallax MG (SPAdes) (version 2) | ecosystem: Host-associated > Plants > Peat moss >...
TTCCAGAACTTTCACATTACCACAAGTTCTTTCAGTGGTTCTTTGTTCCACAAGAGGAATGCAGAGAAAGTTTGAAGCAATCTATATAACTTTAACTTTGGATCTGTCAATGCAATAAACATGTCCAAGCAAAGCCACTGGAACAAATTTTAGTTGATCATTCTCATAACAAGCTCACACATAATTAACCACCTCACAGGGAATGGTGAAAAACTGAAGAAAGTGTAAATAAATTATCACTCCAGATTCCCTCCTGATCAGTGATCACCCAATCTACAGGATTTTAGCTTTGTTGCAAGGTGGGATTGTTTATTGTCTATTAGCATCTCCACTGGAAGCAGTAAACTGGCTTGCCCACTATATTTTCTGGCAGAGAGGGCTAGTAACATAAGTAAATGTGCAAAGGATTCAATGCTTGTAAAAAGCATCAAATGCCAAATTGACCCCCCATTGATGGATGGGAGGACGTTAAATCAGCAATGGGTCCTTATTGCAGACAGTACAAAAGCACTGTCTGCTTCTTTTTTCCCTGACTGCCCAATTGCTCAACCAAGATAATTTGTGTCTTACTGCACATGCTTTGGGTGTGTAATGGACATCAGGAGGCATACTACGTGTCTCGGTGTAATATGGCTCCTAGTGTCCATTACTCACACAACGCATGGATAGCAGGACCCGAATTTTGTGTCTGGGCATCATCCATCTTTTTCTCAAAAAGATGAATCAGGCCCATGGCAGATGAGAAAAAGAAGAAGCAGACAGTGCATTTGAACTGTCTACAATAAGGACCTAATACTGATTTAATGTCCTTCCTATTGACGGGCCAGATTATAGTAATTAGCAACTTGTAGATGACACTTTTGTGTTGTAGTGTGAGCAGTCATTCTTGTGAACAAATATAACGTCATAGTTTGATTTAGTACAGATGAATTCTGCTCGAGCCCTTCCACCATGTTGATATAACTCTCACAACTCACACAGGTACTGTCAAACAGGTGACTAGCATATACATTTGATCAAGTAGGTATACCATGGGGAAGGGCTGGTGGGGTAGGGGGGAGAGTCTGGTGGGAGTGTGTGGGATGTTGGGGATGAGAGTGTACAACAGAGTAGCTTCTGAATAATCTACAGAAAAATCCTATGGTTGTTGTTCAGTAATGTTTGCAGTTCCATGCTTTAGTTTCATTCTGAAAGGAGCAAGCATTAAAATGGCTCCTTTGTTTGTTGTATGCTGATCTTTTCAAATACATCATGTCAAACCACAATTAGACTCGACATGATCAGATTTTGTCAACAATTTCAACACTGGGAGGTTGATTTGGAGGTCAACAGTAGACACTGTGTTTTAAACTTCAAATGGAAAAAGAAAAATCTAGTAAAATGATCCTTGATAAACTAACTCCAACTTAATTCTTCATCTTGTCCTTTACTCCATTGTGTAGCACTCCATCACATTTTCTATAGCGAAGGCACTCCAATCAGGGCATTATGCTGTGGAATGTATGGTGGAGTCCAAGGGCCAGGGTGTAATGTCCTGATTGGAGTGCCTCCACCTTCATAACAAATGAGGATCTTACTTTGGAATTCGTACTGTAATAGGATCTTACCATGGACTTCCCACTGCAGGATGATCTTACAATGTTGGAATTCTTGCTACTTACAGGAGAGATCCATAGGGCGAGGACTAGGACATCCCTCCTAGTGACGAGTGCTGTAAAATAACAATGGGTACTTTTCCCCAAGGTTGAACTCCATATACTAGGGTAATGCCCCAGGGTCAGGGTTTTACACACTGTTGTAAAACATGAGGCAAACATTATCATGACCCTAAACGTTTGTATATCATGATATACTTAAGAGGGGAGGGGTTCTTATACATACTCCTTGAAAGTGGGAGGGAGGCATCTTTTGTCTATATCATCCTTTCCTCCTACTCTTAAGGAGTAGTTGTAAGATCCTCCTCTTTTTTTTTGGAGTGAAATTCAGAAACATAAGGTGCCCCCAAATCCAAAACTAGGAAATTTCTTCCATAGCTTTCCCTGTGTAATATTTGCCCTCCAAACACATTAGGAAAACTTCTCCAAGTGCTTTACATACATACTATGAACTTATCCTTTTGTCTCCTTAAATACCCAGTTTGGGTTGAAGAGTCAAATGCCTTGGTGTACTGCAATGCTCCTGCTGGGCTTATGCTAGTTTCTTTTCTCTTTTCCCAGCTTATCAAGTGAAGAAGAATCCAGTAGTCCAGGACCTTGTACCTCTTCTTAAAAAAAGAAAAGAAACACCCACCCACCCACAACTGAGGTGGACAGCTTACTTAACTCCCACCGGCCACAACCCTGTGCGAAATGCTGGAGAAGATCAATGGGTGAGTGAGTACTAAGAAAGCTGGTAGCAGCTGCTGATTCAACCAGATGTGGTGCTGGACAGTCACAAGACATTTGGGACAAAGGAATTCACTGTGACTGATCATAGGACGTCCTGCTCATGTAAGTTCATGTGAAAGAAATGTTCACAAACAATAATACATGAAGCACACATCATACCGTCATTATATGTAACATAGTTGTAAACAATTCATATGAATCAAGGCACTGGCTGCTGCAGCTGCAAACATGAACATACATATAATTATTTAGTGCTAATTTAGTGCTCAAGTTGGTTACAGCCAATTGCAAAGTCCTGACTCCTGTGATGCAGAGTTTGCCCTTGCCATACAGAAAGGGATGGATAGGGTTTTGTCAACAATTCTACTATGTATTAGTACTGATGGAACTGCAGTTGTCATGAATCCCATCAAAAGGAACATAAGTTAATGTAGCAGCTTTCCGATGTTCATGTGCAAGCTACCTAACCACATCTAGCTTTTTTTTTTATCACTGGTGTACAGCAGACTGCGGGCGGGTATTCGAAATTGCACCAAACCCTCTCCGGGTATCTAACGGGTATCATGGTTGATACACCTGGTTATCTAATAATCGGTTCTGATACATTAACCTGCAGTTATGGTAGTATGTGAACGGCTTTGGCATAAATTAAATTATTTCTTATTTTGTCGAAATTTTGAAAAACTATTTAGTGTTTGTGCTGAAATTTTAGTAATTATTCTAAAATCAAAATTTGAAGCATTTTGACTGACAGGTTTGATTGCCAATGGTTTTGGCATAAATTTTTGTTTTCTTATTTGTCAAAATTTTGAAAAAAAATTTATTATTTGTGTCGAAATTTTAATCATGATTATAAAATCAAATTCTAAAGCATTTCAACTGTTCAGCCACCTTCTTGAAGTGAAGGATGATGTGGGGATCTAGACACACTTAGATTGTTTCACAAAGACAACAAAATCATGTTTATTATTATACATAAATATTATGTGCTGAAAATTTCAGAGTTAAAAAACCAATTGCCAAAGTTAAGATTTGAAATTTAATTATTTATTTGGCAGTTTGTTGCTGAATCCATTCAGGTACCACAGTATCTAAAAATCAAATAGCCAATTATTACATACAACCATGGTTCTCAATTTTTTTGAAAAAGTGAACCATGGTTCTCAACCAACTAAAAAACATCCAGGTCTTTGCTGGTTCTTTCATGAAACCTGACAGTTCTTTGAAATTTTTGAAATACCCAGAACTGGCGATTCTTCGATTCTGAATATTTTTTTCATATTTCCAGAGCTGGCGGTTCCTTGATACTATTTTTTTTTCAAATACCCAGAGAGCTGGTGATTCTTTGCTGCTGTATTTGTGTGACCATTAAGAACCGGAGGTTATTACAAAATTAAAGACCATATTCTCCTACTAGGCTGCTTGTAGTACTATTTTGAATTCTGTCTCAAGTTCTTCACTCCAACGTCCAGGCTCAAGTTCTCAAACTCTACATACAACTGCTATAAATATGAAATCAGCCTCTTTACAAGTTCATTACATTTCAAAAGGTTTCAGTGATCCTTTTAGCGAACAGTTGAACAGCTTGATCAGCTTTTCAGGATTGCCCAATTTCATTACATTCTGCTTGATCATATTGTGGGAGTTATAATTCTAGCTGCAAGATGAAGACTGGATCAAGAATCACATCAGTGCAGATCATGTTGTTGCTAGTCGTTTTCTTTCTTTGCAATGCCGCTGGTCTGCAGGTTGAGAGCCGCTCAATGCCAGCTAAGTTCACGCATCAGCTGAAGCTGGGCTCTAGTAGTACTCAGAAGTTGCAGAATTTTTCTGGTTCTTTGTCAAGTTGCTCTCCTCCTCCTATCAGCTACTCCTCGTCCCCTTATAATTACTACTCACCACCACCTTCCTCCCCAACATATGATCATTCGCCAAATTGGCCCGTATACTCTTCACCATCATCTCCCACGTATTATTCACCATCTCCTTATTATGTGTCTCCAGTGCCTCATGAGTCTCCTTCCTCGCCAACAATCATCTACTCACCACCATCTCCAGTCTACTCTTCACCTAACTCCCCTACTTATCACTCTCCAGAGTACACCTCACCAGCTTCTCCAACTTATAGCAATAGTCCTGCATCACCTGGTTGTGACTCCAATGCTTCTCCGTCCCCAATATTCCATGCGTCGCCAGCAGCTCCTTATGACAACAGTCCTTGATCAGCTCCATATATCTGGTGGTTACTAACTGCTTCTGTTATGCAGATTCTGTAAGACAATCCATCTCTCCTAATTTGCTCTTGCAAAAAAAACTTTGCGGTACTTGAATTTCACTAGACTTGCAAATAAAAAGTACTGTGGGGTCTCCTTTCATTAGGCTGATGTGATCACAGTATACACAATGTGCTCTGATCATCGCAGCCTAATAGAATGCCACTGACACAGGGCCTTTTTTATTGCTCCATGAACAGCTGCTTTCCATTGAATAGTTGCAACTGCGTTGTTGAAAATATGTAGTCAATCAATGTTAAAAACTTTGGAAACATGTTCCCATTTTAAAAAAAAGACAGATGCTATATTGTGGTGAGTCACATTTTGATTCACAACTCTCACAACTCTGTGCATTTGGTCAATGCTAGATTGGTAGAGCTGTGAGATCAATCAAATGAAATCCTTAGTTCACTATAGCTCAATGTGAGGTGTAACATCATGCAAATTTGAATTACTTGAGGCTAGAGCTACTTGGACTGATTTTTTTGCTTTGGCTTTGGGCTTGCAATTTGCAGATGGGAATAAGCAACTACAGTGGGATCAATCCCACTGGGAGGTCGAGGAGCAATATGCATTACACTTTTAAATGCAGAGGATTAATTCCATAGTACCAATTTCTATTCAAGTATGCAAAACAAAATCAAAGAATCATGTATAAATGATATATGGTAGCTGACATTATTATTGCACATTTAAGAACATGTTTTAAAATATTCTCGTGATACAAAAATATTTCTCGCTGAAATTTGGTATGGAACACCTATCGTATACAGTGTTACCGAAAACGGAGAATTATGTTTTTTTTAAATGATAAAAATAAGAAAAAATACATCATTTTTTAAGGTAGAGCAGAAATACATCATGATGTATGGTATAAAATATTCTCTTAAAATTTTAAAAATACAAGATCTCAAACTGAAGTCATCGTATCTTGCTCTACATTTATTCATCTTCATCTATCCATTCTACAAATTGTTCCTTATATTCTAGATCAAAAAAACTTTTCTCTCAAACGTAAACTACTAAATAGAAATACTAAATCTGCAGCTCTTTCGGAAGTCAACCTATTACGTTTTTTTGCTATGTATAAACTCAAATGTGCTCCAATTTCTTTTACAGGCTGATGCTACAGTCACATGACTTAGAACTTTAATTGCAAGGCTTTGTAATTCTAGAGTTTCAGATCCATAAGAGCTCCACCATGTATGTGCAGGCATTTCCTTGGCCACCAAAAATGCTGCAGGGTCTGCAAAAAGACCCTCCATATTCCTATAATGAGCAAGCTGTTTTTCAATGTTTGCTTGATCTCATACAACTGGGAAAAACTTGTCACAGATTTTTCAAAAACCCATCATGATTTCTTTATCTTTTGCCTGCCCTTTCCCTTGCCATTCTAGGTCCAAAACAATTCCTGCACAATGCATTGAACTATGCATAAAATACCATCGATCATTTATTATAGTAACAATTTCTTTTTTCTTTTCTGATGTTAATCCATCCATTTCATTGATTATTTCCATTAATTGGTCATAATATTCATAGAATTTTCCAATTGTTCATTTTCCAGATTCAACAAGCCTCATGAGATTGAAGATTGGTTTAGTTACCTTCACAATTAAAGTTAATAATTTCCAAAATTGATTGCTAAAAAATGCACATTTAACATCCTCTTTTTCATCCACACATCCATTTTTTCCATTCTTAACCCACAATCATTTGTTGAATTGGTGTTTTGACTTTTTGCAACCTTTCCAACATGATAAAATTTGTTCCAAACCTAGTATCTCCTAGTCTTAACAATTCCAAGTTGATTTCCTTACTTGAAAATTCTCTAAACAATGCTTGGCTTTTATGATAATTTGTTATAAATTTGATATTAGTTTTGGCTTCATTTACAATTTTATGAACCCAGTCAATTTTTCCAATATCTTCCAAAACAAGATCAATGCCATGGGCTTTGCAACCATTGTAAGTAATATGAGGATATTTATCCTCTATGATCCGTCCAACACTTTTGCATATTGCTACATTATCAATCACGACCCGTACCACATTTTCACTTCCCACTTTTTCAATCACTTCACAAATTGTGTTAGCAATATAAGTTGCCACTTTTGTCTTGCTAATTGTATCAACTACTTGCCAAAAAAAACCCCTTTTGGACAAACACATAAAATGTTTAGTAGTGGTATGTTGTCAACACTAATCCAACCATCACATGTTATGGTACATCTAGTTTCTTTCCAACTTTCCTTCACAACATCCAAATCTTTGATCGGATCATTTTTCACTTCTTTCAATAATGTTGTTCTCAACTTTTCATAACTTGGAGGTAAATACCCAGGATCGTAATGTCCAATAATACATATCATATGTTTGAAATGATTCGATTTGATGACATTAAAAGGAGTCCCACATCCAATTTTTTTTTTAACAATTATTTTATCCATTTTTTCACTTTTTAAACATTCAAAATTGTCTACAATTTTAGTTGCATTAAATCAATGACTTTACTTGTAAATGTTTCCATTTTTCTTTTGCCCAATTCTTTTTGCTTCAAAGCTTTTGTAACTTGCTCTTTCAATGGTTGCAAGGTCTCTTGTGAAATTACCAAGCACAATTCTATGTTATTTGAAGTGCCCAAAAATGTTCTCTAGTTCTTGTGATTGATTTTGTTTTAAATTCTTTTGCACAAAACTTACATTTTAGTTCCCAAGAACTCCCATGTTTGCAAGTGGAGTTACACATTCAACAAATGTCCATTCTATTGCTTTAGAAGGAGGCCATGAAGTAGTTTGTTTTTTTATAATTAGAAGAACAAATGTTGGGAGTGGAAGAGGAATTATTGAAAGATATTTTAAAAAACAACTTACAACAAAATTATGTGGAGGAAAACTAGGCATGCTAAGAGTTGTTGTAAAAAATTGTAATTATAGCATGAATCACATAAAAACTATGCAGCAATGGTGTGGAAGCGTGTTGATAGTTGCACAATGGAAGTGTGAAGGCATGTTCACAACAAAAGCATAGAAGGCCGAAGCACACCACACAATAGACGCACTAGGAGGTGTAATTGTAGGCGTAGTTAAGTTTGAATGATGCAAAATCTAGATTATGGAGACAACATAAACATCATCAAGCCTAAGTCCCACGGGCCACCCATTGTTTTGAAAACTATGTACATTACTAATCCAAGGCAAGCTGGTTAATAAAACAAAGTTCAAAAATAAAACAATCAATAGAAAAACAAATATGTAATTTCCATTTCTAGTAAAAAGAAAAGAGATTTTCATCTTTATATAGAAAGAACGAAAAACAAAAAGGGAAAAAGAATGAGATGACCAATAAGATTGTGAAAAAAATAAATAAATGAAAGTGAAAGTTATAAAAAAAGGAAAAGGAAAACAAAAAATGAAAACAAGACAAAATGCACAAAAAAAAAACTTACAATTCAATAGTCAATTATCTTTTTGCTCTAGCTACCAATAGTTGAGTGTCTTTTTCTTCCAGTTGCATGACTATTTTGTTGCTCTAGCCGGCTACCATGCACAATCAACTATCTTCTTATTCTAGCCACAAGTCCTTTTATCGCTCCTTCTTTTTCTAGTTCCAACCATAGGTCCCACTTTGAGAATATGTGCAAAATGAAATCAAACAACTGAAGCTTTGTTTTCAAATGAGAGCTAATGGCAACACTAGATTGAGTGTTCTAGTAAATTGTTCAAAATGTAAGTAAAGAACTTTCAAAATGATGTTTCGATTGATTCCTACAACAAAGAAAAATATGCTTAGGATTTAAAGAGAAACTTGAAAATGAAACCTCCTAAGAGGTTGTCACATGGTGTGTTTACATATTGACACATCACATTAGTGTTATTAAGTAACTTTTAAGTTGCGATTGTTGCCTTTTAGGTGGCAGTTGGATTAGAGTTTTTATTAAGGTCACATGTTTAACCTAAAATAATCTTTTATTTGGTCTTTTTGAATGATGGCTTTAAGTATGCATATAGAATGTGTACTTAGAACCTTTTAAAACGTTTTTGGTAACAATGATCCTATGTTGGCTACTAAACCCAATTTTCAAAATGTGCAAATATGATAAGTATTTGAAAATTTGTGACTTAGAAATAATCAATGCAATTTGATTTCATCATTTGAATTTATCCCATGATTGCAAGCTTCATTGCACACCAAAACCCTACAATTGCACACATTATACTCAAGATTTGTATTTCATTTACAACAACCCGAAATGCTCTTGTGCAAAGATAAAAAACAACATGGTGCAATAATGGGAGCTTGGTGTGTTATAATACGAGAATAGGAACAATAGTTCTCTTTAACTTAATTACACATTGTGCACCTAAATGTAAACATACACTACATGTTATATTGTCTCCCAAAAATAAGGCAAAAGTGGAAAACATTGTTTACAATTGCACTCTTGAATTAGTGTACCAAAAAAAAAACATAGTAACTTGTTTCCCCTAAACAGTTTGTGAAGAATAAATTTGCTTTTCAAAATTGTGAGAACATTAGCTAAATTAGTTCAAACGAAGCATGGTATTGTTGGAAAATGGGGTTGTTGAATGAGGGTTGAATGAGGACATGGTTATGTCAATGACGGGAGAGGGAATGTTGACCCTCACACAAAGCTAATTCATTGTTGTGCTTGTTCATATGTGCCCATCCAATGCCTCTACTCATGGTTTGTGGATTTGGATGCATGAATATACAATATTGTAGTAGTACATGGGCAACACTGACATTTTGTTTCAATAATCAATTAATTTTGAGGATTTCACATATCAAAACATGGGTGCCAATAAATAATCCATTTACAAAGGTTTCCAAAAGAAAAACAAATTGATGACGGGCCAATCAATATGGCCCATTACCATTAATTCATTTTTTTGAAATGCATTAATTATTAAATTAATTAATATAAATCACAATAAGTACACAACCTATTGTAAAAGCCTAGGCCAAAAGTGTCTATGAACAAAATTTAAAATGGAAATTCAACTCAAGCTATGAGGTGGAACAATATTCTCAACATGTTGGCCCTCAAGAATGTGCACCCTAGATATTTTTCAATAACAACACAGTTTATCCCATATCCTTTTAAAGTATAGGCTTGTATTATATATACATGGGTTTAAATGAAGTATTTCCACACTACCTTATTGGCTAGTAAAATCTTTTTTTGGGTAGCATTAGAAACATTATTTTTTTGTATGAAGGGTCAATCAAAGTAGCCCATTGAAAAAAAATCTTGAGCTTTCAGATGCAACCATATCGAAATACATTCACAACTAATTAAAGTGGATTGCAAATAGGTACAGCTACAAAGGATATATAATATGTCTTCAGGTACATCTACACTTCCAAAAACATTTAGATGAAGTTGTGGAAGCATAATTGTTTTCAAAAAAATTGACAAGGTAAGTGTAAATGATTTACACTTACCTGATTTCGCCCTACTAGGTATATATTATATATGTATTTAGACTTACCCTTCCAACACTAGTATAATCACAAGGTGGGGGGCATTCCCAAAATAAGGGGCTAAGGCTAACAATTGAGGTAGGTAAATTAGGCAAAATAGTCATATGGCTAGAGATTTGGGCTTCCTATTTTAAGGAACTTAGTACATACGATAATATTTTGTGTGTAAGCTTTGATACATGTGTGTTTTTAGTGCAAGGTGAAGCCCCATTGGGGAGAATTGCAAAATAAGGGGTAACACAAAGTAATCTAGCAGAGTCTAATCATTCAATTTTTTGAATGCCACCCACCCTCATGGGATTTATCCATTGTAAAGCATGAGGTTAAAGTTATGGTGAACCTAAACATAGGTAGATCACAAGGCCTTAGGAGGGGGAGGGTTCTTATGCCTATTGTTTAGGAGTGGAGGGATTAATTACACCCAATTATAGACGTAAGCACCTAAGATACCTTTCACTTTTAAATAGAAGACATAAGAACATCCCATAAGAAGGATATTGACACATATAAGGTGCTATCCAAATATACTTTGAAGATTGCTTTACATTATCAATGTAAAGTATAGTACTCCAGGCTTTTTTTTTCTTTGTATTTGAAAGTACTTCCCATTGTGGAAGATTCATTTGTCAATTGAAAGACCCTTCTGTTGAACACATGAAGACTTTCTGTCATCTGGATAACAAGCCTTTTTTGCTTTACACTGGGGAAGGGTTGCTCCCAAGGGGCTTCACCTAATTTTCAAGCCTACATCCTGGGGCTACCACCCTTGAAGATGTGACCCTTGAATTAAGGGCATGCCTTTGCCTATACTGAAACACACAGAATATGCCATTAAGGCTATGTGATATAATCCTCTAAAGAAATAGGGGATGTCATGTAGTTCATCCGCACTGCTTGGGAAAGAACTTGAAGATAACATAACAATATTGAAAATGTTTAAATGAATATAATTCATACTACATGAATGTGAGAACATAATTTTGCAAATCCAGAAGACTAGGAACTACGGCGAAAGAAGGAAAATGACCAATTAGAAATGGAAATGGAAGGGCTCAAATTTTTTGAGAGAAACCCATGTATTTATGATGAGAATACAACTTTTTGCAAGATTTGGTACCATTTGGGATGAATGCCACCATTGTGTTTACCTCCCCCTCCATGTCAGCTGCCACTTCACATTTGGGGGGTATTTGTAACCACCTTGGGTGAACCAACACCCACACCAGTACCATGGTTAAAAACCAATGTTGGGTGAGTATTTGCCTTTTTTTTAACAACGGTTAGTTTCAGGGGTTTGAAAAAATCAGAATCAAAGACCAACTAGTTCTGGATATTTGAAAAAAAATAAAAAACAGAGAACCTTTGATTCTGGTAGTTTCTAAAATTTCAAAGAATTGTCGGGTTTCATGAAAAAACTAACATTTTTGTGGGCAACCATTTAACAAAAAACTTTCATTAAACCCAACAAAATTCAATGATTCTGATATATAAATTGTGATTCTCAAATTTATAGATGTGAAACAGAAAAGAAAGGTTCTTAAAGTTATGGAAAATATCCCATTGGATTTTGGTCTTTCAAATTTTTCTTAATTACTCAAAAATTCAAACACTTTTCTCATCACTCAACTAGATAAATAAAGGTAATAAAAACTTGATTTTTTACCTGAAAAATGGATATATAATAGCGGGTACCCAAATTGACAAAACCTTTAATTTTCTATATATTCATAACCTACCCTCATGAAAAACTATAGGTGATAATATAATTTACCCAATGGGCAAATAATTGAAATTTTTAATAAATTGTTTGGAGGGCATATCAAAAAATTGTATACTTGCTCAACATTGAAACAACTTAAAAAGCATTGATAAAAAAGACACAACCAAAATGGGTTATTGTATCAAGCGAACTAAAACATCTCCATGACTATCACACAACACATTATGTTTTGGATGATACCACATTACAATGACCCTCTTTGGGGTGTCACAGTGTACTACTTTTAAAAGATGTGCATGTTTGAGTGTATCTCATTTCAAACTTTTGAAATATTTTCACAATATTTTTGCATATATAACCTAAGCAAAAGATTATAAAAAAATTGTTTCATTTCATTTTACAAAATGAAAGATTGGAGTATATTTGTGAAAACAAATGTAGTGTACTTATGTACTCAAAAACATAAATATACTTCAAAAATAATATAAATGATTTTTAATCTTTATGAAAGTTGAATGTATATTGAACCACATCATTTCAAAAATTGAGTTTCTTCAATAAAAATGCAATAAATGTGTGGTAAATTAAAACTTTGACAAGTAATGATATTCACATGGAAGATGACAAGCGTAGCTAGATGGGCCATATTTTTAATTCCATTAAAATTGATTATTTGAATGACTAATAAAAATTTAAAATTAATGTAGTCAAAATGAGACATTGGCCCTATTATCCAATGTATACTATAAATGAACCCATGGATCTTTCAATATAATTAATGAAATTTATATTTTTTTAACATTGTAAGCCCAAAAACCAAAATTGATACTCAAAATTAAATGTACCATAATTTTGAAATAATTATACTATATGTACTATAATACTAAACCCAAAGTACCCCAAAGAGGTTCCACCATAATGTGCTTTCACCTTTTGGATGAAAAAAAAAAAGTTTAGTGTTGATTTGGGGTAGCAAAATGACTTTGGGTTAGTATTTGTTCAAAACATGTTATGGCCACAAAATGTATTAAACAATCTAACAACTACTCTTAATTGGTCATATAGAATGGTTGGTCAAACTTAATTATTCATTTAAAATGATTGGTCAAAAATATGGTTTGATATTAATAATTTTTCACCTTCTATAATCCTAATTTTCATGTTTATTGATGAGGCTTAAAAAATAGTCGGTAAGTTATCTTGGATGTGAAAAGTAATGTTGGAGGTGTCACCAAAAGAAAGGGAACAAATTCTATTGTTTATATAAGTAAAATTAGAAACAAAATTGGAAATTGGAAAGTTCAGAGATAATCACATAACTATCATAATTGCAAAAAAGTCATGTTTTTTATAACCTTTTGACTCATCTATACATTTACCAAATTTATTTTATGGACCTAAAGGAATTAGCACCTTTTGGCTTCTCTCTCAAAAGCCCACTACTCTTCATTTAGCAATTCACACACCCCATAACAAATCAACAATAATCAAAACGTTCCTTCACCACAATGAAATTTCACCCAAGAAATACAAAGGATGAAATTATAAACAACCCATTTAGCAAAACAACCCAATCACCCCGAATTTATCTACATCACTCTTAATCCCCTTTAAAACTCCCACAAATATGGGTACTCCTTCTCATCAACATGAAACCCATGTGTATCCTTTGGAAATCCCAAATTATTTTCATCCAAAAATTAAAATGCCACACAAATTGCTCATGAAACCCCTATAGTGCTTCATCATTTTCCTTGATTGGTCCCTATCATCTACATCTATACCTACATCCTTTTTGAGAAAGCCATGGTGCAATGGAAATATAAGGCTTCCCCAAAAAAAAAATGATTCACAAAAGATGGGTATTATTTTTAAGGATCACCAAGCAACAACATTTTAAGACCATAACTATTAGATTTAGTTACTAAACCCATTGTCCAACTTTAAAAACAATAAACATAAGCAAGAATTTTAGCTCTCCCTTTTGTACTCTTGCATTCATAGCACCTCCACCTATATAGCTTTGCTTAAAATTTCATAACACACATCATTTAAGCATAGCATAGCACAATGTAGCACACCACCAAAATAAAGAACAAAGAAAAATAAGTCAATGCCAAATGTCATCAAAACACGAAAAACAACACACCGAAGCTCATAACCTGCAAATAATAAAAG
>Ga0209208_10008130_pt1 | contig 14064 bp, 12 predicted proteins | sample S1TSphfallax_3_FD_187694 | JGI IMG/M metagenome (GOLD analysis project Ga0209208, IMG submission 187694) | Host-associated microbial communities from peat moss isolated from Minnesota, USA - S1T2_Fd - Sphagnum fallax MG (SPAdes) (version 2) | ecosystem: Host-associated > Plants > Peat moss >...
TGAAAATTCAAGAACTACGTACTAGCAAGTTTTATCATACGCACTCAAGTAGGTTAAAAATTTGTTAAAACCATGTATCTATATTTTTTAATATATCATTAAAAAATGAAAATTAGTCAGTTTCTTTTTTTTTTCGAAACCATGTACCTATTTTTTAAATATATCATTTTATTTTAATTTTTAAAAGCTGTTTTTTGTGAATATTGGTCAAAGGAGACACACTTATTACCAAACTGTCCTCATGACAACATACAAGTGAGGACTCGGTAGTCAGCACCCAACAAAATCCACGAACAAAACAAACAAACAAACAAACCAGAAAACAAATGAACTGAAGGCAAAAAAGATGACATAAATAATACCTTGACAAATAAAACTTTATACATACCAGGACCAGGGATTTTTATTTTTATTTTTTTTGATATCAAAATTTGAACAAAATTTTCCCCCAAAAATGAAATTTTAGGTTGAATTTCTGCTAGGGGGAAAAAAAAAATTGATCAAAAATTTCTTCCAAAAATGAATTTTTGAGTTGAATTTCAGCTAGGAAAAAAAAAAATTGCCCTTTTTCTTCTTTCAAAAACTACAAAATTTGTTGGGGAAAAAAAAACACTGAACAGAACATAGATAATAGCTAAGCTAACCCAAGTTATGAACACGAGTCACCGAGGAACTAGGGTAGGTCCTGGGGTTGGTCAAATACTATACTATATAAGAGGGTATAAGTGGTTCTTATCAAGGTATATATCCTGGTTCATATCCAACCCAACCCCCTGTGGATATCAGGCCAACATTGTTGCTCTGGACCCATCTTTCCCATCCAATAATAAATGGAACATGTCATACATACATGGATACTAAGGGATTGTACAAGTGGGGTCATTTGCCATTTCCAATCAGGAGATTTTTATTTTTTTCATTTTTTGCAAATTTTGTGGGATTGTAGCCAAATTGGTGATGATCCACAAGAAGATTTAGCCAACCGGATATATGAAAGTAGGAAATTTTAAGAATCCTTTTGAATTTTGGCTACCAACTAGATAGAACTTGGTACATAATCACAATACCACTACATATACCCTAGACTTTTTATATGTACATAATCACAAGGCCATTATATACATTAGACTTTATCATTCGACTATCACCTCATACGATGATTTATATTATTATTGTGAAATACAAACACACATTTTTCTTAATATTATGCATTATAACCTTATTACATAATTAGATGTTTTCATTATAAAATGAATTATACATGTACATCTTTAATATCATTCTTCAATTTTAATTCTTTTTTAGTTTTATAGTTACATTTAAATTTATAATTTCTTTTAATTTTAAAATTCTAGAATTTCTTTTAATTTATTTATGAAAAAATTCTTTCAATTTAATGCTATAATTTTTTAATTTTTCCAAATGCTAAAATATTGCATTGATTTTTATATTTTTATTTGGGAAAAATCAAGTACAATCATTTCTTAAAATTTTATTTTTAGAAATCTCACAATGAGATGACTTTCACTTTTCAAATTACATAATTAAAATTCAAGTTTTTTTTTTAGTGAAATAAGTTGCACTTTTTAATTTCAAATTTAAAGACATTAAGTTAATTCAAATTTCACATGTACATTAATTATGCCTAATTTTTTAATAAATCAAAATATAAAATTCATTGTGATTTTCCGATTTTCACATGACATTTTGTTATATTTCACTTATTATCCCTATTTTTATTTTTATGTGAATAATTACAAATAACAAATGAAAAGATGAAATTTTAAAGTTTTTTTATTATTAATTTAGTTCAAAAAATAATTAAATAAGTATTTTAGTATTGCCACATCCTCAAAAATTACATTATAATGACAATCAATCATTACATATGACTAATTTTATATCTAGATAATTAATTTCAATTGTATTAATCACATGAATCAAATCAAACAACTCCTTATGGATGCTACATATGTCATGTGTCCAACATAATATTTATTTCAAATATATATATTTTTTAAATCAAACAAAATAGACATACATAATTTGGGTTTTAATTAAATCAAACATAACTAGTCATTTCAAACAAATGGATTCTATAATCATTGTCGTCCTAATGCTACTAATGAAATCCCATGCTTTTGTTGTATTGAATTGTCTTATTTTGCTCATAATACAATTGTTAGTTGTTACACACTTGTGATATAATTGATAAATTGTAAATTTCAAAGTTAAATTGAAGCAAAATACATCAATGCTAACTTTGAAAGCATGTTTTTGCATTTCTATCCTCAATTCAATTTTCCATATATCTTTAACACCTTGCTCACAACTCTCAATAGTAGTTTCATGTCAATCCATTAGTCGATTATGTAGGTAATAACATGTCGTTAGATTAAATACTTTTGTTATATACATTTCCATCTTCCTCTAAATATCATGAAATGTATTTTTGATAATACAAACTATTTTCCATCATCAATCCCTTGCTTGTGCTTCTTATTATACAAACTTTTAAAAAGATTATGGTCACCTTTTATGTATCAGGCTATGACTCATGAAGTAAGAAAATAACATTTGTTAGCAAATATATAAGGTGTTAATTGGTTTTGAGGGCTTATTTTATTTTCATAAAAAAACTGATGATGTTGAACTTTTGTGTAGAATCTAGAATTGTGCAAGATGTGCAAGTCATTCATGTTTTTTTAATTATCATGCAAAAAATGTTTACAAAGTTTTTTTGCGATTTACCACTATTTATATCATAATGCAAACTTCCCAATTTTATGATAAAAATTATATTCACAAAATGGATTATAATATGAGTTCCATCAATGGCACCCAGGATTAATAAAAGATTGCACCAAGCTTTGAATCCACTCATCTTGTTTTGCATTCCTTCGATAAAAGGCTAATAGATCAATTTGCAAAATTTAAAAACAATTGCCCAAGGACCTCATGGACAAGTACATTAACTATGATATACCCACAAAAAGAGCTTGTTACATGTAAGAAGATTGTAATTGTATGCAAAATTGTATATGGGAAATGCCATTCAATAAAGGAACACTCGTCTAAACATGATTGACCCTTTTTATTTAGTCAATGGATAAATTTGTTGGCAATGTCAAATAATGTGAATTCTTGAAATTGTGTTCCAATTTTATATAATTAACTCTATTAATACAAATATTAAAATTCAAATGGGACCGAATGAGATATCAAAAGCAATGAGTTTAGTTGCCCTAATGATGTGGTAAATTGGGATTGGTTATAAAAACAATGAAAGAAATGCATAGTCATTTGCATTCCAAAATAATTGGAGTGAGTGCATAATACAAACAAAGACTTGGGGGAAAAAAAAAATTCCTTTCTAAACATGTTTGATACAATAAGTTCAGACACAACCATTGTTGCAAAAAACATGAAGCATAACAAGTGATGACATAAGAAAGTTAACAAATAATATTTATGTAAATCTGAACAAAAGGATCTCTTTGTGATGTTAAGAATGATCTATTAGCATCTCACCAATGTTAAGTGTGAACAAAAATTACTAATGTTTTTGTAAAATTGTGATGTTTATTTTAACAATTAACTAGAAATTAACTATAACATTAATATTAAACCTTAACATTCATCCACCATGGATAACAAACATTAAATGTGACTTACATTTAAGAAGTTTTAGTCAATTTATGAAACCCCTTAGATAAAATTTAACCAATTAATCTACCTATGTTAAAAAGGTTTAGATACCCTAAAAAAAAACCTTTAAAAAATTAACAATCACTTACACTTTCATCCCTTCAAATACAAAATTTGTCGAGCTCTTTCAAGTTTTGATATTATCCTCATTGCCATTTACCACCATGAATAAGAAAATAGTGAAAAGAAATCCATGGCCACGACTAATTGAAAACCACCCTTCTACAAAATTATTAACTTAAAACCCTTCCCACTTGTAAATTTTAGTTTTAATTTAGCAAGTTCAAGTTACAATAAAACTCATTTATAATCACACCCATTTTAATCATGTTCTTGTTTGTGTCACACATTTATTTTTTGATAATCATTCATTTTGGTAAAAAAAATCATTGTTTTGAATTATTATCACATTTATTAATAGCATAAAACATTTGCAAAGCTTTTTTAATAAATGTGACTATAATGAGAGAAATCTAAGGCAAATATTAAAGTTTTGTAAATTGTAGTTCCTTTTGGTAATATTAATGTTTGTTTTGTATTCAAGTTGTGCAAATTAATAACTATGAATCCAATTGAATTAAAAAAGAGAAAAAGAACAACTTTCTATTGCAAACAAACAAACAAAAAGTGTGAACTTGCCACTACAGCAAAGAATTTTTAACTAAAAAATCTAGTTAACAAAAAACACAAAGAACTCAAACTCAATGTAAATTGTCAGGTTTAAACATGCAGAAATCACAACCTTCTTCAAGTCTAATAATGCATAGTAGAGCTTCAAATAACCCACCTAAGAAATTTAAACAATTGTCATCTTTAATTTAGCATAAAAAAGGTAATCTTGCAAAGTTTTTTTTTTAAAGGGGGTTTATTGTACTAAAGTCCAAAAACCCCTTTGAAACTTGTTTGCAATCAAAATTAATAAATTCATTTTTATCAAGTCCAAACTTACCAAAGTCCAAATCCCTAGTGACTTGATTGCAATCAAATTAATTTATAAAATAAATAATAAATAAATAAATAAATAATTTTATAATAATTTTTATTTTAAAAAAAACTAGTCCAAAATTGATCAAAAGTTCAAACACCTATATAAATACCTACCTACCTAAAATTGACATTCACACAAACTGCAAACTAGTTAAGAATCAATCTACATACATACCTACCCACCTACTTACCTACCCACCCACCTACTTACCACCTACCCACCTAAGTGTCACTCCTGACTAATTTGTCACTCACCCCAAAATGATTTGTTTTGGGTATTTTTGACTGGGCTTGTATCTTCTTGTTCAAGTTTGTTGCTTCTTGTTCAAGTTTGTTGGCCCAGTGGTGTTCAAAAGCTCCTAATTGGAGGGAAGAAAACATTCCAGCAACAGCAGCAGCAGCAGTTCCAGAGTTCCACAATTCCAAAGGTTCCAGTCCAGATGCCTTCCAGAGTCTTTGTTCCAATCCAGATAGCTGAGAGTAGTAGTTCTTGTCCACATTGTGGCTGGGTTTGTTGACGCTGTTGCAGCAGCAGGAGGAGGAGGAGGAGGAGGAGGGAGGAAGGGGGGAGGATTTTGATTCATACAGCAGCACCTGCTTCTTCTCCTCCTTCTTCTTCTTCTTCTTCTTCTTCTGGGTTTTTATCTGGTTGGGAATCATCATCAGTTTATGTGAGTTATGATCATCGTCCTTCCTGTGCATTTTTGTTCTGCTTGTGGTGTCATCTTGTGTTGTTCACCATGTTTGCTGCTCTTTCGAGTATGTAATAAACAATGGGTGGGTGGGTGGGCACTGGTATGTCACACTTATGTATGTATGTGTGTGTGCTAGTTATGTGAATGTAGTATTCCAGCTCCTATGGTGGTGCTGCTGGTTCACTCTTTTCATGAGCATTCTGGAAAGCTTGAGCACAGAGAGAGACACAGAGAGACAGAGACAGAGAGACAGAGTGTGTGTGTGTGTGTGTATGTATGATTGAGGCCTTAATTGTGTGTGTTGCCGAGGATATCCTCTCTCTACAACACACAAATTCTCTGCCTCTGTGTGGGATTATGATTTCTTTTATGATCTGGATGAGGTTTTGAGCTTTGCATCTGGGTGATGATGATGGTTTTGGGTGGGTTGGGGTTCTTTGGGTGGCACAAAAGCTTGATGATGGATTTGGGTGGGTTGGGATTCTTTGGGCACAATGCTTGATGATGGGTTGGATTCTTTGGGTGGCACAAAGTCTGGCTCTTTCACCAGAAAACTATTCTGACCTCAAATGGGAAATTGAGCCTTTGATAATTTCTCAATTGTCACCTAAATGGGGGATTTGTAGGCATGTTAGAGAGAGACTGGTATTATTATTGCACTTTGCATGAAATAAAAATATTTTAAAAATTTCCCTTTCAACATATAATTTAAGGTTGATGCAGGAGCAGAATCTGATCCAAGATGTCAGCAAAACTTCATGTAAGCAGGCTGCGGAAGGAGCTTTCAAAGCGTGGGCTTGATACCTCTGGCTTGAAGCCTGCTCTGGTCTGTTTTTCAAAGCATCCAGTTTGTAAAAACCCTTGATGTCTCCAATTCTCCATGTTCAATACAATTATGAGCTTCACAGGTTAGAGAGAAAAATAACATCATTGAAAATGTAACATGATACTGTGGAGATGTCAGTGTCTAGTATTATTGTATGCATAATCTTTTTCTTTTTTTTTGTTCTAGGTTGCTCGACTTGATGAAGCAATTGCAAAGGAGGAAGCTGATAAGGCTCAACAGGTGCAAGTTCAAATTGCTTCTGATGATGATAATACCCAAGCCTCAGGCTCAGACGCAATTGCAAACAACCCCAAAATTGATGGCGCAAGAGAGGAGAAGAGAAAGAGGACTCCTGATGATGATGATGCTGCTGCTGCCTGTGACAGAGATGATGATGTCAAGCCCTTGAAGTTTATCAAGGTGGAGGAAGTGGGTAAAATGGGTGTGTCACAACTTCGAGCAGCTCTCTCTGACAGGGGCATTGTGGCCACCACTGGTGCAAAAAAAGCAGCTCTGGTTGACCAGTTGACTGCAGTTTTGGACAAGGATCTCGCAAAGCAGCAGCAGCATGATGGTGCTGAAATTGAGACAGGTGCAAGTCTTATTAGTGTTTATTGCCAATTTCTTTTGTGGAATCCTTTGACGGCTTTCAACTCTGCAAGTGTTGGGTGTCAATGTATGCTACACACTATGAGGAGTTCAATGTCAGTCACAGAACTCAGATAGAACTTGAAACACAAGTAACTCAGGAAAGTGTGTTTTGACATGCTGCAGCTGTAGGCAATGGAAAAGACATGGACTCCAATCTGGAGAGAGGTAAGGAGGTGGTTGCGAAGAAAAAGGAAAGAGCACTGCTTGACATCCACTTGCCAATTCATATCCAGAAGGACTTTCATGTGCTTGACCATGTACAGGAAACTTCACTTGGAATTTTTCCCTCTTTTCAAAGATGTTATTGCTGTCTGCATTTTGGCTTGAGTGCAATTGCATTCAATCAGATGTCCAATGTGAACCTAGAGGGATTAGCTTGTGTCAAATGTGTGAATCATATCAGGTGATGATGATTTGTGACAGCAGATGCTACTGTACTACCATGCCATCAACATTCCTAAATATGCTATTTAGCATTCAGATACAGAGCAGATTGAGAAATTGAGCAAAGAAGGCATATCACAGCATGTCCTGATACAGCACGTTCCTTTCTGTTGTCTTTGTTCTATTGGGTTTACATAAGAGATTGGGGCTGCTGCTGTGCCTGGCAGGGTGGTAGTGACACATTTATGTTGCTATGCTCAACCAGACCAATGTTGGTCACAATAACAACAAATTCTACCTGATTCAAGTTCTTGGTATGTTGCCGCCTCACTTAACTGTCCAAAGAATTATGGCATCCTGCAGATATGTCATCCTAAATCTAGCATCTATAGTTTGTCCAGTCTGAAGTATGGTGATCTAGATTGTTTCTGGGAAGTACATTATTACATTTTCAACTGTAAATACTGTCCAATCTGATATTTCATATTTTGGTTAGGGATACATCCTTTTAGTGTTAATGGGTAAAAAGTCTTGTGGCATCTCCTCCTAGCATATGTCAGAAACAGGAGCTCCTCCTTGAACCTTGTACAGAATCCACAGTGTGTCCATTCTTCACTTAATTCTTGCTCTCATTCATGACCTACAGCACCTAGTTAATCATTCACATTTGTGTCACTGAAGATGAATACAGGAGGCTGAGGTTGAGGTTTAGGGTTTAGGGTTTAACTTCCTACATGCATTAAAGCCCAAGGATTTCTTGATGGTTTTTTTCAATCATGCAGAGTCACATTTTAAGGACAAGTTTTATGTCTATACACGGTGGGGAAGGGTAGGGGTGAAGGGTCAAGACAAATTGTCTGGTCCCTACACTTCTTCTGATAATGCAGTCTCCGAGTTTACCAGCAAGTTCTATGACAAAACAAAGAATGAATGGGTCAATCGCAGCAACTTTGAGGCATACCCAAACAAGTACACATGGCTGGAGATTGATTTTGAGGCAGACAAGGATGATGACGGAAAGGTCTGTTATGTGAAATATGACATATGATCACAGAGGCAGATGTTAGAGATTGTTGTGCAGTGATTAGCATTTGATTGTGTCACTGTTACTCTCTTGCATGATCCTAAGCACATGTTTTACAACTTCTGGAGATTGGCTTTCACTACTCAGACCTTCCGAGTTTTGCACAAACCAAACTTTTTGACCCAATTGCAGAAAACTCAAGAGGATAATAAGATGGAGAAGCAACCAGTTCCCAAAAGTCTGCCTCAGCCATGCAAACTGGATATGCGAGTACATGAATTTATCAGTCTGATCTGCAACATTGATATGATGCAGAATATGATGACAGAGATAGGTGAGACTGCCTCTCACTGTCTTTGCTTCCTTGCTGCTTTCTTTTTTCTGAAGGTTTTTCAGTTTACAGAGTTCAACAATGCAGTGAAGAGAATCATCGAAAGAATAATTCAAAAGGGAGAGCTCTTGGGCATGTGAAGGATATTTGCAATTTATTGATGGAATTGCTCTACTTTTGAGTCTCACAATTCAATTGGTTTTTCAATAATCTGCCAGGCTATGATGCAAGAAAAATGCCTCTTGGGAAGCTGAGCAAGTCGACCATCTTAAAGGTAGCTAGGTATCAGTATTGTGGATTGATGCCATGTTTTGATCTATTGCTCTCGGCTGAGTTGCTTGCTTGTACAGTCAAGCTCAAATGAAATGAATCTGTACCTTCACAAGCTTGTTGCAGCTTGAATGATGGTACTATGACTTTCTTTACATGGACAGTTTTTACTCACTTGACCAGGGCTATGAGGTACTGAAGAGGCTTGCTTCTTCCTTGGAGAACCCAAACTATACAGAAAGAAATGGGTCACTATTGCAACTGAGCAGGTACTACTAGCAAGTGCTACTTGTAACAGAGCTGATGGGTGATCTTCAACTATTTATGAATGCAGAGCTGATGATACAGCTCAATTTTACCACCTAATTTGAAAATTGGGGAAGCGCCTCTTTCCATCTCCTTTCACACTCACCATCTAATCCTGTTACAGGTAGAAACATACAAAAACTACAATCTTGCCAATAGAGATTTGGTTGGGTTGGATGAGTTGACGACTGTTGTGTGGGTTGGTTGAATGCAGTGAGTTCTACACAATCATCCCCCATGATTTTGGCTTCCAGAAGATGTGTAAGTGCACCTCTCTTGTGCCCATTTATCACCAGTTGTTTGGTGCTAACATCAGCAATTTTGATGTGCTTCAGCATTAACTAACTCTTACTTTAGATTTTGTTTGCCCACCAGATAGATGTTGGGCAGCTGATCTGCCAACTTGGATGCTGTGTCTATTACAGATAATTTTGTCATTGACACTCCACAGAAGCTGAAGTCAAAGCTTCAGATGGTACAACCACTGCTTCTTTCAATGCAATAATGTGTGTCCCTTTTGCCATGGTTTGAGCTCATGTGCTTCAGTTGTGTTTTGTAGGAGAATTTCTTGTGTAGGGACTTTGAAGAATTTTTTATTGGTCCAAATTCTTATGAGGTTTAGTCCTGGTTTTGCAGGTGGAGTCCTTGGGTGAGATTGAGCTGGCCACAAAGCTACTGGGCAACAAGGATGAATATTTTGATGTGTGTTAGTTTCCCTGATTCTTTTTCTCCCATGTTTACTGCTGGACTTTCCTTGGGGCTCTATTGGGCTGGGCTCTAAATTTTTTTTCTTGGACATGGATGCTTTTCCTTCTTCTGAGTATGTGTGCCGTGTTGCATTGTCTATGAATTGAATGCAACACTCATCTCTCTTGATTCTCTATGGTTGTTTTTCTCTGCCTGCCAGGATATGGCATACACACACTACAAACGTCTCAAATGTGAACTTGAACCTCTTGATGCTGACAATGCTGAGCATCTTATGGTATGTTTTCAGATGGTGCTATATCGAGCTTTTAATCACATTGCTATGCCCACACATTTTGGTAGCCTCATTAGATTGAGCCTGTGTTTGGGCTTGTTGTCCCAGTGTAACTGAGACAAAAAACCCTAAACCCCAAAACCTGGGCTTCACTTACTGTCCCAATCAATGGATTGTACTACTTAATTAAATATCATGGAGAAATTCCATTAGTGGAAAAGGTTGAAGTTAAGAATGCCAACAGGATGAGGGGAGCTGGATTACAGATACTGCAGTATGTGGAAAACACACATGCAATGACACACGATAGCTACAAGTTGGAGGTCTTGGAAGTCTTTCGGGTGACAAGGCAGGGTGAAGAAGACTGCTTTGAGACAGTATGTCTTCCTTCCATCTTCAAACAGGGGTACCCAATTTTGTGATTGCAAAATAGAAGGTAGAGAGACTGTAACATTTGCAGAAAGACTAAAACTCCTGAATGGTTTTTTATGAACTGGCAGTTTGGAAGAAGCCAAAACCGGATGCTGCTGTGGCATGGGTCTAGATTGAGCAACTGGACAGGCATTCTCTCTCAAGGTGCATTTCATCAAAAATATGTACTGGCTGTGCCTCTCTATGTTTCATCTAAATGACACATGTCACTACTGACCCATCCTTGCTAACAGACTTCTTCACAAATGCATTTTTGCTGTTGTGGCCCTGGGTTGGTGTAGAAGGCTTATGATCTAAGTAAAAACTGGATACAATATAGTTTTCATTTTCCATTGAGTGTTTCACCAGGTTGTTATACTGATGTCTGTTGCTTTTGTGGGTGTTTATCCTAGTTTGATCATTCCAATGTTCCACAAGTGAAAAGATGACTAAAGAGGGTCTGAACATCAAGGTGTGGACTAATGTTTTCCTTGGAAGTCTGGCAGGGTTACGGATTGCACCTCCAGAAGCCCCGGTTTCAGGGTACATGTTTGGGAAGGGGGTATACTTTGCTGACATGGTGTCCAAAAGTGCAAACTACTGCTGCACAAGTCCCAGAGACCCTATTGGTGTGCTCCTTTTATGTGAGGTAAACACTTGCAAACCATGTGAAGCTTTGATTTCCACTAGGGTTGATCTCATCCATTCCTTCGATTGAAAAGCAAAGCTATTCAAACCCTAAACCCTAAACCCTGGACACATAGGACATGTGTTGAATTATGTGACATGTTCCATCTACTGATTTTTGGACTATTTTGCCATACGGCTGCTGTGCAAAGGTGGCATTGGGTGACATGCAAGAGCTATTCACTGGAAATTTCCATGCTGATCAACTACCCAGTGGCAAACTAAGGTGACACTGCTCCCTTTTTCCATTCCCATGAGAGAAACTTTCACATGTTTGATATACAACCCTGAGGGCCTCTTAGCATTTCCAAACAGGGACTGTTGACAATGTCTGTCAGAGTCTCCTTGCACTCCTGAGTTCAAACTTGTGTCAAAAAATTTGATGTTTCAATCTCTTGAGAGTTCATGGGGTTGTAGATCAAACTACCCTTCTCTTTCACAATGAACCCAATGGAAGTGAGAAGAGAATTACAACTGTATGACTGGTCTACATGTATGGGGAAACTAAATATTGGATGTTGTGCAGCACAAAGGGTGTTGGTAGGACTGCTCCAGACACCAAGGAGTACATGACACTTCCAGATGGAGTGACAGTACCATTGGGGAAGCCAGTGCAGACAGGAATTGAACATGTAAGGGTGTCTTGTCCAACTTGCATTCTTGAGTGATGTCTTGACCTGTCTGTGCCTATACATCATGTAAGGTTGACCATCAAGGAGGAATCAACATGATCTCAGTTCTTATTTCTACATCTGTCACACATGTTGAGTTGTTGCATTGAGAAACCTGTTCACTATCACTTATTTATGGTGAGTTGGGGGAAATGCAGGCAAGCCTTCTCTACAATGAGTACATTGTGTACAACACTGCCCAGATCCGTATGCGGTATGTCCTCAAGGTCCATTTTGACTACCAGCGCAGACGCAGCAGGCGTTAGTGAGGGCAGCAGATGTTAGTGAGGTAAGCAGATTTCTTCCAGTCTGTGCAGTTGTATGAACTTTCTGTATGCTGTGATCCCATCCTCCAAAATCTATGGGAAGGAAAATACCCATAAGCTTAGAAAAGCTGTTGATAAAACACAACACTGACAAGACCTTGGGCCAAGTTTCAAAGACTGCTATAGCTAATTTTGTATTACCAGAGTGAGAGAAGAGTGATATGTAACATGTTCAACAAAAGCTAGCAGGTTATATCATGGTTGAATTTATGTGTAGTTGTATCAACCATTAGAACTCAATCTGTGATAGTGGCATGTTTCAAATTAAATCCTCTAAATTCAAAAGTTATTTAAATCTTCAGATTTTAAATCGGGTGTCAGTATCCAGAGTAAAATCTTGGGAGCTTAAAAAAAAAGGAACTACTGAGTTTTGATCAAATTGCATTTGTGATATTGCTTATCAATTTTGTAAGTAACTTTGATAACATTGACCTTCAGCATTTTGGGTAACTTCCAAGTTGTTCAATTCTTATAAATTTGACTTTGATATGTGTTTAAATATTACTATTATTGAGGTGAAATTTTAGCCTGTTAAAAGTGTTATTCAAACTCTAATCCAAAATACTTCATAATATATCAATGTGTATCATAGTGCTTTTAGTTTCCAGCAAAACAATGCGTGCACCCTAGATATAGGTGGGAGGGAGAGTCACCAAGGGTTCTGTAAATCCAGATTTAGATTTGTAAAGTGCTTGAGACATTTTGAAAAATCCAATCAGAGGACACTGAAACTTATTTAGTGTTTCAGGTAAATGTAAATGTAACATGAATGTTATATTTGAATCTTTCACATAGTTTAAATGTCATCATATTTATGGGATAAGTATTAAATAGGTCTACTTGTACTTGCAGATCACATCATGTTTTTTATTCATTTTCTTTTTTTCTTTTGAAATTTTAATCAAACATTTGCTGAAATTTCATCTCCATGTCCCAAGTTCAAATGTTTTTTCTTGTCCAGGACTGAAAGCTCTACACAAGTCTTAACACATATGTGATGTTCAATACCTTTGCCTCTGTAAATTTTCTGGATTAATGTTTTACACATTTACAAATTATGTGACATTGAAACCTTAATGCATGCAAGTTGTATGCATGCACACACAGATCTACGGAGATCAGTGGATGGTGCATTCAAAGCTATAATCTTTACACTGTTGGGTACTTTGGAAAACAATTCAATTCAATGTAGTGTTGTTACTGTTGATTGTGCAGGGTCATTGCAACAGAACAACTCCTCAACTCAAGGAAGCTTTGATAGGTTTGTAAATTCACTTATGCACTGAAAAGCTGATTGTCAGTCCATAGTATCCTTCTTCTTGTATATGAGATACCATGCAGTAAAAGAGATCATCAGTGCTGCAATCACAGTCATTGAGATGGGTATTGTACATAGAAAATCTTGACATCCTTTTGCTGGATTCCTCCCAAACTCCCTGCACCCCAAACCACACTCACTGTAAGCACTTTTTTATAAATCATCATGATCATCATTAATGGGGTTTTGTCAAGGAATCCATCAAGATGGCTGTTTTCTATTCTATATGTAAAAAGATTGTTCGAATTTTGTTGCTGAGAAACTTGGAGCAGAGATTACAAGAACAAGACACAAAGTTCCTCTAAATTTTTATCTTGCATTTGGAGATTTGTCTAGACCTCTACACATTTATTGATTTTGAGACTTTTGTTGGGCATATGATTTGTTGTGAGAGTTTTGATCACTTACTCCTCACCCATGTTTGTCAGGATTTTTAAAGTGCTTGGAAAAGCTGCGCAAAGATTTTTCTTCACAAAAATCAAAGCTG
>Ga0209208_10008131_pt1 | contig 14064 bp, 8 predicted proteins | sample S1TSphfallax_3_FD_187694 | JGI IMG/M metagenome (GOLD analysis project Ga0209208, IMG submission 187694) | Host-associated microbial communities from peat moss isolated from Minnesota, USA - S1T2_Fd - Sphagnum fallax MG (SPAdes) (version 2) | ecosystem: Host-associated > Plants > Peat moss >...
CGATAACTCACCCCCATCATTCTTGTGTGTGTCCAAATTGAAATTCTCATCAAACTTGACTACCAATGATGAAAAATGATGTAGAAAATGAATGGGATGGAAAAAAACACATTGCAAACCAAGAAAAAAAAAACATGCTAAAAATTAAGAAAAATAATAAAACACATAGTCCCAAGATTATGCTACAAAAAAGATGCAATACCAAAAAACATAGTCCAAAGATTATGTTGGAGAGAAAATTCGAGCTCAACCTATGCCAGTAATAATTACAAACACATAGCACAATTGCAAAGCAAAGAATTCAAGTAATAAATAATGCAATTGAAACACAAAGAATGCAAATGCAAATGTTTTCCACCAGGGATATAATAAGACACATACATGGGCATCAACTCAACATCCTTGAACATGGAAATGAAAGCAACCCCTTGCACCTAATATGGTTTCAAATAATTGTGCCTTTGCGAAGCTTGAATTGTCCAATTCCTTGGGTAACATTAAAAAAAGATCAATCATGGAAGGTGAATACTAGCAGTGAATCATACAAACCTTAAACCAAATGGGTAGAAAAAATAATTATGTAGCTTTTCCCACATTATTATGTTGTTGTTGTCATTATTCAAACAATGTGTCATCAAATTTAATGATTATGCATTAATGACAACTTTTTTCATAGCCATTGTTGATTTGATTCACATCAACGACAAGGAATGATAACATTGTTTTCTATTAATATCAAATATCAAATGCTTAAACAAGTTCAAAAAATCATGAATTAATAGTGCCATTGAAAAAGGAGGGATGTGGTTAGGGAAAAGGTGTGTTTTCAAGGATGGTGGAAAAAAAATGTCACCCAAGGAGAAGATGTGTGCCTAGGGATGGGTAGTGATTAGGGAGAAGATGTTCCCTAAGAAAAAAATGTTGCCTCAAGTAGAAAATGTGTCCTTGAGGAAAATACGTTCCTAAAGTAGAAGATGTGTTTATAAAGTGGTAGAAATTTCTAGACTAGTTAGTACCATAGGCATCTTTATAACTAATAGTTATTATTGGTAGACTTACCATCCATTACCAAAAAGGTGAAGCTAGTGGGATTAAGTAGTTCATGCCAATGAATGGTTGGGGGTAATCTACCCAATAATCGAAGGGATTTCTAGGAAGGGATTAGGAAAAGGGCCCTATTTTCATGGGTCAAAATACGCCTTGTGTGATTTTGTGAAAGAGGGTTAGAAAAGAATTTAGAAGACTTCTATAGCATTCAATACATTTGTAACTGGTTGTTAAAATATATAACTTTTTTGGCAAAGTGTGTGGTGTAACACAAGAAAGAAGAGAGTAGTGGGAAATGTATTTGTGCTTGTGTGTGATTTTAATGAAAAATGGTTCAACAACTTCTACATGTTTTGTGTGCATTTAAAATATGTGGAAAGTAATATGGTTTAAGATTATATAATGTGTTGGTGCCCTTTTTCATAATAGTTTTGCATGTCTTTTAGAAAAGGGAACAAGATTGCATATTAAATGGTAGCCTTTGGAGTAGGAATTTACCATCTGCCACAAGAAGGTAACAACTAGTATATGGTAGTAGGAAAAGGGGGAATACTTGAAGGTTGAAGTCTATAAATTAAGTGGGATTGCTGCAAATGGTAACCAACAGCCATGAGTGGGTGCAACATGTTGCAAATAATAAGCATTATTGGGAAGGCATTTTGGGGGTGTCACAAATGGTAGGCAATGTTATCAAAATGTCTACATGTGTTATTAAGGTGGGATAGTAGTCGTGAAAGGCTTACACACCCACTAGGGCAACATTCAAAGGCATTGAAGGTACTATGAGCCTTAAAGAGTAGGTATTCCCTATTAATTATCATTTCCCATGTTTCCTTTTTATATTTTCTTCCCTTGGCATCACTTGAATAGGTTACAAATAGAACGGTAAGTCTATTATTAAACAACAAACCCTACCTTCTTCTTTTGCTCCTTGTGTAATTTTTACCTATTATTTAAATAGTTGTATTAAAGCAAGCAAGTAAAGGTAGTTTCTTTTTTGAACACTAAGGCATTTACCTTGTTCCTTCAGTCTTACCTCTCGTAGGATGGTAATGATCGGGGGCCAAAATTTCACCCATTTACACAATCCTTGAGGATGGATAATGGCCAAGTAGAAGGTGGGCCCAAGGAAATGATGGGGCTTGGGGATAAAATGCTTCCCAAGCAAGGAGATTGGGTCGAGAGAGGATATACCTTTGGAGAAGACATTCCTTAGGGAGAAGGTGGGCCTGGGGAAATGATGAGGGCTAGGGCAAAAATGTTTTTTAGGAGAAGATGGCCCAAGGAAAATATGTGTCCCCAAGGATGGATATTGGGTAGGGAGAATGTGGGACCAAATAATTGATTGGGCTTGGGTAGAAAACATCTTAAAGGAAAAGATGGGCTAAGGAAAAAATGTGTCCTTGAAGATGAATAATGATGAAGATGAATAATGGTCGAGGAAAATGTGGGTTTCAAAAAATGATGAGGCCTTGGGAAAACATGTTCATGGGGGTAAGATGGCTCAGGGTATGATCTTGGTTCGAGGAGAAGGTGATCCTTAGAATGGTGGGTAGGTGAAAAAAAATTTATCTTTGTGGGACTTAAGGTGAAGCTAGGTTTTGATGGGTAAGTTGATAAAATTGATGAGTGGGCTTCGAGGTTTGGAGGGGTCCAACTAGGTTCAATTAATTAGGGTAGGTTTTGTAAACAATGAGGTTTGTGTTCTCAGGGTCTGTAACCTTGACTATTAAGGCATGTTGCAAAGAATGGTGCATTTAATTCATTGTTCATACTTAATGTTTGCTTTTGTTTAAATGTGTTATGTTGCAAATGCTTGTTTATTATATAGAAATTCCCATGTGACCGGATAACAAGTCACCCTAATAATGTGAACATAATGGGTTTTAAGGTTTCACTTTTTTTGTTTTATTGTTTTCAATAGTTGTCAACTTTTTGCATGCTTGCGATGGGAATTATTCCATCGTTGCTGCAAGGAATGTATGGGTAGGCAACCTTGTTTGTTTGTGTGTTATGGAGAATAGGAGCTACACTGAGCAATGGGTGGTGGAGGGAGTAATTGCATTGAAAAAAGGTTTGTGTAATTAACGGTGGAAGGTAAGATAAGAAGGAGCAAGGGGGGAAGTTCTTTTTGGTATGAAATTTCTTCTTGTTTAGACTACTTAGCTAGTTGTTGATGAACTCTGTTGCACCAATGACTTAGCAGAGTATATGTGTAGATTTAAGTAATGATAGATATGAAGGATTGAGGCTGAAGGATGATGAAGAAAAAAGGGGTCCGAGTTGTAGAACTAATGGGCATATAGAAGTCAAGATGCATCTAGGAAGGGGGAACTTTTTGTTATAGTATTTTGAATCCATGTTGTAGACAGTTGTTAGAATGAGTGCCAAAAACCTCAAAAGGTTATCCTTAGGTTGGGCAGAATGAGAGGAACAAGGTCAAGAGTGGGGGAAACTTGAAGAGATAAAATCTATAGTACATTCTTGCAAAAGAATCTATCCTTTTAAGTGGTTCTAAGTGAGCCTATTATTTATTGCTCAAAGTCATGTTTTCAAAAACATTTGAATCCAAAGGTCTACAAGTTTTAGGTTTTCAGATAAGAGATTTGATGTTACACTGCATGTTGCATTCAATGGGAAAATGGTTAATAGCTCTTATGGATTGAAAGAACCTTGAGGTTTTAAACTCAAAAGCCATACCTCAATAGATTTTGGATTTTTAGTAATATGAATTGGAGTTTGGCAACCAATAATACATGGCCATTAAGGAGATGTATGATGAAAATTCAAACAATTGTAACATATTTGCCAATTTGTAGGTACATGAGTTGGTTTTGTTGGAATAAGTAGATATCATTAGAATCTCTCCTTGATAGTGGTATCATAAATCAAGTAATGTAATTGGTTGTAGGATGCCAGAAATTTTGATTATGTTTAGATCTTTTATATGCAATTAGGTTTGTTCTTTTAATCTTCCCCTTTATTTTAGTTACACACACCCTATGGCTTGGAGAGGCATAGTTTCAAGATTTGGTGTTTCTCGTTTATTTTTTCACACACATTTTCAACGAAACATGATGTTTTGCATTATATGTATTGAGTTGAATTCCCTCAAAATCTTAATTTTACTATTTTCAATGACAAAAAATTCCATAAAAAACAATGTCATACCTTGCTCACATAACAACTTGCACTCACCCAAAATCCTTTACATTCCATAGAAGACATGACTATGTCATTTTTAACTCTATAAACTCAAATCATTTTAGGCCATTGTAATGGGGCTTTGTGGGAGTATTTTACACATTGTAAGCAATGGGCTTTCATGTATTTATGATGACATTTCAAAACATTCCCATGAATAGGATCAACTTTGCCATTTTTACAAAAATGTGAGTGTTAAATTATTTTCATTTGTGTTTATTAACAAGAATAAAATTGATCATCAATTTGGTTCTTTGTTCATTCTCCACAATTTAAAACTTACACAAAGTGAAATATTACTTCAATTCCTCTACCAAGGAGTTGCTCAACCCTTCCCCCAAGGTTCAACCCTCATGTTCTGCCATCATACTTTTAACCATTGACCGAGGGACACCTATTGCTTGTGATTGATGATGTTCACATCATTGTTGGAAATTAGGGTTTTAGGCAAGTTTTCAGTCAGGTTCCAAGTAACCTGTGTGGATACCAGGTTATGGGGGTATTTTCCAAAGTTCCCAGGTCCATTTTGCCAAATTGCGAAGGCCACTTTGCTATTTTTCTATTTGGCTATTTTGCCAAGTTGACTTTACAAGTTAGCCAAGTCCACTTTGCCAAATTGCAAAAACCACTTTGTTATTTTTCTATTTGACTATTTTACCAAGTTTGCCAAGTCCACTTTGTCAAATTGCGAAATTCACATTGCTCAATTGTCATGTCCGTATTGCCATATCCGCATTCCAAAGTTGCCAACTCTATATAAGCAAATGGCCAAGTCCATTTCACCCTGTGGACAGCCCAAATGAACTTCAAGCTGCCCACGATTATAGAATTTTATGGGCTGCCCGAGGCCTGAAATTCTTTCCAATCTGCCAAAGCTTGTACCCCAAAAACTCAGATTGCACCTGTTTGGTGGGGGGGGGCTACCTCAGCCCCCCTCCCCTCTCTCTGTTTTTGGGTGTGTGTGAGACTTGATGGCTATTTGAGGATTGAGAGGAGCCCTTTCAAAATTACTGAACTTGATTGGCATGTGCTAAACCCCCATATGAAAACTCTTTTGTTTTTTTAGTTCAAAAAGTATGTATGAGACATGGGGCTTGTTATTGAAGGCCATGATGCCCATGGATGTCCCTATTAGCAACTGTGATTTCATGGGTGAACTTTATTTCACAAAAGTTCACTTTTCATTCATGAAAATTTTCCATATTCATCAACAAAACTTCATCCATTCACACATTGGAAATTCATGAATTTCATGGATGTTCATCCATGAAAGTTGGGTGACTTTAATGCAAAAATATAAATGCAAAAATATTTTTGTGAATGAAATAGAAGTATAGATAATATTTATTAGATGAACTTTATTTCATCCTAAGATTTTAGGTCTTAGTGGATGGACTTCCATTTCATTAGGATGGCTTCACTTCCATGTCATTCATAAAAAGAAATGCAAAGGAAACATGAAATTTGAACTCAAAACTTTTCAATTATCTCTCGATAAAGATGTGCCTTCTCTTCTCTCATCCCAACTTGGGCACCCTCATTTGCACAAATCTTTGAAGTCTCATAAATTAGAACCCAAATTCAAAATTAGGGATGAATAGAGGGTCAAATTCCGAATTACACCTAGATTAAGTAAACACCTTGCCTACCTACCTAAGGTTAAAAATTTATTTAGGCTATGTACTCACGTACTTAGTTTGCCCACCTACCTACTTGTCAACCTAATTTGCCAACCCCTACTTGTCTACCTAGGTTACCTACCTTTCTACCTAAGTCCCCAATCTACCTACCAACCTACTTGTCTACCCAAACTTCTTACCTTCTTACCTAGGCCCCAAACCTACGACCTACTTAATTGCCTACCTAGACTACCTACCCTCCTACTTAGGCCCCCAACTGAACTACGTACTTACTTGTCTACCTAAACTACCTACCTACTTAGGCCACCAATTCACCTTAGACTGTATGGGTTACATATGCTAGCTAGTCATCCCATGACCCCATTTGGGTATCTCATGGGGACCAAGGGCATTTTGGCAAAAAATTATAAAAAATGGACCTAATGGGCACTCAAGGAGGGAAATTCCAACAAGGTCTCCAAGACCTAGTCATCTCAAAGACCCTCTTTTCAACTTGGCAAAACAGCCAAATAGAAGAGTAGCAACGTGGGACTTTAGAATCGGGCAAAGTAGAGTTGGAAAGAGGTAATGTAACCTTAGCAAAGTGACAAGGGGTAATCCATAATATCTCTCTTCAAAACCAAGAATGGGAGGAAAGCTGGTTGGCACAAATCTAATTAAACCAACCACCATGAGTGGCCCAACGTTAAATCAGCAGCAGGTCTTAAATGCAGGCAGCACAAAAGTACTGCTGCATTTCTTTTCTCACGCCTGCCCACTGCCCAGATGCTCGATTGAAATGTGTCTGGTGCCAGCCTAGACACATATTGTTGCAGGCCAGAATAGGTCTTAGGCAAGCTTGACACTGGGAGTCAGGCCAAAAAAACTTGGGGCCAACTTTGAGCATTTTGGGGTTGCAAATTGGCCCAAAGTTACTAATAAATGCTAGAACGTTGACGTCAGGAGCTTATATATTAATTGCGTTGTCTGTCTGTGACGTGACAATTCTGGCTTTGCATTCTATGGCAGAACCGGTCTCTGGAAATGGCGCTGCCCAGGGTTAATACCAGGGTTTTTTTTTTTTTTTTTTCCCGCCCTTTTCCGGCGGGCTGCCCAGGGTTAATATCAGGGTTTTTTTTAATAAAATTTGGGGCAAATTTCTCAAGTAGGTCCATTGGCGAGGATCTCGAGCATTAATTAGCATTAAATGATGACGGTCCTACTCAGGCTATAGCATTTTTAAAAAATATATATATGGCGAAAACAATGCAGGGGCGCCTCACAGTGACCGAAGGTCGCGGGTACCCACTAGTATTAATAAATGCTGCAACATTGGCCCCCGGGGTTGCAAATTGGCCTCCCAAATTTGATGGTATCCTTTTTTCAGCCTTGAGGTCAGTAAAAGGCCATAAAGTCAAGCATTTATTAGTACTTGGGGGCAGATTGAAAAGTTTTTTTTTCTCTTTCAGCCTTGACTCCTATTGTAAAGCCCTTAGGCTGATTTCAACTTTTGCACCAATAGGAATGCTGGATTTGGGTTGAACATTGGCCCTGACTCCTAGTGTAAAGGGGGCCTTAGTGTCCATTGCACACCCAAAACGTGCATAATCATGGGCCCAGATGTGTCTTTCTTCACCCTTTTTCTATTTTGGGAGAAACATGAATGGGGCTTAGTAGAGACACGTGATACAAGAAATTCAGCAGTACAAAACTTTTGTACTGCCTGGATTTAAGACCGGCTCCGGATTTAAAGTGGGGGCTGGAGTGGCAAGGCAACCTATGAATTCCTTACCAATGGGTTACTGGCTTGATGATTTCAGAAACTAAAGAAAAACAATGGGTGAAATATGTGTGTGGGTGAAAAAGAACAATGGGTGAAATGAGACAATGCTCTGTCTCATTTTTCTTTGGATTCATAGTTCCAAATGATTAATTCTTGGTTGATTGAAGGGTTTGGTGGAACAAGACACAGACAGGGTCCACAAAAGTTCTGTCATACAAAAAGAATTTCCTGTCTGTCAAGAGACTGCTAACCCACTCCATCATCCATAAACATAAAGGCCAACGCCTTTAGTAGCTACTGCCAACTATACATCACTACTCTTAATGAGCAGCTTTTCACTTTATAAGGCAACCTCAATTGGATTTCCATTGAGTGATCAGCCCAGGTAGAACAGCCCATGAGCATTCACTTAAGGTAGGGTTTGCTGGCCGTTTTTGCAGGAGGGCTGCATTGTTTATGGTGTTCAAAGAGTAGATGGAGCCCTCCTCTTGGTGCATCTATTGCACTAAAAATAGGCAAAAATTAACTGGAGACGAAAAAGTTATAGTCCCCAAAAGTAAGGGGATCCGTTTTTACAAAAAAGTCTTGACTGAACAGCTCATAGCCTATTTTCAATCCCCTCCAAAAAAATCCTTAAATATTACTCTGTTGCCTTTAGAGTTAGAAGATCGCTTGTAGAGCTTAAGATGGTGATTTCAAAAAGTTTAAATCGCTCAATTTGAGGAAAAAAATGAGAAAGTTATGCACTGATGAAGTAGGAGGGGTCAAAATGAAGAAAAAAGAGAAAAATGTATTTTTTAATTTGAAAAAAGGTATTTTCTTTACTGTGTTTTTTGGCTGCTCCTTTGACTTTGCATTTCAAAGATGATTTGTAGAGCTTGAGAAGGTGCTCCTATAACATTTTAAATCACTCAAAATGGAGAAGAATTGAGAAAGATTTGCCAAAGTGATCGGTGATGAGCCACTCTACCTTACTCTTACTCGTAATCAGTGATAGTTTTTTCGACAAATTTTGTAGTTTTTACACAAAAAAAATTAAGATTTTAAATTTTTTTTGGGAGAATTGTGTTTCTCTAGTGTGAATGTTTTTTCTATTTAAAAAAAACTTCCTCAAATTTTGGATATCACAAAATAGCAGAAAAAACTCTGGTCGTAATGGTCTGTACTCTTTACCTGTTGATTCAGCAGCTTTTCAGGCACCCTTAAAGGGCTGAAGCAGGCAGTCATTTATTACTTTCCAACCCTTCTTTAAGACGGACCCATGCTACCAAGCCCTAAATTTGAAGGACCCACGTGCTCTTCACCTGTGAAAGACTGCTCCAGAAACTACCCTTCACATCGAAAGGGTGATCACAACAGTGCCCTTCAAAATTTTAAGACTCTCCAGAAAGTACCCTTCACATTGAAAGAGTGATCACAAAAATGGCCTTCAAAATTTGAAGACTCTTCATAAGTTTCTCCCATGTGAAAACAAACAAGTATGACCTTGAAGTATAATAACCCCTAAATGCTAGATTATTTTTTAAATGATTTAAAATATAATTTCAAATGGGATGAAAATTTAAATATTTCTCAATATGTTTTGGTGGTTGCAACTTGCTTGGGGCTTTTCACAAGCTTTCAAATAGTATACTGACTTGGTATTTTCACATATATTTGTGTGCAAGAGAAATAAGTGCATCATTGGGCCTTCAGCTACAGTTATCTAATGAACCTAGCTGCTTGCACTTAGGATTACATCAACAAAGGTGCACGCTTACAAAATGTGAGTGTAGTTTACTGGTCCTTGTTCATTAGACCATTGAATTCACTAGATTCCCATTAGGTCCTATTTATTAGAACTAGTGAATTTACTCGAAATCTAATGAAATCATTTGGCATACTGAGACATATTTTATTGTAATGATGCGGAGAGTCATAAGTGGATAGCAAAGGGTTAACTCTCTAAAGTCATTTATGATTTAACTAAAAAATTTATATAAGTGAGGTCATTTTGAAATTGTAACCTATTTCCAAGGATCCTCAAATTCACATTCCAAAACTTGGAAAGTTTGAAGCTTACTTGAAGAACCACATTTTGGTTTGAACTTATAAAAAACAAATAGTACATTACTTGATCATCGTGGTGCTGTATTAACGAGCATGGATGAGTGCATTGTCAAAAGTCTTTTTTGGGTGTAGGGAAGTTTTAGATTCAGTCTTCTGCAACACTTGCCTAATCCTATCGGAACTTAGTTTAACTTTGCTATACGTCATCACCACTTGCTTGATTTTGGCTGAAATTTCTGTGTGAATTTTGAATCCAATCATTGGATTTGTTATCACATTTGTGAATTAGTAAGTTGGATCAGTTTTCTAACTAACATTTCGGATAGAGATAAAATGATTGAAAAAATGGCTTAAACTTTTAAGGGCTAAAGGCTGCATCAAATGTTGCATATCTCTTAAATTAATCTCTTTAAAAAAATCAACACATACGAAAAGTAATATAACTTTCAAACACAAAAAAAAATACTAATAATTACATATCTTTGAGGACCTTATTGCGTTTCACATCTTTGTGTGCAATGTATATTTGCTCTCAATCTAGCAATGGTGCTGGCCCCATGGGTGATAATCTGTTTTGTAGGTTTGTTTGTTTGTCATGTTGGGATATCCCACAGTACAATGTCCCTTGTCTTGCTCTTGGTATTGTTGGAAAGCCCTGAATGAATAGTGGAAGGGCTTGCCAACTCTTTTGAAATCTCATTTATCCCCTTTCTCCTGGAGGAAACAGATTTGGAAATTTAATAGCCCTAACGTTGAAGGATATCAATTTTTTTTGGGGAAATTTTTCTTAAGGAGCAAATTTTTTTATGTTTAAAAAGAAATTATAAGAGATACATTTTATTCAAATCAAACGCTCTTTATATTATTAAAAATTTTCAAAATAAATATAAAAAATGATCTTGCATTTTCATTTTGAGATAATTTGAGGTTAGGAGCTAAAAGTTATGACAAAAAAAAAGGGTTAAATTTTTCGAATCCCCTTGCTCCCCTAGGGATAAAGAGACTAAAGTGCCGCTGAGAACATGGGGATTGAAATTTGACACTTGACTTTTCTTTTTGTCATAACTTTTATCTCATACCTTTGAATAAAAAATGCAAGAACATTTTTGGTATCTATGTTGTGAAAACTTTCCAATGGTATAAATAATATTTGATTTGAACAAAGTGCACCCGTTATATTTTCTTCTCAAATATTAGTGAACTTGTTCAGTGGTATAACTTAGTACCCTTTTTGGGAAAGTTGGTCCATGAGAGAACAGGATTGAGAGTACCATTTTGTCTTCTCTACAAGAAAAATTATTTTCTTCCTAAAGCATTTAGGTTGAAGAAGTTGCCCATAAACTATTTTTTTCATTCATGGAAGAAAAAAAAAAAAACCCAAACCTTGTATTTTTTATTCTAATCAGCAGATCATTTTTTATTCTTGAAAATACTATGTCCAAAAGATATTTAGAATATTAGTAATAATTTGAGCACAATAAAAAATAAATTGAAATATTTTTCTTGTTGGGCATTGTCCTGCAACTATGGTGAGACTGGTGTCACATTTAACTTGTAATGTTTGCCTGCTTGGGCATGTTCACTAATGTGGAAAAAAAAGCATGTGGTGGCACCTTTCCAGGTTTGGCAAAAGTTATATTATTTTTCTAATGCCAAAATTAAAAAAAATAAAACTCTCTTTCAAATAAAATCTCGTAATTTTTTTTAAAAAAAATTGACATTGAAATCAAAATTTCTAAATAAGATAATTATTCGACAACCAGATGCCAAACCTGAAAACGTATTACGATATTAGGTATTAGGCATATATATTCCTATGTACTCTACAATTAAAACCCTGCTCGGATTTCTGAAGTGTCTCTGGAGGGTACAATGGACCTTTAATGGGTAGTTCTAAAAAAACTCAAAGATCTGAATGGAAGAACCTGAACGTACCCTTAACTACCGGTACTTCGACAAAACGTACCAGTTCTTTGAAAATTTTGCAACTGGCAGTTATTTTATTTTCAATTAAAAAGAAAAACCTGGAACCAATTTTGAAAAAAATTCGAACTTAAAATTAGAATTAGAGGGTTTTAGAGTTTCAGGTTATATAATATGTCCCCAAAATTCTGCCCCTGGCATTAGCCCAGCCCAAAAATTGATAACAAACAGTTTTGGAAATAAAAGTTTCATGCGTCCATTGAGAAGGTTCAGCATGCACTCACGATGGGCCCTGTTTTTTCCTTTTTGGGGTGGGTTGGCGTGGGGTGGGATGAGGGAAGTTATTTTTTTGTTTTTCTTCCTTTTTCCCAATGTGTTCTCAACATTTTCCCATCAATTCTCAAAGGGTTCTCAAGTTCTCAAAGTGTTCCCAAATGAGTTCCTGAAGATGTTCTCAATACCAGCTCAATTTTATCCCATATAGTTTGCACTGAGTTCAATTCTCATGTACATACACTGAAAATGTACCCTGAAGGAGAGCACATTTGTTTCTATTTTTCAAATAGGGTCCAAAAAGGTGCTTCTATTGGGGGCATGGCCAATAACCCAAAAACTTTGCTGATTGGCCAATCAACATGACTCCTTCACCGAAATAAAAAGAAAAAGTGTGAGTGACCCATGAACTAATTAATATGAATCACACTATCCAGTTTCCAGTTCTTCCCAAAAAGAATTCAAAGCCCATCCATCCAGTTCCGAAGTAGAAACCTGAACTTGTTTTTATGAGATATTAAGCTTGGCACCAATGTAGGAGCCACGGCTGGAAAAACTTGGGGCCAACTTTGAGCATTTTTGGCTTGCTTTTTGGCCCCAAGTTACTAATAGATGCTAAAACATTGACTTCAGGATATTAATAAATGCTGGAACATTGGCCCAAGGGTTGCAAATTGGCTTCCCAAATTCGTTGGCATCCCTTTTTTTTAGCCTTGGAGGCCATAAAATTCAGCATTTATTAGTAAGGGGGGGCAGATTCCAGCCTTGACTCTTAGTGTAAAGCCCTTGGGGCTGATTTCAACTTTTGCAGCAATAGAAATGCTTGATTTAAGTTTAACCTTGGCCTTGACTCCTTGTGTAAAGTGGGCCTAAGGGTTGGGTTGGATATGGCAAAGAATTGGACTGGGCCAATCCAATTGCAGAGAATCAGCAAGGCCCACCAATCTTGCCATCAATGGTGGAGATTGAACCTAAAGGGAAGAGCCAGTGAGGCCAGGTCTTCTCCCACCTCTAGTAAACAAGCAGTTCATTGCATAATAACTTTGCCTTTTATGACAGGTTCCAAAATTGCAAACTATAAACTTCTCTTCTTACTAGTTCTAGAAGAGTGTTTATTTTTCAATTTTGTAATGTAGCTGAGGTGGTGATCATCAATAAGATGAATGAAGAAAAAAAAGGCCATCCTTCCATATTATTTGCTTTACCCTACTGGAAAATAGTGCAGAAATCTGACAATTTTCATAAAAACATTTCTGATATCTGACAACTAGAAAACCTGAAAAGCACTTCTTTTTTCTGTTGTGGTGATTTCCAAAAGAGAAATCGCCATTGTGACGAATTTTCATCTAAAAAAAGCCCCTGATCTAGAACAACTAACTCATTTAGACCCAATCACTTTTATGGAACATGCGGTTCCCATCATATGCACACATAGTGTGAAATTTCACATGTGACTCACACCATTCAGTTGAGTTCCAGCCCAAATCTTACACCCATGCATAATCTCTTCCCTATAAGCAAGGGTCCTTTCATTTCTTTTCTTTTCTATTTTGCAAAATTTTGCAATGTTGAGATTTATTTTGGGTCACAAATTTAATGATTTTCTGAATTCAAATCGCCAATTATCAAAGAAATTCAAAAAATATTTCAAAACTCACCAGATTCCTATACATGGATCAAGTAATGGTAGCCTAAAATATACAATGATATTTAAATTTTTTTTCCTGTCATATTTTGGTAATATCCATTTTTATTTTCTAGATCGACTAATGGATGATTGCCACCCCTCGACTACATTACAAAATTGAAAAAAGAGAGAAAGAAAAGCACTCATTGGGCAGAGCCAACAAAAGAATAGTAGTAGTACTTAAGGAGATCGATTACGTAGTGCGTGGGTACGCCAACAGTTAGCGCCGCGGCAGCAGCTAAAAGTGGCGCTAGCTAAAAGTGCGGCTAAAATTGTCCAATGATGAAAGTAGTGTTAAAGCAGCTGCAGGCCGCAGACTGCCTGCCCGCTTGCCTGCCTGCCTCCCTCTTGTGGTACTCTACCCTACAGTCTACTTACTCCACTTCGCCTTCAACGTTCTGGTGCCCCGCAGTCAGTGTGCACCCCATGCCCTAGCCCCTCTTCTTTCACATCTCTTTGTATCTCCCTGCCATACCTTT
>Ga0209208_10008132_pt1 | contig 14063 bp, 14 predicted proteins | sample S1TSphfallax_3_FD_187694 | JGI IMG/M metagenome (GOLD analysis project Ga0209208, IMG submission 187694) | Host-associated microbial communities from peat moss isolated from Minnesota, USA - S1T2_Fd - Sphagnum fallax MG (SPAdes) (version 2) | ecosystem: Host-associated > Plants > Peat moss >...
CCAAATGTCACCAATGTAGGTCACTACTAGTCAAAAAAACCTAACCCCTTTTGGAAAAGGGCTTTTAGTTTTCAACTCCTACTCTCACTCGGCCAAAGCTAACCTAGTGGAGAAAGTCAAGACGAAAAATGTGTTTCAATTTCTGGACTTTACATACATATTATTACCTCATCATGGAACATTAGAGCATTGTTGCTATGCAACCTTATAATGTGGGTTATGAACCATTTGAAAGAACCAAATTGCATGGGTGAAAATCAGACATATTGGCCAACATTTTTATAGCAACCTGTCTCCCAAAAATACACGAATGTAAGAAAATGTTGTTGTCAAGTAGAAATTATCACCAGGCCCAATCCCAATCCACACAAACCAAAACAAAACAACGTGAGTTAACAGAAAGGTCTATGTTTAGCAATCATGGGTAGTGTTGTTTTGTGTGGAAATTTTCTTCTCCGGTTGTTCAAGTTATATAGTTGGTGATAATTGAGTGTGAAAGGGAGAAAGGAAGAGTGAACACTATCCAAGTATTACTGATTTGAGGAACAACCTCCATCATTTTGTAAGGTACTTTACATGTGAGATATGGTACACCACAAACATCCCTTGTTGCAAACCTCTCCCCAGTGAACACCACATGAAACAAAACAAAATAGTGAATAGGTGATGTGAGATATGGTACACCACAAACATCCCTTGTTGCAAACCTCTCCCCAGTGAACACCACATGAAACAAAACAAAATAGTGAATAGGTGATGTCCTTCACACTTTGCCAATTGTTCCAAACCTCTCTCACCTATGTAGGGGGGGGAGAGAACCCATGTCAATTAGTTCCAAGTCCTTTGCCCAATAAACAGATTTCAAATTCTAATGAAAAGGAAATGAACAAAACCTTCAGAAAATTGAACCTAAAAAATTACCCCCACTAGCTCACAACCCGAACATTTAGCGCACCCCTCTGAGTGAATGAATGAATGAATGAATGCTCTTCCAAGTTTTGCCATTTCATAGCTGGTAGACAGAAATTTTCTACCCAGAACCTGAGTGTCATACATACACCTGTGTACTGCCTAGTTTGCACATGTGTGAAATGATGGATAATCTTTAACAAATATGGACAATCCAAAAGACGAAGAGATGGCAAAGAGTGACACCGAAGTAAACAGCTGTTAAAAGATCTCTCGTAGGAGGAGCATAGTCCAAAAAAACTTAGAGTAGCTTAACACAACCAAAAAGGTCCCAAATGGGATATGCATATTTTCCTACATGAAGAGAGCACAAGCTACTTCTTCTTCATGAAGTAGAAGAAGTGGTGGTGCCCAATCCCTCCCTCTCTAATTTACCTTGTCGAAATAGTTTCCCACTTGTGACCCCAACTACAAAGTAACTTTATTTCACTTATGGCAAAGAGATCGCTTGGTTGGTACATCTGCTTGCTGCTACTACACCAAACAAAGAGATCTTACTAGAAGAAGTGATCACATTGCCAACCTTCTGGCAAACTGCAACAAAGGTACACACTTAGCTTTACTTTCACGTAGTTAAGCAGTTCAAGTGAGTATGAGTAAATTTAGCACACTTTGTGGGCTCGGTGTTTGTTTGCAGCAATCTAGGTGCAAATCTTAAGCCAACACTAACTTGGTCTTGGGAACAAAAAGTGCCCATCCACCAACTTTACTTCTTTGCTTGAACTAGCAACTAGGTACATTGGTACCATGGTAAATAAGTTAAGTAAAGCACTTGGAGAAAAATTGTAGTGTATCTGGAGGATATCTTAGGTGGTGTGGGCTCAATGGAAAAGAAAACTATTCAAGTATATTCTATAAAGTCCAAATGGTGCTGGCCATGAGAGGTTGGTTGTGGATGTGGCAGGATGCCAGCCAAAAGTGAAAGCCCTCTTATATGCTCATCTGTTTGTGTTCACACACACACACCCTTACACCCAAATAGTGCCAATTTCTTTCATTAACACCTCAAATTTACCATCCCCATTTCCTGGAAAAGAATCTTAAGATTTCCACCTTTTTTTTTGTCCTTTTGTCTTGGAGGCTGTCCATAGTAGAAAGACACAACCGACCATAATAAAACTTTGCAAAACCCTCCTTGAGAAGATTTGATGGCTAACTTTGCAACCTTTCCAAAGTGGCCCTAATTTGCCCCAAACTTTCAATCAATCTCCATTTGGGTTCATGGAAGATTTCATGTAATTTAATCAAGCTCATCCAATTCAAGATAAGTTTACAGTGGGGTTTCTTTCATATAATTGGCAAAGTGAACAAGGCCGTCACAAACACTAGCCATTTAGGAATTGAAGAATGAAGATTTATGATAATGTGTTGTGTTGTGAATTGTGTGTCCAATTTATAGTAAGATAAATTGAGGAACGTTAATTACAATAATGGTAGGTTTTTTTGGTATCATACGAACTAACAAGCTCAACATATTGTAAGTAAAACTTATGGAAAAAACCCGAAGCTTACATGTCATTAGGCCCAAAGCCATTATAGCTATATGCAAAATGACGGTTTTTTTAGACCTCATTCACAATAAGCTCAATGGTTCTAAAGTCTTTTAAATTATGCCTTTGCATGAAAAAAATAAATCAAATGAATAACAAAAAGTCCCAACAAATTGGAGAATGGATTTATAAGCTCAATAATAATAGTGGCCCTTATTTTAATAATTAACCAACAATTAGTCCCCTTGCTCAAATTTGTTCCAAAAAATGACACTAATTTTTTTTGTAGAACCCAACATTCAAATGGGGTGATCCTGAGAAGGTAGTCACAAAAGGTGAAACCACAAGCAACGTGATCCTCATATAATTAGAAACATCACTTAGGTCACAATGTATAAACTTAAAACCATTGCCTATAACATCATACAACTTGTAAGAATTCATTATCAACCTTTCAAAGCAACCTCCCTACATCCTTTGTTGGATATCCATGATAGCCAAAACAATTTAAGGTGTTTGTGGTCTTCTTCTTTATTGGGGCCAACGCTTACATTAACTTTATAAACAAGGAAACTATACACATAACCTCCCAACAAAGAACAAAAGGAAGATGTACATAACAAAATGCAAAAAGAATGGAACTTCAGAATAGAAGATAGAAGGCAAATGCACATAGAATTTCACAACAAAAAATAGATAATGTCAAAAATGATAATAAACAAAATGAAAACATAACATGCAAGTAGACCATAAAAAATTAATTATTACCTCAAAATTGTCAATAGACATCTTGTTTATTTTCCATTCAAACAATAATAACAAGAACATATAAAAAGGAAAAAAAGGGGAAAATATAAATAATCAAAAGAAAAACTCACTTTTGTCCATATTCTAAGAACTAGTCATAATAATAATAAATTTGGAATGTAAACATTAGATTTAAACATAATCTCAAAAACCATTTAGACACAATAATAAGACCAAAGATATTTTTATATAATTAGATGATTAGGATTTAGGGCCTAGGGTTCAAGGTTTAAGCTATATTTAAAAAATGGGGTTCAATTTAGGATTTAAATTTCACATACAAAAAAATTTAGGTTAAGGTTCAAAGTTTAGGTTAGACATTTATCTACAAATTGATAATTAGGATGGTGCTCTAGGTTGAAGCTTTTTGTTGTAGAAATTTAAGATAGGATTTAGGGTTTAATTAGTTATTCATTTTTTTGCAAATTAGTATTTTAGGATGAGCTTAGGCTTTAAGCTTAAGGTTGTGGAAGACTAAGGTAAAACTTAAGGTTTAAGTTGTAAGTTGTAGAAGACACATGCTTTAAAACTATTAACCAAACACTTGAAAAGAAAAAACCTATATATACCTATATATATATATATATAAGCCACAAACATTAATTATCATGGTAATTAGTAACATCTCCTAAAAATTACTATGAAAAACAAGATGAAAAAATGACATTTTTAGAATAAGCATGCAAAATATAAAACAAAGAGTAACCTATAAACAACTACATACAAGAATAACTTACAAGCAATGATGTCTACAAAGGCAACCCAATAAACAATTACACATAAAACAGTTAAATAACATAATTATATCCTAAATTTAGCATAATCAATTTTCCCTAATTCTAAACAACTTATTCATCCACCTATTGTAGAATTTTGTAAGTCCCGTGGCAACCCTTTTTTTTGGTTATATTATACAATGCCCAACTTGCAAACACAAAATTTGATAGCAAAAGAAAAAAGGATGATAAATGTGAAATGTTTTTCTCACAAATTCAAGAATAAGTTCATATTAAAAGTTAAAATTATACATTTACAAAGCCATTACACCTTCAAAATCATCAATTACATAACTATGAAACCATTCAACCTTTAAATTCCACAAACTCTTCAACAAAAAATAAGGCCATTGGATTTGTTCATCTATGGATTCTTGTCAATGTGCACAATGGATACACCATCTAGGAATTATCCACATTGTAAACACAATTTATTGTTGATGATTGGAGGTGTTAAACCAAATATTTACAACATAGAAAATTAAGAACAATATATCTTTTTAAACACCTCCAATTGCTATTTTTTATTCACCTATCTTCCAATAAGGAAATCTTTTGATACATTATTAATCATTTCACTAAATCCTTAGACTTAAGATCAATCCATTCAAAACATCAACTTTTCAACCTTTTGCCTCCATGATAGATAATGCCAAACGCAAGCGCAAAATAAAATATAGGGAAGGCCCAATGAAAAGGAGGAGCAACATCAAAAGAAATGAAATTTCTTCCTCAATTTGGAACCATTCAAATATTACAAAATATAATTAATTCTCTTTCTATCTTTCCAAGGCTAAGAAATCTAAAAGACACAATTGAATGGGATTGGGATTTACTTAATTGAATACAAATTTGCGTACACAATAATCACTAGCACTAAGTCATTCATGCAAGTTTGATGGGCCATTGCTTCATGATATGAAAAACAACTTCATTACCAAGGAAGCAAAATGGGAGGAGATAAATCTCTAATGATAGTAGTGAAAAGCTTACCAATTGTTTGTTGCCATGTCATTGTACACCTAAAATGGAACCAATGATGCCTAACCAATAGACATTACATTTATTTGGCAATTGAAACACACAATTGATTTGATAAGTTCATATGTGACAATTGATAACCTCTAACAAATGCTATGTTATGATTGGGGAGGCTTTGCTAAAGACGTAAAATGTATTATTTAAAGTCTAATTTTCCATTTAGATTGAAGGAGGGGAAGAAGATTAATGTTCAAAGGAAGGTGCTCTTGAAATTGATTGTTCCACCAATGTCATTAGTTGATTTTAAGAAATGATTTCATTGAGTAGTAGCCCATTAAAAACTTGCTAGAAAAGTTCTACATATTATAAAAACCTTCCAAATTTGAATAAAAAAAATTAAATCAATTTCTAGATTTCATCATACACGAGTGCAACACAACTTTTTCATATTGCACAAAAAAAAGGAAGGAGGAGCAAATTTATGCTTCCAAAGGCTTAGTGTCCCCTTTTCCCACTATTGGAGGTGCTTGTTACCAAAGCCCAAAAATTTGGGTTTAGAACAATTGCTCCAAAGCTAAAGGATACCAATAATTATTGTTCCATATATTGAATTCCTCAAATTTCAAGAATTGTGGTTACTATGACTTTTGCCCATGTTAAATTGCATTCCAAATATCCAAGTGAAAGGATTATGGCCCTTTAAGCTAAGAAAAGACATTTGGTGGCTATTAGGTGGCAAATACATGTGAATGGTCAATACATAACTAACCGATGTGGCTAGATATGGGATAGGAATACAATGAAAAAATGTTCTTTTTAATCACATACCATAGTTCATTTACGCCAATATAAAAGCGAAACACCAACACAACAAGCAAAAGGGTAAGGTTGATAAGCTAGTGAGTAAACATTTACACTTCTAGAAAATGTGCTTTCACTCTCTTGTCATTTTCACCTTTGGACGTTCAATGGGTTTAGGTAATCTTTCACATGGTAAACCTCCATTTGGGTTTGAAATGAACAAGATAAGACCTCTCAAAGCAAGGGGGTTTGAAAAAAACTAGTTGAACATGTTGTGTACACATATCTTTCCATGTGCAATTGAAGTGTATCCTATAACTAAACATGGTAAACTCCACACAAAAAAAATATTTCTTTTAATACAAAATGATGTGGACTTTATTCCACACAATTCCCTTAACAAATATTTTGATTTTCACCTTTAGAAAGTTTTTAGTTTGACAAATCCCATTAATGGCCAAAAAGATGGTGGAAATGCAATGGTAAACATTTTTGATTGTGACAAATAATTACCAATTACCACACACAAAAACGAAATCTTTGATTAAAAGATTGAATTTTTTTTGCATTAATTTGATGTGGAAAATGGATGTTCAACCTCCCTACCTAAAATTAGGGAAAAGAACTTTGCCAAAATTTGCTTAAGTTTGACGGCATGAAAGTTTTTAAAGTCGTTGGTTCTATCGAGATGTATTGCACATAAAGATGATTGCTAGTTGTTGCTAGATGCCATTTTTTGAGGAATGTGATTAGGGAATCACTCCTTGTCAATCTCAACAACACCCCATTCACAACATTACCTTTTTCAACACAAGCTCCATTGCCATCAGGTTCATGCAAAAAGTTTAAAGCTTAGCCACTTGTTTTCTAATGCGCTTATAGGAGCTTCACCGTCATGCATAATACATGATGCATTGAATTGTTTTATGTAGAGTTCAATTTTGTAGTTCTTGAGTGAATCATGATTTATCTTGAGCTTGCATTTCAGGCTATATTATCCAATGTTCTTCCAAGTTTTGAAGCTTGTAGATTTTGAGCAAGATTTGCATATCTACACATGATGGGAGCATGAACTCATTGGAGCTTTGATCCAAACTCCAAATTGGTGCATCCTTCACAACAATGTTGCAACAACAAGACATTGACGAGTAGAAGGACCTTACTTACTTTGTGTATTTGTGTAGTACAAACTTCTACAATTTCAATTCTTGTTGCTTCAGGTTTATGTGAACTTGATACTCAACCTCATTGTGCACATGTACGTGCAAAAATTCTTTACCCTTAAAACCTTTCCATTTGATACTACAATAAAAACTTGGAAGGTGAAGATGCATTATGAAATTGGATGCTTTAGCACTTGCATCTATTTGTATGGTTTTGATCACTCTAGATTTCTTATTTTGTGAACTTACATTGCTACAAGTTTTTAAAAATTGTATGTTATATGGTTCTACCTGGTGTTTTGTAGGCATGCACTTTTCTATTGTATGGTTTGTAGTGACTAAGGTTCAATTCCCTTGGGAAGGTCTAGGTTAAAGGCACCTCATATTGAGTTTCTCGTTAATTTTGGGGGGCACTGAAACCCTAATTGTTTGGGCTTGTTTTAGGTTTATTTGTTTGTGCATTGTCTTCTGTCGCAGGTGTGTGTGCATCGAAGTCTTGGATTCGAGGTTAGGGTAAGTTATTTTTCTGGATTTGAATCAGCCAGTTCTTCTGGTAATGGTGGAGTCAATTTTAGATCTTTCAGTTCGGAAATGGAACATTGGGTGCGCTGGAAATGCAACAATTGTGTTTTGTTGCGACGAGGACATAGCCATTTAGGGAGTAGAATGTCTGTTGTTGTCTCACAACGGATGAAGAAGCTTAGCTTATTAGTTGTGGAGCTGACTACTCGCGCGGATATATCACCGTCTGCTGGGACGGGTAAACCCTAAATAGACACTGGAGAGTAGCCAGTCTCTCTGAGCAAGCTCTTGATGGTCTAAGGTGAGTAGAACTGAATCTTTTGTGAGCTGCTTTTGAAAAAAGCTGTGGCACTATCATGTACGTGAGGCAGGTGGTCTCACCTCCGACTGATGGAATATCAAGTCTGAGTTTCAGCTCCAAGGCTAATTACCTTGTGGCTTCATCTTGGGACAATCAGGTATATATCTGCAGTTCATTGGCTCTGCTCTTCAGGGGAGAGACATTATGTTGCACCCAGAAATGGGCCAAAAGTTTTGGTATCCCTGTATTCAAGGGTCATATGGAGTCCACTATAGAAACATTATTGGCATCATTGAAGGATCCACTTGGGCTTCACTATGCTAACCACCATGTGTTTCCAATTTAGAGTATGTTGAATATTTATCATCCTTGTGGATTTCATTTAAGGGGCAGAGCCATTATGTGAGCTGCTTGTTCATGTTCATGCAGCTCCAGGGTGTACCATGTTGTAAATGCATGATTATGTTATAGTTTGATTTGAGGGCATTTTGGTGCCAAGATCAGGACAGCTTTCTAATGGTCAAAGTGTTGATGTTATATTTTCAGGTTTTGACATTTGGGCTGTGTCATATGCAATATTGAAGTGTTGTGGAATATATACAGGTGTGTTGCTGGAGATTCAATCCAATGGCTGCAGTGTTCCTAAAGCAGCTATCTTGCATGGTCAGCCAGTAAGATTCAGAGCTGCTTTTCTTTCTGACTTCTGAACTCACTTCATGCAAAAGCAGTGTAATATACCCATCACCCATGGTGATGAATGCTATGACTGTTTGGTAGAAAGAAGAAATAGAGAAGTATTTATGCATTTCTGAAGGATTTGATCCAGGTTGTTTCAACTCACAGTGCTGCTTTATCAGTTGGAAGTTTAAGATGTCTGGATTATCTGGTCCTTTGAGATGGCTAACAAAGAAGGGTACACTATGCAGGTATTGTGCACAGCATGGAAGGATGATGGAAGCATAGTCTTTTCAGCTGGTTGTGACAAGCAAGTGAAGATGTGGCCCATATTGTCAGGAGGACAGCCTGTGCAAGTTGGCATGCATGATGCCCCCATTAAGGACATAGCTTGGGTCCCTGAAATGAATCTATTAGTTACAGGTAGCTGGGACAAAACCATCAAGTAAGTCTTTCTTGGTGCAAGCACCTTTTGTGTTGGCAGTGTTGCTTGTTGTTTTTGTGGAGATGGTAGCTTATCCTGGAATAGGAATTGTCCAAGGATCAGGAGGAAATGAGACGATCCATTTTCCCTATTTCCTTCTAGGTGTTCATGCAGATTTGATTGTGGACTGAAGGCTCAAGTCTTTTGAGCTGTTCTTCTAGATGGGTGTCATTACTTACTTGGAAGAATAGAGCTCTCTCTAAAGCCATGTTGTGGGATAATTCTGGAGTAGAAAAATTCCTTCTCTTAATGATGATCATGTAAAAATTGACCAGCAAATTAGAGATATTGTTGTCATCTCAGCCATCAAAGCAACACCTGCACTGAGGCTTGTTGGTTTGAAGGAGTACAGATATGGGGACACATGGCGACAGAACCCTGCTCATACACAGCAATTACCTGAGCAGTGCTATGCCATGGTTGTGGCCACTGTGGATTGCAACATTATTGTTTACAATCTTGCTAATCCTCAGGTAAACTGTTGTTGCTGGAGGCTTTTGACTTCATACTCCTTTTCAGTTTTAGGATAACTGTCAAGAGATTCTCAGACAGTGAGACCTATGTGCACACAGAACATCTGCAAGTGGAGATTCCCAAGTTACTGAGAATAAATGCTGGCTGTAGTCTTGTACTGATTGAACTTGGAATAGTTGTTGTGATTATGATCTACCAAAGGTTGTGAGAGGTTTAAGTGAAGATTTGCATGGCCACTTACCTTATTTTCTCACAAAGTTTAAGAGAAGAAAGTCACCCCTGAAGTGTCAGATGAGGTGTGTTGCAACTTTTCCTGACAAGCAAGGGTTTTTGGTAATCTCTAAAACTGAGGCAAATCTCACACAATCTTTCCATGTTTTTCTAAGGTCCCAGAAAACTGAGCACATCTTCCCTCACCTCTCTAAATAGTCCCGTCAATGGAAGGGAGTCTGGAAATATGCTGTTACTGTTTTGGCTATGAGCTACGGTTATGATTTTGGCTTATACTTGATTTGTGTGCTGGGCAGGTGACAATCAAAATGAGGGTGGATGGATGAGAGGAGAAATGTTTTGTGAAGTTATTTTACTCACTTGGTTTTACGTCAATCCATCATGATGCTTTTTGCATGGCAGGTGGGTTCTATTGAAGGAAGAGTTGAAGTACAGCACATTGAGGCTCAGCAGGCAAAGAACTTCACTTTCAAGTGCCACAGGGATAATAGTGATGTTTATGCTGTCAACGCCATTAGCTTCCATCCTGAATGTAACAAGGCTGTTGCTAAGTCAGGACACAAACAAACTTGAAGCTGGTCTTTTTTAGGATCATGAGTTGACTTATATGTTGCTTTGTGGAGGTCCATGCAACTTTTGCTACTTCAGGATCTGATGGAGCTTACAATTTCTGGGATAAAGACAGCAAACAGAGACTGAAGGTGTATATTTCACTTCGCCATGATCTCTCACTCCTGCGTGTCTGCCACCTTCAGAGAAATTTGAGAAAATGATTTGGCATCTCAGGCGAATGGTTTTCTCAGCTTGCACTAGATGTGTTTTTACACTGGAAAATTTAGCAATTACATTTGTGTGCAATTGTACATATTTGGCAGGCTCTGCAGAGGTGTAATCAGCGGATTCCGTGCAGTGCATTCAACCATGATGGCACGGTTTTTTGCCTTTGCTGTAAGAGTTCTTTTTGTTATCATGTTCATTATAACCTGCATGTTATGTGAGATTGATGAGCTGTGATCTTGATGAAAATGGTGCCTAGAGATGTAGGGGAGAGTTGTGGTTAGAAATAATCAGGAATGAGACAGGTGCCTGATTTCGAAAGGTTGTTGCAGGTTAGCTATGACTGGAGCAAGGGAGCAGAAAATCATATGCCAGCACAAGCTCAGAACTTCATCCTTCTCCATCCAACTCAGGTATATTGTTTCCAGATAGGTTAAACTATGTGGAGTAGTTCAAGAATTGGACATTGGCACAGATAAGTATAGTGAACATGTCTGAGTTAATAGTGTTATGCTAATTAACCTGCCTGAGTTTACACTAGGTAAACAATGTTCAGCAGTTGCTGCAGCAATTATATTCTTGTTAGTTGATGTGGATGTTGCCATGCTAGGACACAGAAGTGAAAGCAAAGGCCCGAGTTGCTACAAGTGGGAGAAAATGACATATTTGAGCCATTCAAGTGGAGAATTTTTTCCTTGTTACAGTGGGCAGGCTTTCACCCAGTATGCTTTCCAACATGAACCTGGCATATCAGTAGTTGAAGATCTAAGTGATCACCCACAGAAGAATTCTGTCAGAGTTGGTTGCTTTGTTCATACAGAAGGATATAATCTTGGTTTGAGTTCAATAAGTGAAACTACACCACCTCTTCATCCTAACCAATCTGAATGCCTGCAAAAGAACGAGACAGACAGACACAGAGAGAGATACTTGTATTCTACTGCCTGTTGTAACTCTCTGTCCACCATGAGATGGGAGGTGATCACATGGTCAATAGATGTAAGCTGCACTCTTTGTGTCCATTTACCCTGGTGTCCTGCTCCCCTTATTATGCAGAAGACAATTGCTAAAAAACCAAATTGGAAAGTGTAGTTGACATTGGAAGGAAGTCATTAGTCAAGTGCTCTAGATCCATTGCAGGCTTGAATATTGTTTTCCCATTCCAAAGCTTATGGCATGCTGTAAATTGTAGAAAGATATTTGCTGTTGGGCAGAGTCTCAAAAAAGGTGCAGATGCAATCTGGCAGCATTTGTATGTCACTGGGAGCCTTGGTGTTGTGATAATGTTTTATTCAAGAGGTCTGATATTGCAAATGACAGTTGCATAGCTTTTCGTAATCAATCTATACTCACTGTCAGGAGCTGAAGAAGTCAGCAGGGGAGAAGGTGCAACCAGCAACTGCCCATTCATGATGAAGTTGATGGTGTGGTACCTTGTGAATGACACTCACAAGATTATGACTATACTGAGTCCTGCATTTGTTTTTGCAGTGTTTGCATGTATCTGATTTGTGAGGTCCTCTCTGAAATCATGCAGATCCATATTTCTATACCACTGTACTTCCCTTTTTTGTGTGCTAGAGAGAATATTGATGGTGCAGTTTCCAAATTTGGTGACATCATATGCATATCATTCCAACACAGAATTCTGACATGTATTGACTTTCAAGTCTGCAAGTAGTGTTGTATTTTCTCTCAACAGTTGCAGATGCCAATATACAAACTATCCTCAGATAATTGGCATTTCAGAGTGATCTTTTGACTCATGGGTGCTCAGACAAACACCACACCACAGCAGTGATGTCACACCTAATTTGGAATAAAATCTCAACTGGGGTTCTCTTCAAAGGCTGAGTAGATGGAATCAACCCCTCGCCCCCAGCACATCCAATGGTTTAGGGTTTGAGAATGGGAACATGGATTCCAGATCCAATGTACACAGACTTGCTATTCCACAGAAACAAGGGTCCTAATGTCGTATGCTACATAACAAAGTTGGAACTGCAGAGATTGGGGAGTACACACATCCATCATCAGTGAGTCAATCCTCTTCACTGTAAACTGAGGTGACCACCGGAGTCTCTTGCATCAATTTCTCAAGGGGTCTGTAGCGTTTTCTATTTGCAGGTCTGGGAAGAACACACGCCTGTTGCTCTGTCATGACAACGACGCTCTTCTTGTCTTCTTCCCACTTTCCTCCGCGTTCAGTCGGTCTGGGAAGAAGAAGTGCTGTTGTTGTTGTCGTGGTCGTCGTCTCTGCTTGCGTTGTTATGACGCTACCCTTCTCAGACTCTCCGGATTCTTCTTCGCTTCGTTTCTTGCCCACCGACAAAGGAGTCTCGAAGTCTGTCCATGCTTTCCTCATTCTTCTGCGTTTTGCAGTCTGATCTGCTACAAGCGGTTCTTCTTCAATCCTCTTCGTACCCTCGTGTCTGTCGTCGTCGTTGCTCTCCGAAATGCCGGGTTCCAGTTTGACCTGAGCTTGTTGGGTGGTCGTCTGTTTTCGTCGTGGCTTTTGGGTTTTGATCACGTTGCCCGTCGAGCTCCCAATGCTGCTGGTGTTATATCCCTCGTCCACTAAAGAAGTGCTCAAATCCAGGAGCGCACCGGCAGCCAGCAGAGCGGCATGGTCGTCGTCGTCCACACCCATCACTGGTCGACGACTATCAGGAGCTTCTTCTGCTGCAGCGAAGTCGTCACTCATCCGGTTCACGCCTCCTCCTCCTCCTCCGTTTTGCAGCTCATCGTCCATAGGAAAGCCAACGTCACTCCGGTGATGGCAGCCAGAGATCCTCGCAACAAAGTCATCTTCTTCACGCCCAAAATTCAAAGAATTCGCAATCACCCATCTGCTGCTGTGCATGTCACGCGGTGTTGCAGATGATGAACAAAGACCGGCCATTTCTTGTGGAAACACTTTCTGGTCGATTACGAGACCGGCAGGTCTTCTTGTTGACCACCACCCACGATGACTCTCCGTGGCGGCCATGGACGTGCACAAGAGATCGCACAGAACTCTGATGGTAAGCAAGACAGTTGCAGTTGGAAAAGAAAAATCAGTCGCTCCACCGACCCCTCCCTCCACGATGCACCGAATGTTCTAACTCTTCACTGATTCCTAAACATAGTTTACGTGGACAAAATTCGAAAGGGGTCCTGAATCTCATGATCGCTACTTACCGCTGGAAATTATATTTCTCGGGAGCAGAACTGAATTTGTTCAAGACTTCTCTGGAGGAGGAGAAGCAACAGCAGACATTGCTTCTATCTCTCTTTCAAGTAACTGATACCAATTTTAGTAGTGATGATGAAGCAGGCAGAGAGAAGAAGAAGAACGGCACATGCTTTCTTGACAAAAAAAATGTTTCTGATATTCGACCGTCTGCTGCGAACTGAGTGTCTAGAGACGAGCGCCCCAACTCATCCATTTGTCGGTTCTCGCTCACTCCTGCTGCTGTAAAAGAAACACCATTGCCAAAACCCTAAAAAAATAAAAATCAGCATCCACCACCGACCTTTTGAATTGCGGTTGGTTTCCAACTTTCCTCTACCGCCTCTTGATAACTCATAGTGCTTATATTGAAGATGCACCTCTCATCTTTCCTCCTACCG
>Ga0209208_10008133_pt1 | contig 14063 bp, 10 predicted proteins | sample S1TSphfallax_3_FD_187694 | JGI IMG/M metagenome (GOLD analysis project Ga0209208, IMG submission 187694) | Host-associated microbial communities from peat moss isolated from Minnesota, USA - S1T2_Fd - Sphagnum fallax MG (SPAdes) (version 2) | ecosystem: Host-associated > Plants > Peat moss >...
ATGTCAATTATAAGCTAAGCACCTAGAAAAAATAAATTTCATGAAAGTTTTTAAAATCTTTATCCATAATCAAGAAAGTTGAAACAATGTTAAACCTTGTCCTTGGAAATCAAAGAAAGTCTACCAAATAAGGAGTAAAATGAAAAAATAGAAAAAAAAAACATCTAAATAAGGATTGAAAAACATGGAAGAAAAAAACCACATAGGGTAATTAGACCAATCATTGAACACTTAAGTACTCCAAAAGAAACTACACACTAGGAGTCATTTGTTTTCCTATGGGGCTAAAGAAAACTTTTGTTTCACCTTCAAGGGCATCCATAGCCACTTGAATTGTCTAATTTGGTGAAAAAACATGAAAGTTATGCCTCCCCAAAAGAAGGGGGTCCATTGGTTAGAAATATTCCTAAACAAACACATAACATCTTGAACAAACATTTTGTTCCCTCCCAATGAACATTCAAAATTTGACAAGTTGGCAAAAAAAAACCCTTGACAAAAATGGATGCTTATGAAAAATGTGAATTTATTTATGTAAAATGGTCATCTTCCATCAATAGAAAAAATCATTACCACAAAAATGTGTAGGAAGATCTCTAATCATGGGCAATGCATCATTTCTGTAACCCTAACAACTTCCAAGTATTGGTTTGCTCATGCTCAATTGCTCTCAACTCCCATCAATTGTTCTCCCTCTCCTTTTAATTTGTTTACACAATTGGCAGTGCACGTCCATGTTGGTCTTCCTCATCATCACCTTTTGGAAAATTTCATTGCATTCTTTTTATTATTGTCTATTGTTGTTGATCATCGCCTCCTTCAAATCACCCTCTTTTATTGGCAGTTATTACTTCCTCCCAATCATCATCTTCTATTAGTGATTGCCACCTCCTCTTGATCATCATCTTTTGTTGTTAATCATTACCTCCTTTTAATCATCCTTTTTTGTTGGTGATGGGCACTTCTTCTTGATCACCACCTCCTTTTGATCATCGTCTTATGTTGGTGATGGGCACCTCCTCTTGATCATCCTCCTTTATTGGTGATTGTCACCTCTTCCTAATCATCTTTTATTGTTGATGATCGTCACCTCCTCCTAATTGTCCTCTCATGTTACTATTCTTCTATGTGTGTTGTCTTGCTCCTTTTCCTAATCCTACCCCTCCCCCACTTATTCTTTTATGGATCAATTTTTTGTTGCAACCATATAACAACACGGCTCATAATTTTTTGTCAAACATTACTTTTGCCCTATTTATTTTTTAAAACTTTGATGTAAATTCAAGATTTTAAACCTCTAAATCCTAGAAGGTGGGCTTCAAAACCTACTGTAAAACCTTTATAAAATTTGTCCCCATTTTCTTATTATAGTTACATACTAAACACTTTTAAATTTGTTTTGGCCCATCTTTGTATTAGTGTTCGAGTTGTTCTCTCAACCACAATGAACAAATCAACAAATTTTTTAACCTCCTTTTGCTCCTTCTATGTCCATATTTGTTCCTTAATTATTTATCCTACCTCCTTTATCCAAAGTTTTTTGTGATAGAATCTTGAATACTCGTTAGACGTGACTACAAATGATTGATTGCAATCTACTAATGGATTTTTTTCATTTATTTTCTTTGCAAGTACATGTGACAAGGATAACAAATTGGCCAAAGATAAAAGAATTTGAATTCCATTCCCAAAACTATAGACTTCATGAACTTGTGGGATTAGGTCAGTAAGTCATAAGTAACTTCCATGGGTCAAATTTTTCTACAATAATATGTGGAATCGATAACATTCCACATAGTATTTCAAATATGTCGACTTTTGATCAATAGATTTTGTCCTTGCATCATCTTGAATAATTGTTATGTTCATTGATTATGTGGTAGCTCCATCCTCCCCCCCCCAATTGTCAACTTTCATTAGTTGTTCCATCAAATACATCATTGTCTTCATTTGAAATGTTAGCATGTATGCATCATTTGGTCTTCTCATAAAATCCATGGCCTTGGGATTGAATGGCAAAATTCTTGTTTCTTTAAACCCATTCATAATGTTTTTATGGATAATGCTTGATCTAGAACCTTGTCCACCCAACCAACAAATGTGCATTTGTTTAGTTTATGATGATAATTTCTAACCATGTCATTGTTTCTCTATTTCTTGAAAGTAGTTTTGAAAGGTTGGATATGACCATGTTAACTTCTCACTTCCCATGTCCATTTTCCTTGTTGGGTTAAGGTAGGAACCTTGTTTGTTCATGTTGATTTCTTTGCTTGTGTTGACTATACTTGAGTTGTATTTTCAGATGGAATGTTTTCATTATTTACTTTGTTAGTTCTTGCATTCCAAATTATTGCCTATGAAATATTACTAAACATCATGGTACACCTTTGCTTTTCGGCCTTAATCTCCAACAACTTGGTTGTGTTTGGTTGGGACCTACAAGAGATATGAAGTCTAGCCTCCTATAAAAATCCTAAGACTTCAAAAAATGTGTTAATTATGGATAATTGAAGAGTGCATGATTTTCCAATGCGTCACTAGAAAAAGTTATTGCATAAAAGTTTGCAAATCATCCCACATTAAACTATGGTTGATGTGCACGTCATAAGTGTGTCCTCCAAACTTTAGTTGATTGCACTATGCAAAAATATGCTAGAACTTGATCTATTTAAACTCTTTGTTACTCTTGGAACTACATGTCTTTGAACATAATGTAAATACTTATGGTACTTCTCTTGGTAGAGTTGATCTACACAAAAATATTCTACTTCTACAACTAATGTTTGAGTAGGCTAATTTAGGTTACTACCTTGTATTTCAAAGTCTTGTGAACTTGCTCCTAAATTGACATGTCCTTTTCCTTCTAATTAGAACTTTGGTTTTTTTTCACCTACACTTTCTTTCAACACTTTAGCCTTGAGAAATAGAAGCTCTAAAAAACATTGAAGTTCATATAGATGTTTTGACATTCTTGAAACAATTATAAAAAATCTTAAAAAGGATGAGAGGTAACTCAAATTTATGTGACATGTAACTTTTTTTGTTGAATTGGTGATTAAAATGCATGATTTGGCGAGAATCCAATGTGTTCACAATGGGAGGAAGTCACATGTTCTTTAGGATCATTAATTTGTTTTGTATTTCCATCAAAAAATGTTGCATATTGAAGGTTAGAGTCTTATTTGTGTACTCTTAATATTGTTCGTGCCCAAATCCTTGAGTCTTGTAATCTAACATTAAATCACCTTCATTATCAAACAAATATGAAGTGTGAAATGATTTGAAAATTTATCCTTAAATGTGTTACTTTACACTTATGACCAAACACCTTCCATGGAAGGTTGGGCAATGATTTTTTTAGAAGTGCAAAGAATAACTTCCATCATCAGATGCATTTCTATTTTAATTAAGATGCAAATAACACCCAAATTATCTAAATTTATCTTACAACCAAACACAAAACAATCTTCCCAGGTAAGAGTTATAAAAAAACCAAACAGAAAATTTTCAACACATGTTTGATCATGGTATGCAAAATTCACACTATTGGCCTGCATTGTCAGCTTCTGTTTGAACTCTTACCTCAATTGATCACCAGCATGTGTTCGATGATGGGTGTGCCTAACCTGGTGGTAGATAACCGAAACAGGGAACAATCCCACTAGGAGTATGAACAAAAGCAACAGTCACCCTTGTTAGGGACTTGTCCAGTGAGAGACTTGTTAGTGACCATGACAACAATAACATGCATGAGTCACACCACTTGGGCTCTCCCCTCTAAAGCCATTCAACTAATCAATGGATGAAAAAAAAATTGACTTTGTTAAAATGAATTTTGTTCATTTGAATAACATTACATGCACCTTCAATGCAATTTTTTAAAATGAGAGACAAATTGATGGAGAAAGTATTGAAAATCTGCAATGTTAAAAAAAAACTTGGAAAAAGACCCATATTAAAAAAGACACCTTTTCATGCCTCTTTAATTGGGAATGGGATCAACAGAGTCCAACCTACTAGTACCCTACCTAATCCTATGGTATCCTATAGTCATCCTGCCTAACCCATCTCCAATGGTGCATGATACCCACTTGTCTATTATCACATCTTATCCACTGCGTCCATATACAGGCCAGTGTAGCCACTACTAGCCTGCAGTACTTTGTTTCTGTGATAAGTCCAGAAGCAAAAAAGCAATAGGAAAGACTCAGTCCGGATACCAGCTAGCACCCAAAGGGAAAAAATATAGAGAGAAACAGTGGAAATGACAGTAAACCAGAGAATGCCCACCACAGGAAGAAAGGAACAGACAAAACAGGACAAATGGCCAAAATAAACACATACAAGGACCAAAACATAAGCCAGGGATTGTCCATAACCATTCCAGACATCATTTCTTTCTTTGAGATTAACCCTGTAACCAAACATTCCTATACTACTGCATGATGCTTAACTTCCACAAGTTGTTCCTTTATTGAAGAAGATAAATTGAACAACAGCATACTACTGAAAAAAATGTGTATTGATGTCCCCTGCCTATTGAAGGTCCACTCAAAAAATCCAAAGATATTAAACAATTCCACTCCATCTAAACCTTTACCTGCACAAACTTAGGCAGTTTTCCAGATCTAAAGAGTGAAATAAGAAAAAGAATCAACAAATTGTGTCTCACAGCTCACATTGGACCCATTCTGGCAACAGGTCAGTAGTCCTGGAGCAATGATTTGCAAATACTAAAGAAAGAAAGAAGATAAATATTAGAAGAAGTTCCTGTCCAGCTGGTTTTCTCCATCTTGACCTTACCTGCACAGCTAAGGAAATTTACAAGTTCATTTCCAAAGAACCCAATCATAAAGAATGGAGAAAATCATGCCATGCAACTCACACCCAACCAGCCAATTGAATCTAACCAGAACAAAAATTTGCGAACATCACACCAAAAGAGAGGAAAAAAAAAGTAAAGAGTGATCAAAATTGAGAGACCTCCCTGTCAAGTTGCTTCCTGTGGTGATGAGCTCCTCCTGCACCTGCACATGACAAGGAAAAAGCACACTCCCTTCGCAGGTATTATCCTGATCAGGTTCGAAGGGTGTATCTCAGCCTGCTTTTGTGGAAAAAGCAAGCACCCCTGGTGCCATATTCATTAGAAATCCACTTCCACAAAAGACCAAAACCTTTTATATCATAGTCCAAACCCAATGGAAAAAAGTTCATGTCACAATGCTTCTCCTAGTGGAGAAGTTGTAAGCATTGTACAACATATACCCGCAAAGCAAAACCCGCAACAACACACACACACCCTTCCAGAAGAAACTATGGACTAAGTGAATGGTCTTGTTCCATGGCCAGTCCACATGGAAACAAAATCTAACACACTACTTACATGCATCTATGATTTAAACAGATGCAGTTGTCTCATCCTCTGCTGAAGCTAGGACAAGCTCAGGATGCACTTCAGAGTTATAGTTGCGGTCAATTTCGTTGGGCAGACCCAAGGCTTTGAGTGCCAGATGTGCTGCCTTCTGGCCTGAGATCATCATGGCTCCAAATGTGGGTCCCTGCAAAATCACAGAGATTCTCAAACGCTGAGAGGACTACTGATATTCCAAAGAATGAGAGCCAAACATACATACATACTTCAGCAGACTCCCAACAACCTCACTAGATTTCCAGAGACAATTCTGAAGCCTGTAGCATGGAGAAAGGCTGGCTTGCTTACCATGCGTGGGGAGCCATCAATTTCAGCGACTTCCATGCCAGTGACGATCATACCAGGAACGACTTCACGCGTGTGGCGAACGATGGCATCCTCGGCCGTGTTCATGTCCAGGCACTTCATCCCAGGCACCTTATCGATCATGCCGATGCTCTTCAGCCTCTTGACGCCCGTGGCACCGAAGGGTCCGTCGTGACCGCAGGAGCTCACCACCACTTTGGCTTCCATCACGTTGGGGTCCATACAGCTCTGCGTGTTGTGGTTCATGGAAACCAGCGCCCAGTTGGTGACCACGCCGGAAACACGATCCTCCTTGATGATCAAATCCTCGGCGGCCACGGCGTTGAACAACTTCACGTTAGGTCGAGCCAGCAACTTGCTCATTATGGTACTGGTGAACAGCGCCGCATGCTTGATCACAACGTAATGCTCAAGCTCATCATACGCCACACCGATTTCATCAAGGAACCGATGTGCCGGCTTTCGCACAACCATCGCCGAGAACAGCTGACCTCCAAGCCACGCACCACCTCCAGGACTCACAGACTGTTCGATAATCGCCACCTTGACGTTAGGATTCTTGCTCAGCTCATACGCACAACTCAGACCAGCCGAGCCCGCTCCCACAATTACCACATCCGTATCCGCATGCGTGATCATGTCCGTCATCTACCGCCGCGTCATCTCTCGCGCCACAATCGACTCCTTGATCGGTTCGAATTTGTAATCCGTCAGGTCGTACTTCGCATCAGAGTAAAGCGCACCACGAACAAAACCCACGCTACTGCCGCCGCCATTATGAACAGGAGGCGCCACAGCCACCAGCTTCATCCCGGCAAGCGAAGAGCAAAGACTAGAACAACCAGAAACCTGTCGCCAATACACCTTCTTCGAACACCCGCCGAAAGACACACCAGTACCGAGGCTAGCAGAAGCAGCAGCCACCGCAGCAGGACAAGCAGCCATGGCGAGGAGCAAGACAAACCACAAACAAGCCGCAAAGAGAGCAGAAAAGAAAACGAGAGAGAGAGAGAGAGAGAGAGAGAACGCAAGAAAGGACACGAGAGAAAAAGAGAAATGAGCAAAATTCAGTTACAACGACAGACGAGAGGAGTGGAGAGGGAGCGGTGAATTGAGAAAGAAAATGAAGATTGGGTGGGGCTTACAAGGTGAAGATCGGATAACCACCTCCACTGCTGCTACATATATTTTCACTATTCCTACTTGTACATCTACTATAATTAATTACGCTCAAAGCTTGAGCATCAAGTGCAGAATTTCAGCATTTCATACCCAGATTTTTTAACTAGTTGTGTTTGCCCCCCCACACTTGCTTGGTAAAAGCAAGAATCATACATGCATGTCTACTATCTTAGTGCAATAATAAATTTTTACAACATGAAAAGCAACAACAATACAATTTTTAAAAATCAATTAAAAATTAATTTCATTATGATTCTTGTTATTAAATCTTCATCAAAGCCTTATTGAAGTTTTAAAAATAATATCAAATTAATTTAAAAAATTCATGTCTCAAAAACGAAATTTATATTATAGTTATAATTTATTTAAAAATTGATGTGTTTTATTTTAATCAATTCTTGCATAATTTTTCAAATTAATTTTTTAAGAATCTCATTTAATAAGATTTAAAAGAATTCAAGCTAATTATTTTTATGTTTATCAAACAAATTTCATTTTAAAAATTAGTGATATGAATTGTTTTTTTACATTTCATAGTGATATAAAACCTTGTGATACAAAAAGGCAAATGAGAACCCAAAAAAATAAAATGATATAGAGGCATTGATTAAATCACTTACCCAGCATTCATATTTTGAAAACAAAAACCCAACAAATAGATGGGTAGACTTCAAAACAACCCATCAATTGGATGGGTGGACCCAAAATCTGCACATGTGCATCCATTAGCTTGGAGCAATAATAAAATTTCCTTACTTTGTGCATACCACTGAAAGAGGGGTTTGCAGGTGAAAGCAGGCACAAAGATAGATGAAGACTTAGTGACATTCATGATATCTCTAATATAGTACATGATAATAGAACATTCATGCATTGTGAATTGTCAATTTTGAAAAAAAACAATTATTGAAAAAACTTAATTATTGTTGAAATGGTAAAAGTATTATTACATTAGAGATGAGTAAAACACACATTTCCAATGAGCTCTCCACCCAACCTTACAATCACACAAGTTCATGTAAACATCATGATCCACCTTCCAACTCTTACCTACTCCTAGAAACAGAGAGAACATCTGACATGCAAATGTTATTTTCCTTACTATAAATTACTTGCAACAAACAAACAAAAACACACATATATATACAAATACATATCAATTTTTGTTATTCAATAAAACATTAAAATTGCTCTATATAAATATATATATAATGAGAACCATTTTTTTTAATTTTTTTAATTTTCAATTTTGTGAAGTAGGTGGGTTGGTGATCATGCACAAAAGGACTTAGCCAAATTTTGCTAGACATACAAAAGGGAAGTAGAAAATTTTAAGATTTCTTCTATAATTTGATGAATTGTTGGAAGTTATTTCTCTAAATTTGGTGATTTCAGATTTTTTCCCCTCATAATGTGGTGAATTGGACCCAATTCTTTACACCAAAAAAACCCCTGTTTGAAGGATTTCACCCTCCTTTTTTTTCTTGTCAAGTTGGAAAAAGTCATCCCAAAAAAACATTGATGATAACTTCACAATTATTTTTTAAATCAACAATATATCCTAAAATATTTTTTGAATCCTTTTACCTGATTCTAAAGCTTTAGATTCTAAGCTTTTAAGTTATTTAAAAATATGAATACTCTTTATAAATGTGATTGAAAATCACCTATTCTCCCCCATAAAGTTATTATTTCTTCAATGTTGAAGACCCAAATATTTGCATAGTCATTTTTTGAAAGTTAAAGGCATGGTCCAACAAAGACAATGATGGAAATAAACAATATTTTTGAATTGATATAGGGTAAGTTTACATGGGATCAATTTTTTTGGGGGGGGTATTTATCGTATGTTTTCTACCTTGAAGTGCCATGTTCCAACTACAAAGGATTTAAGGTGGATTTATTTTTTAATAACATGAAATCATATGGTCATCAAAATTTCATAATCACATCTTTTTCATCAACATGACAATGTGTGCATCCATGAGGCATGGTCACTCTCACCTATATGCATTGAAATTTTTGTGTGTTAATCTTGCAATTCATGTTTCAAGGTTTAACTTTGAAGTGAAGGTTTTAATTTTTAATATATTTGTTGTATGGTGGTTCTCCATGATTGTTAAACATGAATGGTAGTTGTTAGAGCTTGTAATGACATTTTGACATGTAAAGCGATGAAGTATCAAGCCTATGTTATGGAGTTGAATGCAAAGTTGCATATCACAAAAAACATTTTGCAACAAACTCCAACCTTGAGTTCAAAGGTAAGCTCAAATTTTCAGCCTCTCATGTTATGCAAGCAAAGTTTTATGTTGTCTTTTTTTTCAAATTAAAATACTCACAATCAAATATAAAATTAATTTTAAATCGTTAAGCCCATTTCCATAGTTTGTGTGAATTGTTCTTGCAAGTTTGGTTTAGGTTACTCTTCTATGTGCATTTTATATTGCTACATGATTTTGTTATACATGGGTGATTTTTGGGGTGTGAAGGTTCTAATCTAGGTGTGAGCTTTTGAGTGTGCACTATGAACCTTTGGTTTTGTTGAACATTTGCCAAAAGTGGAAAATTATGATGGGGTCATTAAAGTTGGTGTCAAACTTTCAATTGAAAGCTTTGTTTAATAGTCATAATGCTAACATTGATGCCAAAAAAGACAACTTGGAGAAACATATGGGTAAGTGGCAAGGAGAATGTGACATCTTTAACTAAGGCTTGAAGAAATATGACATTTACTATGACAAGAATACGAAACATGCTTGCAAACATTGTTTTATTTAGTGCTCGCAAACATTTGTTAATTTTGTGACAACTTGACAACACCGTGATTAAATAGAATCAATGCAAGATTATTCAATTGGCTTCCTTTTTCCATGTTTTGCAAAATGGGAGGCTCATGTTTAAGTATGAAGCCTTGTGGCCCTTGTTTCAATTCATGAAGGTGAAAATTTTGCCCAAAAAACATTGGAGTGATGCTTATGGGTGAGAGATGGGTGAATACATTGATGCCCAAGTTCTAAAGGCATTGAAGGTGATTGTGATGGGAACTCAATGCCTTTTGATTATCTACAATGAAATGATGTTTAATGACAACCAACAATGGTTGTTAGTACATGTATATGTGGTGGAAAATTAGATGCACATTCCATTGTTGTTGTTAATGACACAAGTGATGGGTGGGTCTAATGTTGATGGGTCCAATGGTGTGAGTGTTTTATAGGGCACCAAATTGGTTATTAATGTAAATTTGACAATCATAGCCCCCTTTTATTTTATGGTTTCATGATCATGTCTTTCATTAAATGAATTTGGGCAGATTCTTTTTGCATTTCCCTTAGTGCATCAAATGGAGTAACATTATGCCAATACTTATACAAGAACCCCAAACATATTTGGAATTCACAAAATTGATTAACATCATGATAACTAAAAGGTTTGAAATATTCATGATGAAGAATATAAAGACAAGATGGATATCTATGCTAAGTTTGGCCAAGATGGTGGTGGTTGAATATTGGACTCATTTCATGAAGATGGGCATTGACATGGATGTCAATTCCCAAGTTGTAACACCTTTGAACATTTGACCAATTTGGATGTCTTATTGTTCTTGGCTTGTATCATCCCTTTCTTGGAAATGGTCCATAATTTCATCATTTTTTCAAGGGAATGATAATTTCATTTGTAAATTTGTTAGTTTAGTCAAGATTTGTCAAGCACTATTGTATTCCATGTTTTTCGATCTTGTCCAAAGTTTTAGGTTGAGATGTTTGATGAACACCATGGATTGCTAGATTGTGTTCATGAAAGCATCACCTTGGAGTGGATCCCAATGCTTGAATTTTCTCTTGAACACTTAGTTTCCAATGTGAACAAAATTCAATATAATTTCAAATACATTCACAAAATAATAAGGAAGAATATTTGTGACAAAAGAAAATTGAGATAGTGTGCAAATGGTGTGGAATCAACCATCATAAATTTGCCCTTCAAGTTTGTCAATTTTTTTATTATAATACAAACTTAACTCCAAGATTTTGTAGCCATGGCAATTTGCTTTGGACATTTACTCATGTTAAGCCTTCACATGTTTGATATTGGGTTCACATTATAACTTTTAAAGGCCATGGTCTGCTGCTACCCTACTGCTTGTGTTTTTTCAAATTAATATTTTGAATTTCTTAACAATTGACTAAATGTCTAATATTTAAATATTTTTGTACAATTCCAAAGTTATACTAAACATTTTGTATTAATTTTCAAGGGCATTTATATTACATTGGGCAATTTAGAATTTCGATTCTTCCACAAGTGATAATAACTTAACCATATGTTCATTTAACATTGTTGCAACTTTGCAAGTTCTAATTATGTAATTTGTAAGTCTTGATTTTGTTATAAGTCTTACATGTCATCTATTGAATCTATCCTTCAAAAAAAAAAATTGGTTTTGATTGATTAGTTTTATATGAAACAAACATTAGTTTGGTCTTGATTTGTTACTTGTAATTAGTCTTTTTACCAACCATTTTGGTCCTAGTTTGATGCTTGAAAAGTTGAAGTGTTAAATTCTATTATCTGCAACTTCCAACATCAATTTGGCATGGAGTTAGAACACCATCAAATACTGATGCGCTAGTGTGTGTAAAACTAAACAACTCAAAAGATATATTTGTTTGTTGCATTGTTTTTGCAAAAAAAAAACTAGACATCAACATCTTTTGGAAGAAAAATTTCAAATTATAGCTTTCATTCTTTCACAAAACAAAATATCTAGTAACCTTTTATAAATTTTAAAAAAACATCCCATGGCCAAAAAACTCCAAAATTTTTATCAATCTTGCCCCCATAGTTAGATCATTTGATTTGTGCCAATTTGGCACCATGCCATGGGCCATTAGTGCAAATATTATTTATTTTTGAAAGTGCGAATTTTTTTTGGATGAGATAAGTTTGCAAAGACATGTTGATTACCTTTTTATTAGGTGATAATTTTAGAAAGGATATGAAACTTCAAAATGATTTTTTTGATTAATATGTGATAAGTTTAAAGGAAATAGGAAACTTGAAGACAAGTTCATTAATTTTTATGCAATAGGTTTGGCCTAAAGCAAATAAAGTTGAAGACAAAGAAATAAACAAATATGACATGGAGTTTGCCAATTAAACATGACTTCAAACTATTTAACTCCAAATGTTAAGGCAACCAAATTGGTTTAGGAGTGTAGGGCTTGCCTTTTGGGAAACTAGAAACAATGAGCATGCGTGGCATTAAACTATCACAAACCAAAACCCAACACCCCTTCCTGATTGACTTGTAGTGAAAAACATCCAATCCGATGCTTCAAATGCATGAAGATTTTGTACCCAAAAGGAATTTCATTGAAGATAAGGTCCAAGCTTGGAACATCTATTTACAAAGCCTTTTAAGTCATTTAGGAACCTACTTGTAGAAAGAAATTTAAAAAATCACAATCACATTCCCTTTTTCAGACTGTGATAGTTGTGATCAAATGTCAATTGAAGGTTAAATGTCACTTTGTTAAAAAATCATCACCTTCCTTTGCTCCAGGTGTCATTGCAAAAGACATGGACATTGGAGAACGACACAATGGTGCAAAGGGTAAACCTAATGAACTTTATTGCATGAATGAACACAACAATGAAAAAGGAAGAAAAGGGGAAATGAAAAGCACATGAGTTTTATTTTGAATTCCTTATTCCAAATGTTTGTTACCAATAATATTCAATTATGAAGATCAAAAGTGGGAGTGAGATGCTAGTTTGTAGCAAAGGGTGAAGCTTTAGGGTATAATGTTAAGTCATGCACTCCAATTGGGGAATGTCCCACTTACACTATGCAATGTAGGTTAAAGCAATGTAGGGTGTGATGTCCAGTCTAGCCCACCATTTGGGGAATGTCTACCCTCCCTTAAGCCATGGTAAAATATGAAGCAAACATCATCACCAACCTAAACATAAGTAGATAGGAGGGACATGGTTCTTACATCTACTCCTACATTTTAAGAGTGGGAGGGATTTTACACCTATATAGAAGCATAAGATCCCTTCCACTTTTAAGGACTAGGTGTAAGAAGTGGTTTTTTTTTTAATGTAAGTTGTTTTCCAAATCCCTTAAGAAATTTTGCCAGCATAAAGCATCACAAAAAAAATTCAGTATATTTGTAACCCACCTTATTTAGTGGAATCTTTCCTCTACAAGGGGTGGGGGCATTTCAACAAACCAAACTCTTGCTCTAACAAGCATTGAGCTTTTTGAAACAATCAACCTCATACCAAACATATACCAAAATTGAGTATCACAACAAACGAATTAACAAAATTTATTTTGGTGTTTTATTTCAATGTCCTCATAGTGGGGGCATTTTAGAAATAAGCACCCCATCAGCTCTACTTCAAGTAAGTGTTTATTTTGGGTGAAGATGAAGGTGTGTGCTTAATTCAAGAACATCCCACTCCAAGGGCATTACCCTAAACAAAACATCTATCATCTAATCACACATAGTGTAGCCTATGTTGTCGGCCAAAGTATGTATTGGTTACCCAATTAATTTTTCCTCCCAAAAACATTTTTTGTAATTTAATTAAAATTTTAATGACAAAACTACTCAAAATTCAATATCTTGTGCACCTTAGGTTAAAAAAACTTCCAAATCAGATTCAATAAATCCTATTCATGGAGGGCTTGCCAACAATATGAAAAGCGCACCCAAATATCCTTAAACTTTGTAGTTCTAAATTAAATAAATTTTCAATGAAAAATTATTCAATATTTAATAAGTTCTCCACCATAGGTTGAAACATTAGGAAACCAACTCAGTGCACCGCTACTCATTGAGGGCTTTCCAACAATACAAAGCCCAACGATACCACTTAGAGCACAACAACAAGAGGCACCACGGTTTCGGAGATCTTAACATGACAAATAAATAAACAAACAAACAAATAAACAAACCTTTCTTCATAGATAGATTGGTGTTCTTGAGGCCTAGTCATCAATCCCTTAAACCAATCACTTTATTCATCTACAAAAAACTTGTAGCAACGCCTTATTTCGTCCTTTTTGCTTCTGGCTGTCAGACTTTCAGTATACGACATTTCCAGATTCCTGTCTCCAGAGCTT
>Ga0209208_10008134_pt1 | contig 14061 bp, 8 predicted proteins | sample S1TSphfallax_3_FD_187694 | JGI IMG/M metagenome (GOLD analysis project Ga0209208, IMG submission 187694) | Host-associated microbial communities from peat moss isolated from Minnesota, USA - S1T2_Fd - Sphagnum fallax MG (SPAdes) (version 2) | ecosystem: Host-associated > Plants > Peat moss >...
ATTTGCCAAATTGTGCATAAGATTGAAATTGAAAATTAAAAATGTTTAGAGTAATATTTTTTAATTTATCAATGAACTATCAAGTTTCCTCTTTCTTACCAACCAACAATCATCCTTTTTTTTTTATAAGACATTTGAAAATGCAAAACATGATTACATGACACTCCATGCTCATGAATGAAATGTTGTATTTGTACAACTTCTAAATGAAACTAACCAAGATTTTAGGTCTTCCTTATGAATTCATAAGGTAAAAATGTAGGTTTTATGGGAAATAATATAACTTCCATTCCAAAGCACAATGAGGTACTCCACCAAACTCTATATACCTAAACATGTTTTGTACTAGAAATTAAGGATGTGTGGTCAAACTCTAAAATATCTTGTACACACTAGGCATAAGAACATGGCTAAAAGGGCCTACACAAATTTAGTTGACCTAAAGGCTATTATTATATTGCCTAACTTGTCATTTTTTACATTTGATTGGTCATTTGCATGATTGAAACTTCAATTTAGTGATACAAGTATTTAAGAAACATTTGCATTTCGAGTGAAGCACTCAAGGTACAATCAACCCCTTTTATAATCACACCCTTGGTGACCACCATTTTTGTGACACTAAAGAATTGTGATTTAAATGTGTATAGTCACATTCTATATAAACTCTTACAAGATTGCAACTGGAGATTCAAAAAAAACCTTACAAAACAACCTTTTTTTGCTAAAATGAAAGTGCCAATTGTTTAAAAAATTTATGTGGGTTATTCTAAACTCTACTATGCATTATTAAACTCGAAAAAGGTTGTGATTTCTACTTGTTTTAATGTGACAATCTACATTGAGTTTGAGCTCTTTAACTATTAGCTCGTGTATCTTGTCAACTAGATTTTTTTAATTAAAATTTTCTACTTTCTTGGCAAGCTTGCATATCTTTTGTTTGCTTGCATTAGGAAGTTGTTTTTCCTTTTCTCTCCAACTAGATTCATTGTTGTTAGTTTACACAACTTGAACACAAAGCAACACTAACATTACCAAAGGGGAACCACAATTTACAAAACCCTAATATTTGTCCTAGATTTCTCCCATTATAACCACATTTACTAAAAAAGCTTTGCAAATTTTTTGTGCTACTAACGAGTGTGATAGTGATTCTAAATAATGGTGTTTCTTCCTCAAATGGATGGTTACCGAAAAATGTGTGACACAAACAAAAAATATGACTAAAATGGGCATGATTATAAAGAGAGTTTATTGTAATTGCTCTTCTTATAGGACTAAGGGTGAAGGGCATTCCAACCTTCAAATTCCATCATTTTCTAGCACCTCCATTCCTTGTTAACGTCGTCATGAACTTGTGATGAGAACATTTGCTTTTTTCAAGTGAAACACACAAGTAATTTGCTCCTCTAATCGTACTAAAGGTGAAGAGCATTCCAACCTTCAAAGTCCATCATTTTCTGGCTTCTCCATTCCTCTTTTAACATCGTCGTGAACTTGTTTTTCTCATCACATGCAAAATCCAAATGCAAAGAATGAAGTTCTTCATATGCTTGGAGTGCTAGTAAGTACTGTAGTATCACATTTGGTGACCAGGAATGAATGGCCGACCAATCGGCCAAATGAAATCAGAGTGAGGAGCTGACACTGCCAAGCACTGGAGATATATTGCATTCTAACTACTAACTACCTAATCAGCCAAACATGGGGGGGCAGGTTCATTTCTATCCTCTGAGTTGATGAACATCTGATTCATTTATGGCTTTGAGGATAGAGATGAATTTGCATTCAAAATGATAATAGTACTAAAAATACTGTCAGAAGCACTCAAACAGACTGAGTGCTTTTTTTAATTTCCCCTTTTTTTCTTTTTTTTTTCAATTTTTTTGTGGTCCCAAAAAATATATATTCTGGAGAGAAGAAGAAACATATTCTGCACTCCAATTTTTAGTTATTTTTAAATTCTGGGTTTTTCTCAAAAACAAATTTCACAAAATAGCCAAAAAAATTTGCCAACACTAAAGAAATCACCAGGTACCAGAGATTGCCCTACAACTATAGCTCATGTTGGAGTGTGTATGGTCCTAGCCTGCAGTGGTGGAGGTGACCAAAATTTATAAGCTTAGGCCACAAGATGGGGGAATGAACATTCCCAAAATAAGGGACTTAGGACAAGGGTTTAGGGTTTAGGGTTTAGGACCAAGTTGGGCCCTGCAGTTGGGGAATCCCCCCCTCCCCCCCCCCTCCCACCCATCAGCTTTACCAATCATAAATCATGAGAGGCAAACACTATCATGAACTTCAACATATGCCCTTACCCATCAGCTTTACCAATCATAAGGCATGAGGGGAACACACTATCATGAACTTCAAAACATATGCAAATCATGAGCCGTGGAAGCGAAGGTTCTTACACCTACTCCTTAAGAGTTGGATGAATCTTACGTCTACTTATATAAGTAGATGTAAGGTCTTATAGGTGTAAGATCTAGGTCATCGGTAGAAGGCTGACATGAGTTTCACCTCCAGACCATTGGGTTTGAACCCAAGACCTTTTTTCACATCCTAGAATGGGCTATACTGGTGAGCCTTCACCCCTGGGACGATCCCCTCTTTACTAGGCGTATTCATCCATATAATTAAGGTGGAATTCATATATACAAAGAAAATTCTTGGAGTATTTTATGTGTAGTATAATGCTTGAAGAAGGCTTGGGCATTTAGACTATGTAAAGACCAAGCTAAGTGTTCCCTCACCTTTTCTTTAGCATTTGTTTACTCTTTTTTACCGTGTGGATGGATGGAATGTGGATGGATGGATGGTGGCGAGGTGAGGGGATGGAGGGAGGTGAAAGAGTGAGCGGGTATCAGCAGGGGGTGCCCCAAAAAAAGTCCCCCTAATACCCATGGGTAAAGTGTTGGAGCCATGGCAGGCAGAAAGTGGGGTATGCATGGTGTTGTGTAGAAGAAGGGGCAAGCTCTTTAAAGTGAAAGAGAGAGTAGCAAACCTGTGTTCAAATCCAGAATGGGTCTTTTGTTTGGGCTTTGGTCCTTTCTTTTTTCTTCTCTTGTTCTCTTGCTGGGTATTTTTGCTTAATTAGTTAAGTAATTAATTTCACAATGGGCTATGACAATGCCAAATGGAGCGGGGAAAGAGAAAAGAAAAAAAAGCATTAAATAAGTCAGCTGCAAGGAAGCTTGACCAGCAAGGAACCGTCTTCCCTCTCATCACCCATCCTGAAAGTGGCATGAACTCAGAAACCATGATTTGTACTAGTTGCTGCATATAGTTGTGGGCAGAATCTGCAGGTGGGTATCATCACACTTTGTAAGGCAAAAAATTGCACCATCCCCATTTTGAACATTTCAACCCATCTTCTGAGTGCAACCAACCTCTCACAAACCAGCAGCAACTCGCAGCAGAACATGGGGGGTGGAAATCAGAGCTGACCCACCGACTTCCCTGTGATGACAGAGATCTCACCTGGAAGGAAGTAGGAGGCTATTGATCTGAATTCAAACAAGGGGTGTGTCACACTGTAACCTTGCCAATTTACATCTTAAAAAGCATCTGAAGGCAAAAGAAGAAGCACGGAAACTCAAATATTTCACCATGCAAAATTATGATCTTCCAAACAATCCTCTAAGCTAAAAACCAAAATCCTTCAAGATTTCATAACTCTATAACTAATGTGGGTGCAGTTCATTGGTTCCTGTTCACTGGATTGATGAATTCATTGCTTCCCAGTTAGATCTTGTTTTATTACAATCGGTGAATTTACTCAAAATCCAGTGAAATAAATCACTTAGCATACATAAACATCTTTTTTGTTGTATTGTAAACAAAGCCAACAAAGGCCAAGAATCCTATTCACAAAACCGTTGACACTAGGCAAAGCTGCACTAAGAGCATCTCCAGTAGCGGACTACATCACTAAATTGGAGGAGGAGAAGCAATACAGTAATGTGCAAATTGAATGTGGCTCAACAACAAGGCCGGTATAAATAACTACACTTATTTCTATGTTGTCATCTCTCAATAGGTACGGAGATGCTCTAAGCTTATGTTGTTCAGAGTGCTTAGCTCTTACAATGCGCACTTTCACATGTTACAGTGCCTGGAATTGCAAACTGTAAGGCTCTCCCCATTGGGGGCATTAGGGTTGTAAGCTCCCTCGTGTGTTTTCAAAGGGTATTCATGAATTAGCATGATGTCTTAAGAGTCCACCAACAACAATACTCTTTGTACATACAAACTAGTCAATAATATCCATCCAACAAATGCAACGAATGTGTTATGCATATATATATGTTTATTTATTAAGGATGGTGGTTTGTTTTGTCATGTAGAGTAGATTAGATCTCCCAAACCATGGCAGCACCCACCACATTCTTGGTACCATTGGAAAAGCGCTTGATTGATGAGGAGGTAGTAGGTGTGCAATGAGATGGTGGGTTTTGTAATGTTTCGAGATACAATGCAAAAGAGCCATTGAACAATTTTGTCAACGAGAATTTTACAAAACAAAAAAAAACAAATGTTTTTAGGCAAATCATGGCAAGGTTTTGGTAAGTGGTTTGAAAGCCCTTGATGAGTGGGATCTCTCGGAGGTGGTTTCATTATTCTTTTATACTTAAAAGGTGAGGTGGGGGGAAGATAATTGAATTTTGAGTCATTTTCATCACTGAAAATTAATTAAATTATTAAATTATTTTCTTTCCCAATTGAGCTCTATTATTATCAGGGTCGTGTTCACACTTGGAACAGTTACATAGTCATGTTCACACTTGAAGCAGTTGCATGGTTGTGTCCACACGTGGACAAGTGGCACAAGCGACACTAATTATATACTATTCAAATAATACCACGGTAACTTGGCAACTTCAACACCGATTTATATTATTTGTTAAAATGTGGAAATTTCCACCAAAAATAAATTCAAAGATTATTTTTTTAATTCCAAAGGAAAATAAAGAATATGTTTATTGTGCATAATTTTCAAAATGCCTTTTAGAACAGGCCCTGGTTGATCCAGTCACTCACCCTGGCTACCCATGATCTTAGTTGGAACAAGTCCTACCTGAGATGGGTACAACAAAACCCACTCCAAGACTACACTCCAAAGACTCAGCACTGAAAGTTGGGAAATTTTTGGGTCAATTGAATTGCAATTGGGTTTGATAATTTTTAACTGGTTCCAGAATTGGGAAATGAAACCAATATTTTTGAAGATTTTTTTTTTTGTTGAGAAAATGAGACTACAATTGGGGGTTAACCATGAGTTAATCAATAGTTAATTATCAATTCCAATCAAAGTTACCCATAACCACATTGGAAACAGGTTTGGTTTTTTGAATTAGAATTTGAAATTGAAATTTATTTGTTTGAAGAACTAAGCCTAGAACTAGATTCATGATTCCATTTATGTGTGGAACTAAAATCAGAATCCTTCTAATTTATTTATTTCATAGAGTTAGAATTTATTTATTTCTTCATAAAAATCAAGAACCGCCCAACATTGGTTTTCACACGTATGGTCTATTATTACATTTGAGCTCTGTGGTGCTACACACTACCAATGCTAATCCACTATTTTATTTTATTTTTTATGTTTTCATAAAAATTTCAATAATTTGTAATTATTTATGTCGATTTTATTTTTTAATTTTAATTCATATACATTTCATGGACATGAAAAGACACATGATAAAAAAAAATTCCGTATCCATGTTGATGTATATGGAAAAGAGTGAAGTAGTTATAAAATGGACGTAGTTATTAAGAAAGAAATGAAGTAGTTAAGCTTGAAAATGAGGTAGTAATTTCTGAAATGGTCTTTGGAATGGTCCACGGATGACCATATGAAGGATTCCAAAACATCTCCCATGTACCAATTTTCATTCCTCATCACTAGAATTAACAATAAAGCTACAATAAATACATAACATAAATACATGATCTATACTTCCATACCTTCATTCTTTAAATTCGATTTTCACTCAATCTACCAACATGCCATTTAGTAAATTTGTTTCCCCCTTACCATTATCAATTTGTCATTATCAACTTGTTATTCCCACAATTTTTCCATTGCACTAGCTTTACCATTTCAACTTTCAAGTAGCATTTGGTTAGTTATTTGTGGATAAACCTTAATTTTCTCCCTTTTTCATTTTTCAAGTTTGCAGTTATTGGTTTGTTTTTTTTAGCTTGTTTTTCATAAACCAATTAGGCATACTTGTTCAAAGTATATTGTCTTTTGCAAATTGGCTCAACATTTAAAAACCAAATTGAGATCTTGAAATCACAATTTGAATTTAGAGCTTGTCAAACTAAAGTTCGAACTCTACTTGTTAGACCACATTCTTAAAATAGGTTTGCCAATTTGAGGTGTGAAAATGTGGCCCAAATTTGTTTGCCAATTTGAAGTCCTAAAACTAAGGTTCCACATTTGCCAGTCAAATCCAAATCCCAAATTGCCCTGTCAATTGAAGTCTCATTTTTTCTTGTTCAAATTGAAGTTTCATTTTTTCTTGTTCAAATTGAAGGCTCATTTTTTCTTGTTCAAATTGAAGGCTCATTTTTTCTTGTTCAAATTGAAGTTTCATTTTTTCTTGTTCAAATTGAAGTTTCATTTTTTCTTGTTCAAATTGAAGCCTCATTTTTTCTTGTTCAAATTGAAGTTTCATTTTTTCTTGTACAAATTGAAGCCTCATTTTTTCTTGTTCAAATTGAAGTTTCATTTTTTCTTGTTCAAATTGAAGTCTCATTTTTTCTTGTTCAAATTGAAGCCTCATTTTTTCTTGTTCAAATTGAAGCCTCATTTTTTCTTGTTCAAATTGAAGTTTCATAATAGGTTTGATGATTTGAGGTGTCAAAAAAGAGGTTTTACATTGACTTGCCAAATTGGGGTCCCAATATCATATTACCATATTTAGGTCTCAAAATGGCTTGCCAAATTGACATCTCAAAGTTAAGCTTCAAAATTAGCTTGTTATTTCAATGTTCCAACATCCAAGTTCAAATGTGACTTGTCAATTGAAATTCCAAATTGGCTTATTGAACATTTAGGTCCCAAAATATGCTTATCAATTTGAGGTGTGAAAAGGGGTGCCAAATTGAAGCTTCAACATTTAAATCCACAAATGGCTTGCCAATTTGAAACATGTATTTAATTGATTTAGGATTTTATAATAGTCCAAAATTAACAATCAACAATCTGGAAAGTTCAATTAAATTAAGCTAAATGTGCCAAAGTGACAAATGGCATAAGAAAAACAATGGATGAAAACCTAGTGGCAACTAGGTTACATTCAAAAATATGAAACACAAATTAAAATTGATGATATAAACAATGAAAGAAATCACTAAATTATTATTCATGAATGTTAGATATTTTGAGCTTGAACCTAAAATGCTTGAAATCAAATGTATTAATGTAAATGACTTTGAAGCGTATAATATATACCATTAAATTTAAAGTAATGTGTCATTTGCCCTCAAAAAATGTAACAATTTTAAGTGTCCATGAACCTAATCCTAACACAAATAAATCCCAACAATTGAATGTTACTTGACACAAATAAATTTGTGTTTTGTTCATCACCTAAACAAATTCACATAGAGATATAAATGGACTACAACAAAAATGTAGATGGCAAAAGATAAATAGGCGGAAAAGAACATAAAGAGCCAAAAACACCAAAAATGGAAAAATTTCAAAAATAAAGAATACTCACCAAACAAGGTATACACATATAAAGGATCTCCATTGTTGCTTACTTTATATTGCATGAACCAAGAATAGTTTGGCTCGAAAAGGCAAAAGGGAGGGCAAAACAATATGCACGTGTAAGGATAATGCTTCTTCATAATCAAAGCATGAAGGAGATGTTTAAGGATAGGCCATAGACAAAGGCAAAGGTCCATGACTTGTATATTACACTTGACAAGTGTTGTCCCTTAAAGGATTCAAGGAAGACACAATTGTAATGTGAATTGCAAATAGCCTTGTTAGGCTTGTCATTCAATAAGCAACACATGGTCTTCCATATGATGATGAAACATTGACTACAACTCTAAATACATAATGTTCAAATTTGTAACATAATAGGTTAAAGTTGGTGTGATTCTACCCAACATTTGGGAACATCTCTCTTTCCCCCAAACAAAAACAAACTTGCATATGAATTGCCTTGGCATGAACAACAAAAGAAGTTCATGAATGTCCTCTAACAACATGCCAAACCAAATTGCAATTTGGAATTCTTTGAATGTTAAAACAAAGAATTGCAACAACCCTGTCTTTTTTATACCTTGATCACATCTATGGTATGGTCTCACACACAATGACACCCTTACAAAATTGCACTTTTAGGAAAATAACATAGAACACCATTGAGATCAAAAAAAAATTATTTATTGGGTAAGATGGAAACTTGTCAAAAACCTAAAGTAAGAGCCTTTGAGAATAAAGGTCAACATAAAAAAGAGGCTTAGGAACATCACTATAAGTCATGCAATCACATTTGAAAGCAAAAGATCTTGAATTGGCATTCCTTGAAAAGGAGAAGCATAACACAAGAATGAAATAGATGAAAAAAATGGATATCTAATGCAAAATAATGTTATAATCTCCTTTTCATTAAGATTTTTGTTTGACAAACTTACAATCTAAAGCTTGACATTTATTGGTGCAAGGTTGAAAGGACCTCCCATAATAGGGGTATTAGAGTCAATTTTTTTAATGCTACCAAAAGGTTTGACTTCATAAAATCCAAAATTGTCATGCTAAAGGAATGAAACATATGTAGGTAAAGGAGAAAAATGGTTAACAAATAATTCTCAAAAGGCTCAAAACTTTCAAGGAAAATGGATTCATAAGGAAGGTTATGGATGGCCTTGTGCGGGGAACTATCTACAAGGAGAATATTATTAGGATCATTATCCAAATATTGTGAAAATATCCTCACTAGGTTCTTGTGGAACACTAGTTTATCGTGAGTTTATGAAACTTGCCATCTAAAACATGGGTTTTTTTTTATGCAAAAAGATTGGTCACAGATATTGTTAGTTTTGAACTCAAATTGAGTTTCATTTATTATTTTTTCAAAATAATGTACAATATTGTGGCATTTGGTTAATGACCAAATGCAAACAACAAAATGACATTTACACAATGTGAAGAAATCTTTCAAACCAAGCCTTAATTAAGTAACACGAAGTGGAACCCTATGATTTCGTGTGACATGTTGTCTTGGGCATTGTGAAGATGATAAAGAATCCAAAAGATTCATGTCACAAATGTAAACCAACACCCTAATATAGTGACCTTACAATAAAAGATGGCATTGAAAATGTTGTCCCATTCTTTTCCTTCTAATACATGTACTCATTTGAAATGTTGTTGGTCATGGATAACATGACCATTATTCCAATGATGTCATGTTGAAGGAAGTTCACCTTCTTCTCTTGACTTTTAAAACCTCTTACATTTTGGACATGCCATTCAATTCTTGACATTTGTAATGGTTGTCAAGAATACTCCAAAAGAGACTCATCAAGATTGGTGTTGGTGATCCACTTATTCAACACACCAATATTGATGATACTTGTTTATGTTATTCCATACCATTTAATGGATGATCACGATCTTGAAAGTTCATATGATGATGTTTGTCAAAAAATTTAATATTAAATTGAGTAATATTTATGAAAGATGCATCCAATTGTTCAAATTTAGTTTTTTAAATATAAAATTTTAATTTTAAAATTAATTCCTTCTTGTCACATGGCAACCTATTCCAAATTTTTAAAAAATTACCAACCACTTATGGGTTATCCATGGTAGCCTATACATAGGAAATGAACATTTTTAATCCAATTGTGTGATGTCATGTAACAACCAAGGCCTAGGAAGCCTAGCTTAGGCATTTAAGCTAAGAGGTTTAAACTAACTAACCTAGTTTAGGAGTTTAGTCTGAGCCACCTTAGACTTTGAAACCAAACCTATATAAATTAAGTAAGCTACCTAGGTAACCCTAGGTTATAATGTGAGGATTTGAACCATTCACCTTCATTTTGAGAGTTTAAGTCCTTAACCATTGCATCACAACTTTATACTTATAACATAATTGGTAATCACAAAACTATAAACACTAATATATTTTAACCTAGGGTAACCTAACTAACTATAGGTTAACCTAGGTTAACTTATATTAACTTAGGCCACCCATCAAATCTAACTTAGGCTATTATAGGTTAACCTTAAAAAAATTTAAATTAAACCTAAGCTAAATCTAAGGGCTAAACTTAAAGGTTTAACTTAATCTAAACCTAGATATCAAATTTAAATTAAGCATAAAGGGTAAATTCAAATGTCAAATCAAAGTTAAACTTTTTGGTAAACTTAAAAGTTAAACCTATAAATTAAACATGTTAGAATTAGGTTAAACCTAGGCTAAATTCAAAGATTAACTGAAAGTTAAACTGAGGATTAAATTAAATTAAATCTAAAGGCTAAATTTTTTAATTAAACCTAGGCACACCATGGCCAAACCTAATACAAGTGTACTTGAATATTGGGCTTAAGAAGAAAAAACTCAATGGCATAATGTTGGATTAAGTTTTTTCTCTACTTCATGTGCAAAATCACAATATTTAAAATCATTCACAATTGATTGATGATCATATGTTACTGCAAATATATATATATATATTGGGGTTACTTCTGAATTATTTTAATTATGTACAACAATCATTCTCCTAGTGATAATTATAAACTTTTTTTTTTAACTACATGCACTTAACTAACAAGTTATTTTCATATAAAATATTTCCAATTTCTTAATATGTCCAATACATTTTGCCATTTGATCAAACATGGTTTTGAAGTCAAACCATGTGCTTTAGTCACAAAGTTGTGAGTTTCATAACATAACTTAATCATGTAATCATAAACATGACTAAAAACATGTTTACATGATTCAAATTTAGTCATGGTTGCAAAATGTTCAAGTTATGGATGCCACTTTTTGGTGTAATGATCATTCATTATTTTTGTGCAAAAAAAAAAATGTTACTAGGTTTGTTTTTATCAAAGTAAGATGAATGATTGATTATGAACTTCAATGGTGTAGGTCCCAAAGCATCCAAGTTTAATGAAGTTTTATGTTAAGACAACAAAGATGAATAGTAAGCTTACATTTACATCCATGAATATTCAAAACCAATGTACTCCAATTTTGCTTATGATATTTTACTTTGAATTCAAATGGTTGTTTATAAATGTAGAGCTTGTATTTTAATCATTATATGACTATGGCGTGTGTTGTTTATATTGCATTTCAATGTTAAGTTAATGACGACGTATGTACATTGGTTGTTGATTGCATTATAGTTGCAAACTATATGTACATTGCTTGTTAATGACATTGTAATTGCAAATTATATGTACATTATTTGTTAGTTGCATTATAGTTGCAAACTATATGTACATTGCTTGTTAATGACATTGTAATTGCAAATTATATGTACATTATTTGTTAGTTGCATTATAATTGTAAAGTGTGCATACATTGCTTGTTAATTACATTATACTTGTAAACTATATGTACATTGCTTGTTAGTTGCATTATAATTGTCAAGTGTGCATACATTGCTTGTTAGTTGCATTATAATTGCAAAAGACTTATATTTAAATTTAGAATATGAACATTAAACTAATTTTCACATTAGAATTAGGTTTTTCTTACATTGCAAATGTGCAAACATCATTTCACATTTGCAACTATCAAAATATCTCTCAACTTTTGAATAGAAATAAAGTGGACCTCTTAACATTATATCTAGCAATACATGTTAAGATATGATATTTGATAACAATATTTTGAACATGATTTAACTTAACATAAAAATGTATATTAAATACATACCATTGGAAAGGACCATGAACCACCAAAAATATTCATATGAATATTGTATTTTTCAACATTGAATATTAATACATACAATTATATTATTGGAACAAGATGTTTGTCATTATTTATGTAATGAACACATGCAATGTGTTTCATGATGCAAAATTATTGTTGCAAATTCTAGTAGGTGCAAAATAATACCATCCATAAATGAACATTAGTTGCAAAATAATTCCATCAACAAATTGATAAGTTATAATTTAGAATGACATTAATTGAATTCAAGTTATAACATAATGTTATGGGCATGAAAGGATATAAACAATAATATTTCCAAACCACATGAACAAAAGTAGGCCTAATTCTAAATTCAAATAATGGAATAATAAAAGCAAAAGAAAAAGCAAAAGCAAAAACACGATGTGTGCATGATGTGAATGCAAAAGGACTTTATTACAAAAACATGACAAAAACAAAATAAAATCATGACAAATATACATGCCCAAAACTAATGTTGAGCAAACTAAAAGTAACGTGGGATTCTAGTTTTATTTATACCCATTGGGCACTTAGTTCAAGGAAGCTTTTCAGAAAGCTTCCAACCTACATGTGGCCCATGTTCATCCATGTGTGGCCCATGTCTATCCATGTGGGAACTAATAATATGAACTATGAATTAATTAAAAGTGAATTAAAAGTGAATTGAGATTTAACTACAAGTAAATTGAAAATTAATTGGAAGTGAACTAAAGGATAACGACAAGTAAACTAATAGTTAACTAGAAGTTAATAGAGGGTTAACTAAAAGCTAACTAAGACTAAATTGAAATTAAAATAGATGTTAGGTACAAGTTAATTACAAGTCATGGAGGAACTTCATGGTGTTGGCATCCAGAACACATAATAACATTGGCAAAATCCATTAGTCATAAGATAATATTTTGGTAATGCATTAGTTGCAATGGACATCAATAGATTTCATTTGTCAATGGATGACTGAAAAACAACACAAGCATTACATTTGTCCATGGGCATTTGCATGAAAAATTAACATGAACATAAAGTTGTAAAGTAGTTGTAAGTTAGTTGCAAAGGACATAAACAAACTTCATTCAGAAATGGAAAACCACACAAACATTCCATTGATTTATGATCATTTTTGCAAAAAGTGACGTGAACAACTATTTGCAAAGTAGTTGCAGAAAATTCTATATATTCTTCCTAACATATGTTTACATATATATTCTTGATGTGACTAATGCAACTACTACAACTCATGTGATAGCACTAATGTCATAGAAATACCTTGGATTGTAAATGATTGCTACGATTCTAAAATTGGGTTAAAAGCCCAATTGTAAAACCCCCAATTTTTTCATATTGAATAAATTACATTCCAAGGGGGAAATAATCACCAAACTCAAACCTTATAGTTTCATCCACAAATTTTGATTCCCCCTCATAATACTTGTTTTGAGATTTTTTGGGTGGTGAGGTCCATGAATATTTTTTTGTGCTTTTCCTTGAAGGTTTTATCCCTTTTTTATTTCTTTTTCTTTTTATTGTGTTGTGGAATTCTCAACATGAATTACAATTGTCATTAATTGTGGTTGATTTGTTTTATTACTTTTCACCGCAATGATTATTGATGAGCAAACAAACATTGAAAACAATAAAAACATGTTCAATTAGTTCATACCTTAACATATTTTATTGTTGAAACACAAACTCCTTTTGCAACATTTGCATCACCATTCATCTCATCATTTATGAATCCTATGTCACATAGCAATTTGATAGTTCCATTATTCATTGAATTGTTGAAAAGCACTAACACCTTTGTGGAATCCTCTTTAAACTCCAACATACTTTCAATGGACAACCATTTCACAAACTCATCATTTTCATTCAACATAATTTGGAATTGAAACTTTGGTTACAATCTTAAAACTCAATTGTAATGTAAATGGTAAAAATTCACTAAAATTGTAAAAATTCCTTAATCTATGGCCACTCGGAACAATGTAATGAAATACACAAAAAATAAAAGAAAAACAAGCACATGAAAAAAAGCTTGTTGGGAATCATCTTTCCACAAAGGGAAATGAAAGACAAAAAAAACAAAACAAAAGTTGGAAACTAG